>Ga0364867_10455_pt1 | contig 22328 bp, 26 predicted proteins | sample ExccelAu500001D4_3_FD_206915 | JGI IMG/M metagenome (GOLD analysis project Ga0364867, IMG submission 206915) | Enriched cells from Trout Bog Lake Hypolimnion, Wisconsin, USA - BchlTB.Aug13.5000.01.D4 | ecosystem: Environmental > Aquatic > Freshwater > Lake > Hypolimnion/Profundal zone | place...
TTTGATAAACAATTAGTCACCTCACCATCTCTTCAAATGCTTTATCCTAAAAGAGCTTTAGCTGTACGCGAAGGTTTTGTTCCTGTAGGAAAACTTGACTTGAAACATATCACACAAAATAGGATAATAGATGGATTAAAAGGTTTTCTTTGCGTAAACAGACCCCCTAACAGAACAGTTCCTGTACCGGGACTCGGTGGCCTTTACTCATTCTACGGATTATTACAAGCAGGTTTTGAAACACGTATAGTTGAAGAAATAAATTATCCTCCATTAACAGATTATCTACCAAATCCCAATGCTTTTGCCGTAATGGCCAAAAAACCTTAAACCAAAAATCAATAACTTTTTAATTCGCTGTCCCTATCTGTCCGATCATTTGATAAATAGGCCCTATAATTGACATCATCATTCCTCCAACAAGGATACCAACTCCTACAACCATAATCGGTTCGATGAGTGCTGTGAGGGTTTTGAGTGAACCTGAAACCTGATAATCAAGAAATTCCGAAACATCAAGCATAGATTTATCCAAAGAACCGCTGCGCTCCCCTGCCTCGATAATTTTAATCATAAGAGGAGGTATAACTTTGCCGCTATCTCTGAATCCCTCGGATAATTTTTTTCCGCTATAGACATAATTTTTGGCGTGCCTGATAGCATTCGCAACATTTTTCCTGATAACAACATCCTGAGTTAATTCCATTGCAACAGTAATTGGAATACCGGCAGAGAGAAGAAGATACAAACTTCTTGTAAATCTTGTCAGATCAATCTGCTGCGTCAACGTGGATACCAATGGCAGAGCAGTGAATATATGCACAAAAAATGCTCTGTTTTTCTTAAACGCATAATACACACCTGCAACCAGAAGAATCGCTCCCAAAATAACCGGTATTGTGTATGTAAGTAATACATTTGAAAGAAAAATCAGGACCTTTGTCGGCAATGGTAAAGTCACATTAAGTTGAGAAAAAACCGTAGCGATTTTAGGAATAACCACTACCAAAATAACTGTCATTACAACTATAAAGACGATTAAAATAAAAAACGGATATATCAGGGCTGAACGGATTCTATCGTTAAATTCAATTTCCTTTTTTATATTTATTTTTAAATCATTAAGTGTTGTATCAAGCGTTCCCGATTCTTCCGAAGATTTGATAATACTTACTGTCACTTTATCAAAAATTTTGGGAAATTTCGCAAAAGTAACATACATATGCTGTCCCTGACCAAGATCCTGACGCAAAGTTTGAAGCAGTTTCTTTTGTGAACCTTTCGAATCTTGCAGAAGAGAATCCACAGTTTCCAGAATCGGGATTCCCGCGTTAAGCATTGTATGCAAATTGCTGATAAGCGCGATTTTATCGCTGCTGGATATTATATTATTAAATGTTACGTTTTCTTTTGCCTTTGCTTTCATAATTATTAAGTTCTAAATCTTATAAAAACTTTGCAAATTACAATCATGATTCATAATTCCTGCTTCCTGATTCTTTTTTTACAGCGACTCAATCTTTGTGACACGCAAGACTTCCTCAATTGTTGTTTCACCTTTTATAACTTTCCGCAGTCCATCATCAAGCATCGTGTCCATCCCGTCAAGAATTGCCTGTTTAATAATGCTGTCTGAATCTTCCTTCGCGGAAATAAGCTTCTTGATATTATTTGTTACTTCCAGAACTTCAAAAATTCCGACACGTCCCGAATAACCTGTAAAATGACATACTTCACAGCCTTTACCGATGTATACTCTTGTATCTTTCTTAACACCGAAGTGTTTTTTAATTGTCTCTGCAGGTAAATTTTGCATCAGTTGATCAACGGTAATATCCTGCGAAGTTTTACACATCTCACATATTTTTCGAACAAGTCTTTGAGCAATAATAACGCTTACCGTTGAGGCAACCAGAAAAGGCTCAACATTCATATCCGTCAAACGAGGCAGCGCACCTGCTGCATCGTTTGTATGAAGCGTTGAAAGAACCAAATGACCTGTTAATGCAGCATTTACTGCTATTCCTGCCGTTTCTGAATCCCTGATCTCTCCGACCAAAATAACATTCGGATCCTGCCTGAGAATTGAACGCAATCCGCTTGCAAATGTCAGATCTGTTTTCGGATTCGCCTGGATTTGATTAACACCTTTCAATCTATACTCAACCGGATCTTCTATTGTCGTAATATTTTTATCTCTCGTGTTGATAATTTTTAGAACCGAATAAATTGATGTTGATTTTCCCGAACCTGTCGGACCTGTGGAAAGTATCATTCCAAAAGACTTTTTAAATGCGTTTGTTACTTTCTGCAAATCATTTTGACTCATACCCAAATCTGCCAAAGAGAACTGCCTGAAATGAGAAGCAAGCAAACGCAACACAATCTTTTCTCCATAAATTACCGGTAAAATTGAAACACGCAGGTCTAAATTTTCTTCATCCAATTGAACCCGCATCTTTCCATCCTGGGGTGACATATGCTCGTCTGTCCGAAGACTTGAAAGTACTTTTATTCTTGTGGCAATTTGTTCATGGAGTTTTATCGGAAGAAAAAGAACGTCATGCAAAATTCCGTCTACTCTGAAACGGACAAGCATATCTTTTTCTTCGGGCTCAATATGAATATCAGAAGCCCTATCTTGATATCCATACTGAATGATCAGTTGAACGATTTTCGCAATCGGAGCTTCAATTGATGATCCTCTTCCGGTGCTTCTTACCTGTTCTGAAACGAGAGAATCAAATGTCTTCTGCAAATCCCTTTTATAGAGAAACAGCTTGTTATAAATATCACGCTCAGTCGCAAGATACGTATAGACTTTTTGACCGGTTTTTCTCGCAACCATTTCCGGGATCAACACATTTGTCGGATCGGTCATTGCGATCTTTATGCCATTCTTATCTCTCGCAAACGGAATTGCTTTATATTTTCTGGCTAATCTCTCGGGAATAATGCGGAATGCTTCTTCGGGGACAGCAATTTTTGAGAGAACTACAAAAGGAATTTTCTTTGCATCAGCGATAAGAACGCCTAAATTTTCATCGGTTATAACATCTTTTTCAATTAATGCGTCTTTGAAGGTAACATCCGAATTCCTGGCATACTCATCAATTTCATCAATTTTTTTCTGATTGACGAGTTTTACGTTAAGAAGAAGTTTTTTAAGATCATCATCGGTTATTAACATAGGCAGGAAAAGGATCTCTTTTATTATATCTCACACTGATGGGCAGACTGCAAGAGGCTATTTAATTTTTACTTAATTCCAGAATTCTTGCGTAGAGCTTGTCAAAATCAAAAAAACTCTTATTGACATATCCTCGAGCTCCAAGTTTTCTGGCTTTTTCAACATCATTCTCTTGCCCAAGTGTTGAAAAAACAAGAACAGGAATTTTTGGTAATAATTGCATACCCGCCATTTCTTTAAGTACATCAAATCCATCTTTCTTCGGCATAATAATATCAAGTAAAACAAGATCCGGAAGAAACGCTTGTATTTTTGAAAGACCCTCATCACCGTCAGCAGCGGTTTCAACTGTGATACTTTTTTCTCTTAATTTTGAGGAGTAAAATTCACGGAAAAATGTGTCATCCTCAACTAATAAAATTTTCATGTTGCAAATTTTTGGAGAATTTCAGCGCTATGAGAAAGATCAATTTCTTTATCAGATTTGTCAATTGAGTCAAGGCATTTTTCAAGATCATTAACTGCTTCAACAAGTCTGGCCAAAAGATCGTCGACAAGTTCAAGTTTTTTTTCCTTCCTTGCCTTAAATATTTTTTCCATAAGCGAAGGGACTGTATTCATCCATTGATAGCCCATCATAGCACTTTGACCTGTAAGAGAATGCGCCTCTCTGTGAAGAGAATCAATAACATCTTCTGTCGTATTCCCTGTTCCCAGTTGATTAAGATTTTCTTTTAATTCGCTGACGTATTGCCTGGCTGTCTGGAGATATAATGATTTGAATTTGGTTTGTTCTGCTTGGGATAACGGCATACCTCATCTTAACTATACGGTGATTTTTTCTAGTTGTCAATAAAAACGGGTATATTATAATAGGATGAGAATGAATAATGATATGCTTTTGTGGTTTGCCGATGTAGATCTACATTCCAATGGTAATGTAGGCAAACACGCCGAACAGCTGGCAAAACTAAGACGGGAAGAATTTCCGGTGCCTCCCGGTTTTATTATAACGGCAGAAGCCTATTTTAATTTTTTACACGAGAATGCAATTGATGTAAAAATTCAGCAATTACTCTCTACTATCGCAATAGAAAGGCCTGAATCTCTCATGCAAGCAGAACATCACATAAAAAAACTTTTTGAGGAAGCCTCACTTTCAGAAGAATTTGAAGAAAAACTTGTCGACTATTATCTGCAACTCGGAAGAGATGAAATTACGCTGACATTATACGAGAAAACTTCACAGGGAAGAAAACATGTTAATCTCTACGCAGACAACGAAAATGAACTTATTCAACAAGTCAAAAATGCCTGGACTGAGATGTTTACCAGTAATGCTCTCTGGCACAGGCATCATCACAATTTGCCTCTTTTACAAACGGGTGCAGAAATTATTGTACAAGAAGAAATAATCGGAGATATAACAGGCACAGGCACAGTTGTTACCATCGATCCTCACACTCATGAAAAAGACAAAATTGTCATCATCACCCATGAACCACACACCGGCGATACATATATTCTTTCGAAAAAGAATTTATCAATTATTGATCGTTTACTCAAACACACCACCAATCTTCCGAAACTTTCACATGATGAAATTCTGGCTATCGCAGAAATGGCAAAAGATATTGAGAGACTTCTTTATTTTCCTCAAGAGATCTCCTGGGCAATTGAAGGAGATGAATTGTATATTCTTGAGGTGAAACCGTTTAATACTCTTCCAAAGGAACAAAAAGAAAAAAAACGCAAACTTTCTATTGCCCGCGGGTTGGGAATAACAAAAACAATTGGAACAGGAGTCGTTACCATTATTAGCTCTCCCGAAGAATTACGGAGAATCAACCCTCACGATGTTGTTATTGTTCCACGAATTGAAGCTAAACATATACCTCATCTCAAAAAAGCGAGAGGAATTATTTTGGAATCATATCCCAATAATGAAATTGCTATACTTTTACAACATCAGGGAATTCCGGCAATAAGTAATGTGAAACACGTAAGCAAACATTTTCACAACGGCAATATTATAACCATTCATGGAGAAAAAGGAGAAATTTATTTGGGAGGTTTTCATTAATGCCTGATTTTACCTTCATATACCAAGTGTGGGCTAGATAGACACATCGGGAAATTTATAGCAAAACTTCCAAATCCCTTGATACTTTATACGTGATACTTTATACTCTATACATTAATAACTAGTCCCTCTATGGCATACCTGGTTCTCGTCCGTCATGGTACATCAGAATATAACGAAAAAGGCTTGTGGGCTGGCTGGGATGATCCAAAGCTAACCGAAAAAGGGAAAGAGGATGCCCAAACTGCTGCCGAAACTCTTAAAGATATTCATTTTGACTCAGCATTTACTTCTCCGTTAATTCGCCACAAACAAACGCTTGAAATAATTCTTGAAATCTTGAAACAAACACACGTATCAATCACCGAAAGCAACGCATTAAAAGAGCGTGATTATGGCGATTTTACTGCTAAAAATAAATGGGAAGTTAAAAAAAAGTTGGGAGAAAAAGAATTTCTTAAACTCCGCCGCAGCTGGGATTATCCTGTCCCAAATGGGGAGTCATTGAAACAGGTATATGAACGCGAAGTTCCCTATTATGAATCAACAATTTTACCGCAATTAAAAGACGGAAAAAACGTACTCATAGCCGGATCAGGAAATTCCCTTCGCGCTCTGGTTAAATATCTGGAGAGTATCCCTGATGACCAAATTTCAGAAGTTGAAATTGCGCCCGGTGAAGTGTATGTGTATGAAATAAACGAGGTAGGAAAAATAACTCACAAAGAAATCCGCAATCACCATGAACTCATGATTTAACAGCTCTAACTAATGCCGGATTAAGTGCGTTAAGAATTAATCTCCTTCCAAGTTGACTTTTATAAATTCTTGCAATACCTCTATCATGGCCATTCACTGGATCTGGAAAAACAACGTACGTAACACCCGGGATTCTACTTGAATCAATATGAACTATATCATCGCCCTCGGCTGGAAAAATTGAAGTTGCTCTACCTTCAGGAATTCTTTCATGATGTTCAGCCAATAACCTTACAGCTGAAGCACCTGTTGAGCTATTTCTCTCTAAATCAACTATACCAGGATGATTATCAAATTCTTGAACGTTTCCCCTTGTCGAAACAGCAACTACTCTTTTGGGAACAATCAGAGTATCAAGCTCAGGATATTCAAGCAATGTACCTAGACCTTCCATAGTTGAAATAATTGCTGCAGCCCCGCCCAAACTTGCCCCGGCAACATATCCTCCTTCTGCATTTTCTCTTACTTCTCTGACAATATCACCAAGCGGTCTACTCCCATTCCATCCAGGTTCACAGAGCCGAACTTCATCCCAACCATCTTCTAAAAAGATTTGTTCCATTTCACTCCAAAAATTTCTTGCTTCAGGTTTATGGTCTCCCAATCCCGGAACTAAGGTCAATATTGATCGAGGCCTATAAGCATCTACCATATAAATAACTTTTTCTATATATAATTGTAAAAAACTATTATCCTAAAAAAATTCGTTGTTGTCAAATACAAACGACTATTCATAGAGATTAAATCCCTAAAATCTTCATTTATAAGATTATTTGTGGAATAAAATGACGAATTCGCCTTTTGGAGGTGTTTTTTTGAAGTGATTTAATGAATCTGAAATTTTTTCTCTTCGTACTTCTTCATGTATTTTTGTTAATTCACGACATACTACTATTTCAATATCACTAAATACAGACTGCAAATCAGAAAGTGTCGTGAGGAGCTTGTGCGGTGCTTCAAAAAAAATAACTGTTGATTTTATTGATTCCAAACTGGTTTTTATGTTTTTGAAAAAATCTAAACGATGTCCTGGTTTATGTGGCGGATAACCTACAAACAAAAACTTGTCAGTTGGCAGCCCCGAAACGGTAAGCGCTGTCAAAACAGATGATGCACCGGGCAATGATTCTACCTTTATATTCTCTTTTATACATTCACGGACTAATTTGAAACCCGGATCCGAAATTGCAGGCGTTCCTGCATCAGAAACAAGAGCTACATTTTTCCCGGATTTGAGTAAACTAACAACTTGTGGAATCCGCTGCACTTCTACTTGATCATAATATGAAAGAAGTTGAGGTTTTCTTTTGTCGGCAGGATTTGGAGAAAATTCGGTCAGCAATTTTTCCAAAAGCAAACCTGTACGACGCGTATCCTCACAAGCAATTACATCAACATCAAAAAGCGTCCGCAAACTTCGAAGCGTAATATCTGCCAGGTTCCCAATCGGGGTAGGTACTAAATAAAGCATTCCCATGGGGTGATTATACTACTTTTCTTTTTATTTTAATGCAGAATCTATTTCAGTTATTGACTACTAAATGTAATCTCCGTCATAGTAGAGGTATAAACAACTAGTATTTGCGTACAAGGCCCACAACTTTCCCTTGTATCTTAATCGTATTGGGATAAATCGGATCCATTGATGCGTTGGCTGGTTTGAGAACGATCTTGCCTGCTTCTTTATAGAATTTTTTCAGTGTCGCCAGGTTGTCATCAACAAGCGCGACAACTATTTCTCCATTATTTGCTACATTTACTTTTTCAATAACTACATAATCTCCATCCAGAATTCCATCCTCAATCATTGATTCACCTTTTACTTGCAACACATAGGATGTTTTTGAACCTGAAAGCATAGATGCGGACACCTGAAACGTCGCGTTCGGATCAGTATGCGGTTCAAGAGGCCTGCCTGCAGCAATGTATCCCATCAATGGCAATTCAACAGACGGCGAAACGCCCATAAATGTTGTCACAATACTTTCATCTTTAATTCTTAAAACTCTCGCATTACCATCTACTTTTTGAAGATATCCTTTATCAACAAGATTGCGTAAAATTACGTGAATTGTTGAGACGCTTCGATGATTGGTTGCATTTGCTATCTCGCGAAGAGTTGGAGCGTAACCGTGTTTATTTTGAAATTGTACAAGAAATTCTAATGTTTCTCTTTCTTTTTTATATAGTACTCCAGGCATAGACAATTATCCAAAAAAGTTTTATTTAAAGCTAAAAGGATTACTAAAAAATATACGATATTTCGTATATTTTTGTCAATAATGCAGACCGGATCAGAAGTAATCAAACCAGACTATTCGTATGTTATAATTTATTTAACTATGTTTACCGGCATAATTACTCATCTTGGCAAGGTTCAAAAAAAATCAGAATCGGAGCTTACAATCAAAACCGATACAGAGCTTGTTAAAAAACTTACTAAAGGCACAAGCATCGCAATAGACGGGATTTGTCTAACGGTTGTTTCTAAAAAAGCCGATATATTTAGCATCAATTTTATGCCCGAAACAGCTAAAAAAACCAATATTCAATATTTTACAACCGGTACTGAAATTAATCTGGAACTTCCTGCAACGGTAGATACGCTATTTTCCGGACATATTGTTCAAGGGCATATTGACGAAACCGGCAAAATAACATCTATCGTTGAAGAAGGTAACAGCAGAATTTTCTCTTTTACTATTTCAAAAGAATTAAACAAATATATTGTCGAAAAAGGCTCAATCGCAGTCAATGGTATCTCTCTCACTGTTATTTCAATAAGTAAAGCCGGATTTACTGTCGGGATTATCCCGCATACATGGAGATATACAATGCTGCATGCGGCCAAAGTTGACGATGTTGTAAATCTGGAAGTTGACGTACTTGCAAAGTATATAGAAAAACTGATACAACATAAGTAGTATGCTTATAGATCAGTCAGCTGCCACGTTCGACAAGAGGTTCACCAAAAAACTTAGGATTGCAATTGTCCGGACAAATTATCATGTTGAATTGGTAGATAATCTTGAATCATACGCAAGAAAAACTCTTATCGATGCCGGCGTTAAAGAAAAAAATATCAGGACATTCACAGCACCGGGATCATGGGAATTACCAATCATTGTAAAAAAAACAGCCGAGAAAAAGAAATTTGATGCCATTCTTGCATTTGGAATTATTATCAAAGGCGAAACACTTCATTTCGATCTGATTGCCAATGAGGTTGCGAGTGCGCTTATGCAGTTATCAATTGATTATCTCACACCGGTGGCCTTTGAAGTTCTCGCTGTATATGACAAGAAGCATGCAGAAACCCGCGCAGGACAAGATGGAAACAACAAAGGCATCGAAGCAGCAAACGCCGCACTACAAACACTCCAAACCCTCTATACCATTTAGCTCTCTTATCCAGGCAAGTATCTAATCCCTAACTTATGCTACAATGCATCTATGAAATTCCATCTCCAGTCACAATTTCAGCCTACCGGTGACCAACCGCAAGCTATTAAACAATTAACAGAGAACCTGAAAAATGATGTAAAACGCCAGGTACTCCTCGGTGTTACGGGTAGTGGAAAAACATTCACCATGGCGAACACAATTAGGAATATTAATAAGCCGACATTGATTGTTTCACATAATAAAACGCTTGCGGGACAGCTTTATCAGGAATTTAGAGATTTTTTCCCGAATAATGCAGTCTCCTATTTTGTTTCCTACTACGATTATTACCAACCTGAAGCATATGTCCCTTCAACAGACACCTATATCGAAAAAGAATCCGAAATCAATGAAGAGATTGACAAGCTACGTCTTGCTGCAACGACAAATCTTCTGACGCGAAAAGATGTTATTGTTGTTGCATCGGTTTCCTGTATTTATAATCTTGGCTCCCCCGTCGAATACGGAAAATTTGTTCTTGAACTTAAAAAAGGTGTTAAGATAAGCCAAAAAGATATTTTGGTACGACTTACAGATCTGCAATATGACCGCAACGACTATGAATTCCGTCGCGGGACATTCAGAGTCAGAGGCAATAGTGTGGATCTTTTCCCGGCATATGTTGATTTCGGAATCAAAATTGAGGTAAACGATACGATTACGAACCTCTATGAATTCGATCCGCTCACCGGAGATATACTAAATCACATTGACGCAACAGTTATCTATCCTGCCAAACACTACATGACTGATCCACGCGGCTATCATGATGCATTTGAAGCGATCAATCGTGATCTGGAAATTCAAATTAAAAAACTCCGCGGCGAAAACAAACTTCTCGAAGCACAACGGCTTGCACAACGTACTCATTATGATCTGGAAATGATAAAAGAGGTCGGATATGTTAACGGCATTGAAAATTATTCAATTTATTTTGATAAAAGAGCTCCGGGATCAGCTCCATACACACTAATTGATTATTTCGATGCTGCTTCGGATGACTGGCTATTATTTATCGATGAATCTCATATGACGATTCCTCAACTCCGTGGTATGTACAATGGCGACCAGGCAAGAAAAAGAACACTGATCGATTATGGTTTCAGACTTCCCTCAGCGCTTGATAACAGACCGTTGAAATTTGAAGAATTCATGCGAAAAACCAAACAAACCGTCTACGTCTCTGCAACTCCCAACGACTATGAAGTTTCATTATCTCAGGAAAGTGACAAAGGAATTGCCGAGCAGCTCATACGCCCGACCGGACTTGTCGATCCGGAAGTTATTGTGAAACCAAGTGCCGGACAGATCGATGATTTGATGAATGAAATTAAACAGCGAGTTGAGAAGAAACAACGTATTCTAGTTACAACGTTGACAAAACGCATGTCTGAAGAGCTTACGAGTTTCTTAGAAGAACACGGGATAAAAGTCGCCTATCTCCATTCTGATATTGAAACATTAAACAGGCAAGATGTACTTGATAACCTGCGTCTCGGAGATGTGGATGTGGTTGTCGGGATCAATCTTCTTCGTGAAGGACTTGACTTGCCGGAAGTATCCCTCGTTGCGATTCTTGATGCAGATAAAGAAGGTTTTTTGCGCTCCCGCACATCTCTCATTCAAACAATGGGACGCGCGGCACGAAACGTTGATGCCAAAGTTATTATGTATGCGGACAGAATGACCGATTCGATGAAGGCAGCGATTGATGAAGGAGAACGCCGGAGAAAAGTACAGATCGCATATAACAAAGAGCATGGCATAACCCCAACAAGTATTCAAAAGGCAATACGGTCCAAACTCGTCGATCAAGTGCCTGAAGAGGAAAAGCCACATCTGGATCAGGTGATGCAATTTAGCGAAAAAGAGACCACTTACCGATGATGAAAAAGAAATGAACAAACTGATCTCAAGCTACAGGGTGCTTGTTGAGCATGCCATAGGAGGCATCAAACGGTACAGATGTATGAGTGAGAAATTAAGAAACAGAAAAGCCTTCATAGATGATACCTTTATTCTCCTCTCAGCTGGTCTTTGGAACTATCATCTGCAATTCTCCACATAAAAATACTCACAAAACAAAAGCTCTTCTCATGTGAACCTCATGTTCTTATTTGGGAACATGTCTATTAGATATATCTTCGATAGTCTGTACACCACAGACACTTCTCCCCCGGTTAAGTGCAACTATTCCTAGTTGAATAAATTTTAAATGTATATCAGAAGAAGTAAGTGTATAATCATCATAGGAACTGGAATAATAACCAAGCGGTATTGGTCCTTTGGCTCCTTCTTTAGGTTCTAAAGTATCAATACGATCAGATTTTTGAATTTCTATAATAATTTCACCTCTTTTATCTAACAGGGGATCCATGTTTGGGGGATTTCCAGATGAGTTTGATAAAATTAGAAAACACTGTTTTTGTTGAAGCAGTTCAGGGCATGTGCTAAATTCAATTAAGCTAATAATATCCCGTGTAGTCTGCCAATCAGCTTCTCTTTCAGTTCTTCCGGGTATATTAAAAGGATATTCTACCATTCAGATATTATAGAGAAAATGAACTCTGAAATCAACCTATAGTACTAATTTGTAAGTTGAGAGTTGAAACTTAAGAATTGAACAGCAATAATGAGTATGTGAGCATATATTTGGAAAAATATAAAAAAAACTTCTGGCAGGCCGGTTATTCACTCGTTGAAATAACGCTGGTTATTGCAATTGTTTCTCTTCTTTTAGGATTAGTTACTCTCAATTTATTTCAATTTCAACATAGATCTCAACTTTCTTCAACGGTAAGCAGTTTCCTTGCCGACTATAAAGAACAACAGATTAAAGCAATGGTGGGTGATACAGGAGGAACCGGAGCATCTTCAAATTATGGTATTTATTTTGGAACTTCAAGTTATACAGAATTTCAGAATACTTACGGAACCTCAGATTTTACAGTGAGTCTGCCTTCGGGTATTCAATTCTCAACAACATTTCCTAACTCTCAGATACTTTTTCTTAAAGGTAGCGGTGAAGTATCAGGTTTTACCAGTGGACAAAATACAATAATATTAAAGGATACCGTTAATAACAATCAGCAAACAATTACCGTTAATCGTTATGGTGTAGTGATGAGTGTTAATTAGAAAAGTATCATGAGTATCAACAATATCAAGAGTACATTGGGAAATGGGAAATGGGAAATGGAAATTCCCGGTTTGATGGTTGGCCAAATGCTGGTTGAACTAATTCTGGCTATCGGCATTGCAGCTGTTATTTTACCTGCTTTACTAACAGGTTTGTATGCATCCAGTCAATCCAAACCACAACAACAGCAACGTACTCAGGCAGTTGCTCTATTACAACAAACAGAAGCAGCAATAAGAAGCATAAAAAATAGTAGCTGGTCGACTTTTGCCAATGACGGAACGTACCACACTCTAGTTGTAAATAATCAATGGAATCTCGCTGCAAACGCACAAACAACAAATGGTTTAACACAACAAGTGGTTATCAATGATGTCTACCGGAATACTTCGGATGCTATCGTTACAACCGGAGGCACACCTGATCCGTCAACAAAACTGGTTACGATTACCATTTCATGGACAGCTCCAACTGCATCCAGTATTACCGATTCATTTTATCTTTCGAGAACAACTGATCTTACATATACGCAGACAACACAGTCAGATTTTTCTGCAGGTATCCTAAATAGTACTCAGGTGGCAGCTTATAATAGCGATGGAGAGGTTGAATTAGGAGCCGGGAATGCCAATTGGTGCAGTCCGCAAAATGCAATTGTAAATACTCTGACGCTTCCTCTTTCAGGAAATGCGATTACAGCAGCAACAGGTTCTGCATATATCGGAATGGGAAGCGGTGTGAGCGGTCCTATTTTTGCTGATTTAGCAATCTCAACACCGCTGCCGCCTGGTAGTCCATCAGCATCAATTGTCTCTACGTATACAGGTACATCGCAAACAAATGCAGTATATAGTGATGGGACATATGCTTACCTGGCAGTAAATGGTACTTCGTCACAAGTTTTAATTCTAAAAATAACAAGCACTCCTTATGCTCTTATAAAAACAATAAGTTTGCCTTCAAATACTAACGCTAATGGCATTTATGTTTACAATGGAATTTTGTATGTAACCAGTTCAAACGATCTGTATACTTATAATATCAGCAATATAACTTCTCCCGTACTTGAAGGTTCGGTACAGATGTGGCTTGGAATCGGTAACACACCGCTTGCCAAACAGGTAGTAGTCCAAACCTATAATGGCAGTATTTATGCATTAGTTGGTACGGCAAATACTTTATTCGGTCTACAAAAATTTTTGGTTAGTCCGGATGGCACATCTTTGCGACTGGTTGGGGTTTCTAATTTATCATGGCAGCAATCATCCCAGGGACTTGCTGTAAATTCAACAGGCACGAGAGCATATATTGCATTTGATCAAGGCGAAGGGTACTTCCCGAAAGGTTTCTTTATAGTTGATACCTCACCAGCTGACCCTCCATCCTGGTGGCCTTTTCCGAATTGGTATAACATAATCAGCACCTATAATGGTGGTAATACTGATCCTGATGGCATGGCAATCATGTCAGCATATAATAAAGCATTATTAGTGGGATCAGGAGGAACATATCAGTATCAGGTTATTGATATATCAAATGAAGATGATCCCGTTTTATGTGGTGGCCTTTCACTTTCTGCGCCAGCAACCGGGGTTACAGGTGTAACTGATCAATATAATAATGTGTATTCTTATTTAATTACAGGTGAATCAAAAAATCAATTCAAGATTATTGAAGGCGGCAACGGTGGAAATTATTCCTCATCAGGAACTTTTGTCTCCAGTACATTTAATCCTGGTTATTCAGCGGCATATAATTATTTTTCAGCATCGGTTAATCAACCGGCGTCAACCTCAATTCAAATGCAGGTCGCATCTGCACCTCCTTTTAATGGTAGTTGCACAGGAGCTTCATTTAATTATGTTGGACCAAACGGGAGTTCGACCAGTTATTTTACGCCCAATGGCAATACGATATCAGGGACCATACCTTTTGGTACCTATAACACGACGTATCAGAATCCCGGGCAGTGTTTTAGTTACAAAGTATGGCTTTCGACAAGCAATACAAGTGTGACACCTGATTTGTATAACATGACAGTTAATTATTCACAGTAATTATGACGGACAAAATAAAAGAAATTATTGATAAATATCCATGGTTATTAATGGTAGTGCCGATTATTATAGTGGCAATTATCGCTTTTTTTTTGTTGTCAGAGAAACATAACTCACCTGGCTCAACTCAGGTTTCAACGGGTTCAGCCCCAAATTCTCAATCTACTTCCGTTTCAAATTCTCAAGCATCATCTGCCTCTTCCAACTCTCAAACTTCCGGATTTAATCCTTTTGTATTTCTTTTGCGTCTGTTGGGTTTTGATAAGCAAAGTAATACTTCTTCACAAACAGCGAATGGCACATCAAATACAGTAGATAATTCTCAAACATCACAAACGGGAAGTTCTTCAAATCAAACAACCGGTTCAAACAACTCAACATCAACGACTACCGGAGGTTCAACTCAAAACACAACAGGAAGTTCACAAACGTTACAAAGTTCAGGAGTTAGTCCAACACCTGCAACGCCAATTCAAATAATATTCAAAGCACCCGGTGGAGGAACACAAGTGTATATCCCTCCAGTAACACCACCTGTCGATATAACATGGGGGAGATATGTTAATGCGGCGGATAGGTACTCTATTGATTATCCGACTAATTGGCAAGTGGTGAAGACCGAATATAACGGGCATGAAGGTGTCTCTATTTATTTGCCCGGGACAAATCCGGGCGATCCAAATGTGCAATATATTGGTTTTGGTCTTGCAACATATTATCTGTTGCCTGGACAGAATTCTCAACAAAGTACCTATTCATATCCTATCTCAGTGGGTAGTACAAATGGAACAATGGATACACAGGGTGTATTGGGGAATGGCTCAATGGCAGCGGTATTCTCGTATGAACAAGGATCCTTCGGATTGGGGAGTAATGTCAGCGATCCGGATTTCATCTATGTTTATAATTATATGTTGCAGTCGCTGACATTTGGTCCGCAATAAAAACTATGAAAAAATTTTCTATTTTCTATTTTCCGTTTTCCAGTCAAAAAGGATTTACGCTCATTGAGTTGATTCTTTACATGGGAATTCTGGTGCTTTTGATAACTGTATTAAGCTCCATACTAAGCGCTATTGTTGATGTTCAACTGAATTCGAATTCCACATCAAGTGTTGATCAGGATGGGAATTATTTGTTAGCAAAACTAACTCATGATGTCGCATCTTCAAGCGCGATTCTTATCCCTGCAAATCCCGGTAATCAGACGAGTACTTTGCAATTGACGATAAATTCTATAAACTATACATATAGCCTTAATAGTAGTAACAATTTACAGGTAGTAAATAATAGCACAAATGAAACAGACGTTTTAAACAGTTACAACACATCCGTTTCCGGTTTAACCTTTACAAGAATAGGAAGTGGAGGTAGTGGCGATACAGTACAAGTGACGTATACGGTTACAAGTCGTATAAAGGAAAGAGCAGGATATGAATCAAAGGGTTTTACAACAACACTTGGAGAAGATTGAACGCGGGCAAGCTTTAATTACATTACTTTTTTTTACGATTATCGGCATTACAATTACATCTGCTGCCGTTGTCATGATTCTTGTAAACTCTTTAAGCGGAACCAAACAACAGCAGGGAGAAATTGCCTATGATATCGCTCAAAGCGGTGCTGAGAATGGTCTTTTGAGATTGATTCGTAATCCGACATATACGGGTGAAACATTAAATGTCGGAAGCGGCACAGCGATAATTACTGTTACGGGAAATGGGTCCAGTGGCAATCCATATGTTATTTTATCGAAAGGAACAACGGGAATTTTTATGCGGGAAGAAGAAATTACAGCAACATATCAAAATAATTTATTAACTGTGACATCGCGTGGGGAGGTATATCAATAATGGTAGTTAAAACAAGTGTTATTTATCTGATGAAAGATAAATTTCAATTTTTTTCCGGATACGACGGTAAAATTTTTGAATTCCGTTTTGTCCCTGAAATTATCCGCGATCTTGATATTATCAACGGAGGATTATTAGAAAATCTTATAAAAGTTTTTGTTACAAATAATAAAATTCCACCGTCAACTATTGTTTTCGTTTTGGCTGAAAATGCTTATTTTTCAAAAGATTTTACTGCATCCGCTCAGCAAAAGGCAGGTAACAATCCTCCCGAAGTAACTAAAGAATTTTTACAAAAGGACGCAGAAGAATTTATCGAACATGTTCCTTTTGATAATGTTGTAAGTAAAACATTGCCGATCAAAGACGGGATAAAAGTTTGCGCAACAAATAAGGATTTCTATGAGGCAATTGCGATTGCTTTTGAACATCTTGGTTTTATAGTCGACTGTGTAGTCCCAGGTATCGTGCTCGGGAACGGATTAAGTCTTCGTCCGGTTCTCGATCAGGCGATGGCTTCGATGATCGTACAAAAAGTAAGCGGCGTAAAAGAATACAATCTTTTAGGGCAGCAGGTTTTTCAGCCACAAATAAAGCAAGAAAATGAAGAACTTGATGAAGTTGAGCTTGAACATTTACAGACAAAAAAGCCCAATAAAAAGCGTCTATATGGCATGGTTGGTGTTTTATTCAGCCTTATTATTGTGCTAGTTGTTATGTTTGTACAAACTCAATCACCTGCCGACGCCCCCAAGTCTGCTGCAGATGCCAATACACCCAAACCTACACCACTTATTAACAGTCCAGTAGTGCTTGCCACTGTTGTCCCAACCACAGTTCCCAATACAATCCCGAGTGTATCTGAGACAGAAAATTTGACGGTTCAGATAGTCAATGCTTCAGATTCCGCAACGGTTGCAGAAAATTTACAAGGGGTTTTAGATACATATAAATTCAAAAATGTAAGTATCCAAACACAAAGTCCGATTGGAAGTTCCGGTTCACTTGTTTCTTTTGGTCCGAATGTCAGTCAAGATGTAAGAAATGCGGTTATGGATGCGATGAAGAAATATGAAAGCAATATTATTGTACAGAATCAGCAAATAGGGACTTTTGATATATCAATCGTTCTGGGGCAGTAACTTTTATTCGTGTATTTTTTAAATTACGTTGTTGACAATAGTTCAGTAACTTTTTTAGTATAGATATATGCCAAATATGAATAGACAAAAAGGTTTTACTCTTATTGAACTTTTGGTTGTTATAGCAATTTTGGCTGTACTCCTTGGTATTACTCTTATTGCTATTAATCCTGCGAAGCAATTTGGTCAAGCCAATGACACAAAAAGAAAAAGTGATACAACAGCAATCTTAGATGCGATAGACCAATATAGTGCAGGGAATTCAGGTAACTTGCCAACAGATATTACAAATATGGCAACTGGTTCAGCAACAACATTTAACAGCACAAACTTTCCGACGATTTGCAGTCAGTTAGTAACTACTTATATTTCCGCACTTCCGGTAGATCCTTCAGCAACGGGTAATACATCACCTAATGGTACCTCAGGCATTACAAGTTGTACAACAATTCCGTGGAATACTGCATATACGATTTCTAAAGATTCAAGCAACCGGATAACAGTGGCAGCTCCTGATGCCTACTCAGGCACTATTTCTGTAACAAGATAACACAGCATCTTTGTTATAATTCTTTCGTGAGAGATACGATTAAAAATTTAATTGCTTCAATTGTTCCGTTTGATGGTTTGGAACAGAGTAATATTACTGATAGCATTCACTGGATATCAAGCGGTGTTGAAATTTTTAGGATAAAAGGACCTGATATTCCTCCAAAACATCTTGTTGTTTATTTTGTTCTTATCGATGAAAAAGTGAAAAAATTTCTTCTCATTGATCATATAAAAGCAAAATTGTGGTTACCTCCGGGCGGACATGTAGAGAAAGATGAAGATCCTGACGAAACCGTTAAACGTGAGATACAGGAAGAGTTAGGAGTAGAAGCTCAATTTATCGTTAATAATCCATTTTTTATTACTGTGACAGAAACCGTAAATATTGATGCGGGACATACTGATGTCAGTCTTTGGTATATTTTACGAGGTAATTCAACAAAGCAAGTTGATTATGACAAGAAAGAGATAAATGGTTATAAGTGGTTCTTATTTGAAGAGATTTTAAAATTGAATAATTATGGGTTTGATCCACAAATGAGGCGTTTTACAAAAAAACTACTTCTTTTTCTTCTTTAATTTTGATGATGCCTTAACTGATTTTGTTTTTGGCGCAGCTTTGTGAGTTGTCTGACTGGTAAGGTAGAGAAGTCCGATCAGGAATCCTCCTCCTACAATTGCAAAAATAACATAATTTTGGAGTGCGTTAGGGTCTTGATACAAATATTTTACATTGACCACAAATTTATAAAAAATAACAAATGCAATAGCAAGAACCAAAAGTGCTATTAGAGCTTTTGCGTTAGCAAGATGATGAGGATTATGTTTCATATATCTATTATAGACAGAAATGTTCAATATCTGTCAAGGGTCAAAAGCTTATGGTTTGATTTCCTGAGAGAGGGTTTGTTGAGTTTAGATAAACTGAGGGGCACAGAAAAGAAGATCAGAAAGAAGAATAGACTGGATAGTGGGAGCATGAGTAATTTTACGAGATGTGTCTTAAAATAGTTCTTCATTTTTATACTTATTTGGCATCATTATTAATGATATATATTGGCTAGTACTCAATCCTCTTGAACATCCTGGATAAATATGCAATGCTGATATTCCTGTCAGGAAAGAGGTGATATTGTGAAAATATCTGCCCGAAAAAAATATAGAGTTCAGTTGCAGGAAGATGAAAAGCAGCAACTACATAGGCTTATCAGAAAAGGGACAACACAAGCAAGGACAATCACCCGAGCACGAATACTCCCGTTGGTCTCTTGATTTGTTGACAGAAGAAGCACAAAAACAAATCGGTATCTCCATAGGAAGAACCGCTATATGGAAAGTCTGTTTACGAAACAAGATAAAACCTTGGCGGGGGAAAAATGTGGGTGATTTCAGAAATTACCTCTGAGTTTGAAAAACATATGCTTGATGTATTGGAAGTATATGAACGGCTATATGATCCTTTGTATACCGTCATTTGTTTTGATGAGGTCAGTAAACAGTTACATGCAGACACAAGAAAATCCTTGTCGATGCAAGCAGGAAAACTCAGGAAATATGATCATGAATATATACGCAAGGGTACGGTCAACCTCTTTGTTGCTATTGAGCCAAAAGGCAAGAAGCGGCATGTCTTTGTGACGAAGCATCGGAAGAAAAAGATTTTGCGAATGTGGCTAAGAAGTTAGTAACCAAAAAATACAGACGAGCAAAGAAACTGATTTTTGTGCCGGATAATCTGAATACACACAAGAAGTAAACTTTGCTTGAAATGTTAGGAAAAAAAGAAGGCAAAAAGATAGCAAAAAAATTGAGTGGCATTATACACCAAAGCATGGGAGCTGGTTAAATCAAGCTGAGATAGAAAATCATACACTCTCCCGGCAATGTTTAAAACGAAGGATACCAACCTTTCAAACAATGCAGCATGAAGTTTCTTGCAGGGTAAAAATGAGAAACAAAAAAGTAATTGGTATTGACTGGCAATTTACTAGGGAGAAAGCAAAAGAGAAATTTAAACTTTCATAGTTTATCTGCCTGAGAGCTATGCTAAACTTAATTTAAGCGTTTATGGTTTCGGTAGTTATTCCAGCATATAATGAAGAAAAGGAAATTGAGAAGTGCTTAGAGGTTTTTTTGCGACAGACAACATCAGACGTGTTTGAAATTATCCTTGTTGATAATAACTGTACTGATAACACTGTTAAGAAAGCAAAAGCCTTCGTGGAGAGACTAAACGATTTTCGAACATTTGATTGGCAAACAAATTTTAATATTCTCGAAGGTTTTTATAAAAATTTTGCTACAATCTAGTCATATGAAAAAAAAAGAAGAGAATGACAATAAAGAAAAAATAACATTTGTTTATGAGGTCATCTCCAAAAAATTTGAACGTCAGAATGATGCCTTTAATGGTATTATAGGAAAAGCAAGTTATCTATTTGCTTTTGTTAGTACCTTTTTCGCAATATATATTGGAACTGTCTTTCAAGAAGGATTAAATATTTGGTGGAACATCATGCCGCTTTTATTAACTGTTGCAGTACTATTCTATTTAATTCAAGTTATCAAAATTAGAACATTTAAAGATCCCCCTAAAATTGATGAGTTTTATAATGATGCAACTCTTGCAAAGGAACTTACTAAACTTAAAAATATCACTACTTCAACAATTATAAAAGCATATAAAATTAATCAGGAAACAATAGATGAGATGGCAAATTCCTTTAACAAATCGTTATGGTTGTTATTTGCAACTTTTGTTATAATAATATTATTAAATACGATTGCTTATGTCAGACAACAAAACAAATCAACCACCCAAAAAACGACCACTACAACCGTTCAAGCCGCCCCATCCGAGATACTCAGGGTGGCATCCACCTCGGGACAGTATAGATAAAGAACCACTAACGACAGTAGACCCTTTTTCAAGTGCAGGAGATGATGTGAAAAAAGCTAGACCTAAATAAGGGAGTTTATGATTTCAAGATACGGCAGAAAAAGGCCAGTACATGCTATAATAGATATATGGAAAATTTCCCATATAAACTTATTAGTAAGCTAACTCTCGATAATAAAGATTATCCCGTTTTTTTTAATTATGAAGACGGTAGAACATATTATCTAAGAAATGGAGAATACCTCTTTGTTAACTGGAATTGGCACAAATAGTTAACATTTTAGTCTTGATTTGTTAATAACACTTCGTTAGATTCAATTACAGTTCATGCCACCTGCATAATTAGAAGTACAATGTGTTCGTATGCCTGTATTTGAAGTACAATACATCCCTCCTGCGTAATCAGGTGTACAGCGTGATAAGTTGCTTTGAGGTTGTAAATTTTCTGTGTTCAATTCTGGAGTATTTACTGTTTGAGCAACAACTTGAGGGGTAGGTGAAGCACAATTTCTAAAACGCCAAACTATTTCAGCGGCAGTAGCTTTATTTTTAATTGGCGTACTGCAAGTCTTCTTGGAATAAACCCCACGTAAATAAGGATTGCACTTTTCCGAACTTGGGTCATTTCCGCATGCACTTGCTACATCCTCCAAATATTTAGTATTGCTGTTATATAAAGACAATTCTAAATTATATGCTTGTGACCACTGTTTAAACGTAGATCCTTGATACGTAAGGGATGTTTGAGAGTATATATACATAATAACTAATCCTGCCACAAGGCCTATTACAAAAGGAGGAATCACTTTTTTCAAATTCAATTTCATATTTAAAAATTATCTAATACAGGTTTTAAGAATATTCCGTTATTAACTGAAGCATAGCATACTATGGTTGGGTGATAAATATGCGTTTTTAAATGTTGCAATAATAAAACCTATCATCCCAATCAAAAATGGCTTCCTTTGTACCTGCATTAACAATCTGCTAAAATAGCAAAAAATGAAAAATGCCGTGCCTTTAACCATATCTCTTATATGTGAATTTTTTTATAAATCCATAATATTAATTAATTCATTATTAAAAATTAATTTATTTAATTTTGGTACATTTTCAGATCAAAGTTATTTTGACATTGGTGGAAAATTTGAGCAAGAACAATATAAAAAGCAAACAACTATAGAAAGTTATAGAGCATTAGTCAGATTAT
>Ga0364867_10459_pt1 | contig 22168 bp, 24 predicted proteins | sample ExccelAu500001D4_3_FD_206915 | JGI IMG/M metagenome (GOLD analysis project Ga0364867, IMG submission 206915) | Enriched cells from Trout Bog Lake Hypolimnion, Wisconsin, USA - BchlTB.Aug13.5000.01.D4 | ecosystem: Environmental > Aquatic > Freshwater > Lake > Hypolimnion/Profundal zone | place...
TTATGAGAAATAATCTCTATCAATTTGCAGATAAATATATCCATTTCGAGATAGGCGGAAAAATAATTAATGTTCCCTATTCTATTTCGACGGAAGGTGAGAAGCGTGCGATTGAAGAATTATCCTCGGCAGGTGTGACTGGAAGATTTTCAAGTTATGGAGGTAAGGGAACACCTGAACAGATTAAAAAATTAGTTTTTGATGCTACCAGAAAAGAAAAATTTGATTTAAAAAATGCAACATCAAAAGAAATAATAACATTTATGATCAAAAAAGGGATTAGAGTTGATTGTTCAGGTTTTGTATATTATGTACTTGATCAATATCTCAAAAAAGAGAAACACACAAGTCTTGATTCTCTTATTCTGCGTTATTCAGGAATGCAAGGAAAAATAGAACGTTTTCTACTACAAAAAAATCGTGTCAGACATTCCAGTGCCTCCACTCTCACGAATAATCTTAATAGTATAAAAATAGAAAAAGTAAAAGATATTCATCCTGGAGATATGATACGACTTACCCACGCGGACTGGAAAGGAAAACATATCAGCATTATTGTTGCAATAAATAACAAATATATTACTTACGCAATGACAAGCCAATATACTCAGTTACAGGGTGCATAGTTTGGAACAATAAAGATAATAGCTGAGAATAAAGGACTTGAATATCAGGAGTGGCTTGAAAAAACGAAGGATGGAATAAATTATGGAAAAGATGCTTTTAATCCGCACAGAGGAGATTCTGTCAGACGATTAAAGTATCTTTTATAAAATCTTTGATTTTCAAATTCATCCATGTGGTTAGTAAACACTTGTTATAATAGAGAGTATGTTACGAATTGCTCATCGGGGGGCTTCCGGTTATAAGCCTGAAAATACGCTTGCTGCTTTCAAAAAAGCTCTAGAGATTGGAGTTGACGGAATAGAATTTGATGTACATCTTACAAAAGACGGAATTGTAGTAGTAATACACGATAAGTCGGTTAACAGAACGACAAACGGAATAGGTTTTGTTGCAAATAAATCACTGAAAGAATTAAAACAATTAGACGCAGAAGATGAAGAAAAGATACCGACATTACAGGAAGTATTGGATCTTATAAACAAAAAAGTTCAGGTGCATATTGAATTGAAAGGGAAAAATACTGCAAAACCTGTTGCAAAAATTATTGAGGAATATATCGAAAAAAAAGGATGGAAATATAGTGATTTTTTTGTGTCCTCTTTCGATCATAAAGAATTACGCATTTTTAAAAAACTATTACCACAAATTAAAATCGGAGCACTTATTATTGGAATTTTTGTACGTTATGATCAGTATGTAAAATTGGGTGTTTATTCTTTAAATATATGGTCCAAACTTGTGAGAAGATCTGTTGTTTATAAAGCTCATGAGAAAGATTTGAAGTTATATGTCTATACGGTAAACGATAAAAAGGAGATTAGAAAAATGAAATCATATGGGGTTGACGGAATATTGAGTAATTATCCTGATAGAGTTTAATTGACTTCATGCTATGATTATTTTTATAGATGGTAATTTAAAAAATAAATAATGAAACTTCCAAAGTCATTTATAACTGTTACTCCATTATCAAAAACAATTGCTCTTGTATTGTTTATTATTTTTCCTATTTGCGCATTTTTTTATGGGAGGTATTATCAACAATTGATAGATAAGGGTAATCAGCCAAAGATTATTGTGGAATATAAATATCAGAAACCTATTTCTTCTCCCTCACAAACAACTAAGAGTACAACTTCATGTCAGTCAAATTTCGATTGTCCAGCTGGATATTATTGTACAAGGATAGGTCCGATAGTGTACGATTCCATAACAAAAAAAACTTCCGGCTTAACCTGTCAAAAAAAGTTACGCAATACCTCTTTAGACAATAATCTGACAAAATAGGAACGTAAACCAGACCTATAATTGTTGTCTAGAATCGTAGACAGTCTTGATTTTTTTAAAAATATTGTTTATAATATGTTTTTGTCAGCTTTTTATCATGCTAAATTCAGCTAGTTCATATACAGAAATGGCAGGCATTATTGGCGGGATCGGTTCTGAAGCGACTAGTTATTTTGTCTCACTAATCGTTAAGTTACGTCAACAGTACGCGAAAAACGATCAAGGACATATTCCGTTTCTCCTCTTTAATAATCCTCAAATCCCCGACCGCACAGACTATCTCCTAAAAAAAAGTAACCAAAATCCAATCCACGATTTGGTAGAAACAGGACTCGTATTAAAAAAAGCAGGAGCAACTTTTTTGGTAATGCCATGCAACACAGCTCATGCCTTTGTGCAAGTAGTTAAAAAAGAAGTAGGATTGCCTTTTATTAATATGATTGAGGAAACTACTTCATATATTCAACGGACATATGGTGATAATGCTACGGTAGGCGTACTTGCAACGACAGGAACACTGCATAGTCAACTTTACCAACAGTCATTTAATAGAGTTGCTAAGAATATTACAGTACTTTTGCCTGATGGCGATGAACAATCAAAGATTATGGAAGCAATTTATGATATAAAAAGTAATTCTGTTAATGAAGGAAATACTCAGATACTTTATTCAGCAGCTAATAAACTTGTAAGTAAAGGCGCATCGATAATTATTTTGGGATGTACTGAAATACCACTAGCATTAAAAGCGGGGAAAGGAAAATTTTTCCGTATTGATCCAATGGAAATTTTGGCACAAAAGGTAATTGAAAGAACTATATTAAGTGTCTCCGATAAGCAATCTGTAGCATTTATTGATAGAAATAAAGCATATGCTAACTCATAACAATATACCACAGCCTACGCAACATAATAATGATAAACTGGAACTCGCGAAAAGATTAAATTTATCTCTTAAACAGTTTGATTATCTCTTGTCTTCGGCGAATAGTGTCCATGACATTCTTACAGAGCTAGGCCCATTTTACGGAAGAGAGACTATAAAAGAACCTACTTTTCGCATTACAGCCGAACCGGTTATATTACCCCATGGGTCAAAAAAATTGCTTGATCAATTTGGTAATGACCTCTTACATTTGGGAAAGGTACTGCCAAAATTACCTGAAAATATGAAAAGTAAATTAGGTAGTAATCTCGATTTTAGAATTCCTTTAACTTGGAGAATTGACTCAATTATTGACACAAATGACAAAATTAACATAAACGAGATAGAAGGGATAGACAGTGTGAGTGCGCTTATGATGACTGAACAGTTAGCGTATCATCTTCAATCAACGAGGGAATCAACAGTTGCCATTTTTGCTTCGACATTAAAAAAGATGTATCCTCAAAATTTTCCTCTTTTAATAGCGATTATACGAACGGATATTGAAAACAATCCTTTCACCCCAAATGCGCGCAGGTTTATTGAATTTCTGGAAAGAATATCTAACGGCGAGATAAAATGTGACCTTTTAGATATTGATCAATTGAAAAATAGTAGTATTAAACCTAATTGGAGTAATTATACTGCAATAATAAACGAAGCTTATGCTTCACTCAATGAATTGGAAAAAATAGGAATTGTAAAAGAAAAATTATTAAATGCAGGAAACTATAACGCATTTATTAATAAAGGCGTATTCGCTTTACTTTTTGACCCGTTATTGACTGCTTTTTGGAAAAACGGGATTGGCTTAGAACGACATGAACGACTTAAGAGCATACTTATACCTACAAGTTTTGCAAATACTGAAGAGGATTTAAAAAAAGCACGAAAAGAAGGAAAAGTATGTAAAGTAAGTTGGGCAGAGGACAACATCATAATTATTAATAGAGTGAAAGGTGTTGCAATGCCTATAAAAGATTTGCTTGAGGGTGAAGATGAAAGATGGAAGTTCTTGGAGGAGTGTTTACATAAGGGAAATAGAGTTATAATTCAAGATTTTGTTGAACCTACTCGTATCTCCGCGTTTCTGCGTAAAAAATCAACCAATTTAGAGCATGTAGATTGGTATAACAGATTATGTGTAAAATATGTATGTGATGGAAATCCCAATCATGTCGATATTCCAACTACTCAGATTACGGCGGCAGAAGTTACCCTCGGACCTGAGATTATTCCCGCTGGAAGAGCATGTGCTTTTACGGCTGGCAAACTTCAATAATACATCGGAAGAAAATACGGCAATTATCCCCTGAAGACATGGACAGTAAAAAATTGATTGTTAAATCAATCTAAAAATTGAGCTCCTTGCTTTGATGGTATAAGTGCCGAAAATACTATATTTATTGATGGCTCAGTATAAATATGAGAAAATAAGATGATGAGAAAAAGCCTTCGGGGAACGATGATAGATCTTTTTTTGAACATTGCTGTTCCCTATGCAATTTACACAATCGCTCATAAATATTTCGGACTAACTGAAATAACTTCGCTTACTCTCTGCTCATTTTATCCTATTTTCGATATTATTATTGAATTTTCAAAAGACCGTACACTTAATTTTATTTCCGTTATAGTTTTACTCGGCACCATTACAGGTATAGCAGGTGCGCTTATCGGTGGAGATCCGAGATTGATTCTTGTAAGAGAATCTTTTTTTACTTTTCTTTTGGGTATTGCTTGTTTTATTACTCTTGCTACCGGTAAACCATTAATGTTTTATTTTGCCCGAGAATTTGTAGCGGGTAAAGATCCTCATAAACGAAAAGAATTCTCAAAGCTACTCAAAAAAGAGAGAGCATATAAAATTTTCCGTTTTCTTACATTGATTTGGGGAGTTGTTTATATTCTTGAATTTTTAATAAAAGTTTTTATTGTCTATACATTTCCAGTTTCCGTAAACCTTATCATCGGTCCGATAATTACTTACTTTATAATTTTTGGAACTATTGCCTGGACATTTTGGTATTCAAAAAAGCACGGACCTCCTGATAGTAGACAAACAGAATGAAATTACATTTTTTTAAACCTCATTGCGGACCATGTATCGTTTAGAGAAACCAGAGATACTCCATCAAGGTTTTGTGAAGACAATGTTGTATGAAGAATATCTCTGTTCAGATCTGCTTCCAGTAATTTATTCTTAGGATATGCTATCCAAAGTAATCCCTTCTCGTTAAACGACTCTTTTAATTCTGCTACTTCTTTCTCCAAATCTCTCTTTTTGATATAAAACGCTAAAATAAAATCATACTTTCCGGAAAGAGTAGAGTCTACGTTATTATTTGAATCTAATATCTCTTGCAGATCTTGTGGAAGGTGTAATATTGCAGTTGAATATGCTGGCTTAAAAAACATTTTTTCGAGAGGTGTTTTTGGCATACCGTATTTATAAACTAACTATTTGAATTAGTCAACGTTTTTTACGCAATTTTCAGTTTGCAAATTTTTTTAAATACTGCTAATGTATGAATAAAAGAGAATAAAAACTATGAAATATTTTACCAAAATTTTTTATGTCTGTGTTATTAGTGTTTTTCTGTTTGGTTTTGTTTCTGTAAAAGCATTTGCACTTACAGGTCCTGAAAATCCGTATTCTTTCAGTGCAGTACCTGGTGAAAATCCCGGAAGTGTTACTATCAGGTGGTATGATGACAGGACGGCAACTCAATATAATCTTTTATATGGTACAAATCCTGGTCACTATAATTATGGGGCAGTTAATCTTCCTGATGCCGCAAACACTACAAATTCGTTTACCGTTAACTATTTAGCACCAGGAGTTACCTATTATTTTTCTCTCATCGGCGTAGGCGGATCTGTTTCAGGACCTGTTGCCGCAGAAGCCACTCCTGTAAATCAGAAACCAGTCATAACAAGTCATTTAGACGAGTACGGTTTTACAGCTCAAACCGGAACAGCACCCGGGACAATTCAATTGAGTTGGACGGATAACGGAAGTGCGCAAAAATATGATATTGTATACGGCACAACTCCAGGTTCATATATTTATGGTGTAGAAAATGTACCTTACAACGCAAATATGTACAATACGTTTACTATCGGCGCATTAGCCGCTAATACAAGGTATTATTTTGAACTTGTCGCAGAAAGAAATGGAAGCATAGTTCTTTGGACAAATCCTGTCAGTGCTCTTGCGGAATAGCTTTTATTTTCTCTCCCCAACAACAAATTCAACATTTATTATTTGTTTTCCGCTGATGCTTGCATCTCAAGCATACGCAATCTTTCTTTCGTCTCATTCGTTTTTTTCCAGTCTTTAAGAAGTTTATTATTCTCTTCAAGTTTGCTTGCTAATCCTTCGTCATTTTGTTTAGAGGGCATAATAATAGGATTCTTATCTAATTCCGGTTTGCTTACCCTTTTTAAAATTATCGTATCTGATTTACCCGCTAATATCAAGACAAATACCCCAGCACCAAGCATTAGAAGTGATAAAAGAAGGAATACAATATTTACATTAGTATCCAAACCGGAAATATAAATATACATTGTATAAACACCGCCAAGAGTTAGCGCTATTCCCAAAAATGATTGTATGAATATTTTCATTTGTATATTTTAGAATAGTAGATCAACGAAATTTTTTCAAGTTTACTTTTGTTTTTTATTATGAATAGTGAAGAATGAGATAACGGCGCTCGAAAATGCGAGTAAGGCGTTGATGCCCATAGCCCATCTAAAGCCGTAAATAAAAGAAGTATCGATTGTGTTTTGTGTTTTTTGTTTTTCCTGTGGATCAAATTTTGCGGGTATTTCTATCCCGCCTAATTTATCTTTCTGAATCATAATTTGGTTTTTAGCAGTATTGCTCATTTGTAAATGCATGATTTTATACGATAATTGTCCATCGAAAAGAGTAACAACAATAAGACCAAGAAGAGCTACAGCAAGAAGCCCTGCAACGCGCGCTACAGCGTTATTAATGCCCGATGCTGCACCCGAATATTTGCTTTCAACGGCGAGAGCTGATTTTGTGAGAGGTGCGATAACAAGTGACATACCAAGCCCAAAGAGTATAAGTCCAGGAAGATATTGTAAAAAATAATTTGCGTGTATTCCTGGCAGGATGAGAAGAGCCATCCCCAAAGAGACGATTAACGGTCCCAGGATCATTGGGATTCGAGGGCCAATCTTATCAGCAATGCTGCCGCCGGCTCCGGATAAAAAAGTAATGAGAAGAATTGTCGGCAACATACCCAAACCTGCGATAACAGGAGGATAATGTTGTATTTGTTGAAAATTCAAAACGAGAAAAAAGATAACTCCGCTCAATGCAAAATACAAAAATAAAGTTGCAAGGTTTGCCCCAACAACAAGTGAAGATTTAAATATGCTAAGTGGGACAAGCGGCTCCTTACTTCTTTTCTCAATAACAATAAAACAAATAAAAGATAGTACACCAATCAAAAGACTTGCTATGATAAGCGGACTGCCCCAGCCAAAATCAGGAACTGAAATTAGTCCGTATGCAATTCCTAAAAGGGAGAGAAAAATAAGGAAACTTCCTAAAATATCTATTCTGGTTGATTCGTCATTTCGGGACTCGGGAACGAATCGTAATGTCAATAAAATCGCAATTATTCCCAACGGGATATTAATATAAAAAATTGAAGGCCAACCAAAATATTGAACAAGCCATCCTCCAACCAGTGGCCCAAGTGCCGCAACCCCTCCTGCAAACCCTGACCATAATCCGATTGCTCGTCCGCGTGTCTTCTCTTCAAATGATATATTAATAATACTTAAGCTTCCCGGGACCATCATTGCTCCACCGATGCCTTGAATAATACGAAAAATTATCAACTGATTAATCGATTGTGAAATACTGCAAAGAAGTGATGAGCAAATGAAGAGAATAATGCCATAAAGAAATATTTTTTTTCTTCCGAATCTATCTCCTAATGCTCCACTGATGAGAATGAGCGCACAAAGCATCAAAGTGTATCCGTTAACAATCCATTGGATGGCTGTAATTGTGGCGTTGAGTTTAGCCTGGATTGTCGGAATTGCAATATTGACCACTGAACTGTCGAGAAACGCCATGCCGCTTGCCAGAATTGTCGCAGCAAGAATCAGTTTGCCGGCAAGAGTTTTTGTAGTAATTTTTCCCATTGAAACGAGTATAACAGTTTTAAACATGGTAAGAAATAAGTTTATTAGCATTTTTGATATAATATTTCTATGAATAATAAAATTCCGGGTATAAATGCGGATATCCTTGTAATAAAAGACAATAAAATCCTTCTCGGTTTACTTACTAATAAATGGAAATATCAAGGTAAAAAAGTATATGGTGTCCCTGGCCGGGATATCCGATTTGGGGAAAAGATTGGTGAGACAGTAAAAAGAAATATTAAAGAAGAATTTGACTGTAATGTCAGGTCATATAAGATTATTTGTGTAAATGCAAATTATGCGTTTGGAAATCATTATATCGGGATAGGAGTTAGTGCTGAGATAGATGGCGATCCCAAAAATTTATTACCTGAGGATTGGGAAAAATGGGAATGGTTTGATAAAAATAATATTCCAGATAATTTATTCCCTGCAACAAAAAACCTCATTGATTGTTATCTGCAAAAGAAAGTAAATGTAAGTGAATGAGTATCCTATTACCATTCGTCATTCTCAAATTCTTAAGAATATGAGAATGAAATATTTCTTAAATTTTTAGTTTTAAATTTTTATGGAAGAGACAGAGCGGCTTAATAAATATTTGGCAAATTTAGGAATTTGTTCGCGGAGAAATGTTGAAAATTTTCTTAAGGAAAATAATGTTACTGTTAACGGCAAAAGAGTTATAGAGCCGGGAATCAGAATCAATCCCGCGAGTGATACTATTCTTTTGAATGGCAATAAAATTAATAAACCGAAATTTGTCTATTATCTTTTGAACAAACCAAAAGGTATTGTTTCAACAACTTCAGATGAATTCGGAAGAAAAAATGTCATTTCTCTCATTCATATAAATGAACGCATTTATCCGGTTGGACGTTTGGACAAAGATACATCGGGACTCCTTATTCTCACCAACGACGGTGAACTAACAAATCATCTCATTCATCCAAGATATCATGTTGATAAAGTTTATCGATTAAAAATCAACGGACAAGCAAGTGAAGCACAATTAAAGGCACTCCGAAATGGTGTTTTTTTAGATGACGGTATAACTTCTCCGGCAAAAGCTTCGATTTTAAAAATTAAAGGCAGAGCCTCAGAATTGAAAATGATAATTCATGAAGGAAGAAACAGACAAATCAGAAGAATGTGTGAAACTGTTGGCATTCATCTCCTGGAATTACAAAGAACAAAATTTGGTCCAATTAGTTTAGGAGAATTAAAAGAGGGAGAATATAGAGCGCTAACAGAAAAAGAAATCAGTTTGTTAAAACAAATGAATTAATCATTTGTTTTTGAGAATTTCTGCAGGAACAGCAGCGTTATTATGTTCCGTATCTTTCGCGGCGTAAAGAAGAATAAGTGTTTTATGCTCTTTTTCCAATTATTTCAGCTTGCTAATTAATTCATTTTTATCTTCAAGTTCTTTTTTAAATCGGTTTTTACATTCTTCCATTTTTTACGATCATGACTAAACTATATGCTCAATTCATTACTTGGAGCAATTTCTTTCATTCAAAGATCAAGACCTGCTTTTTCTTTTGAAATGCCGCGCGGCAATAATCGGTCAACAAGGATACGATCGCCAACAGTTTTTTCAAGTGAACTATAAATCCATTGTACTGTTATCACTTTTATAATTCCAAATTTGCAATAATTGGAAAATGATCGGAGCCGGAAAGTGGATTTTTTTTACATTCTTTAACCAACATATTTCTTACCCAAATATAATCAAGTCTTCTTCTGATATGTATATGGAAATTTTTAATAATCCATGGAAAAAGTTTAATACTGTGTCTGTAATCAATATTATAAATATCCGAGGTCCAACTGACATTCTTTGAAGCATCAACAAATTCTTTGCCAAATTTCTTTTGTAATAATTTTTTTTCATAGCCGGTTTTTAATAAGTCAAACGTATTAAAATCTCCACAAATTATTTCATATTCCGGAGTGTCTTTTTGTCTCAACCGTGATAAAAGATATGTTAATTGCTTAATACGGTGTATCGGTCCACCGACATTATCTACATGGACACAGGTAACACGGAGAAGTTTTTTATTAACTATAAAATAACATGAAAGCGCCCTTCTTTGTAAAGGAATTGCCGGCACTCCAATTATCCAATAGTAAAAATTTTCATGAAAAGCAAACTTTTTTATTTTAGGCAGAAGAATTTTATAGTCATGTTTGAATCGTAAAATATCCGAATTCCAAAAAATAGCTGTTCCGATACTTAACTTAGAGTTTTCTTCACCCATGTGATATGAAGCCTGCCAATTTTTACCTAAACGTTTTAAAATCGCATCAACAATCATTTCCTGCGATAGATTGATAATAACTTCCTGAATACAGATAATATTTGCACCGCCAGTTGCAAGTTTCTCAATATTTTTAATAATTTTTTCAGTGTTTATTCCAAATTGGATATTATATGTTGCGACACAAAGTTGTACGGAGTTTTTCATTTTAATGCAGAATAAGTCCTAATTTTTTTGTTTTCCAATAGATATATGCGTTACGTGTTGTCATTAGAAGGAAAATAGGCAGATATAGCCCGGTTTGATTAACTGAAGAGAGTGAAGTTTCACCAAATAGTACTGAAAGAATTGATTTTATAACAAAAGCTGCCAGCCACCATAAGAAGTAAGTCCAATTACCTTTTGCCATTGCTTTACCTGTAGCTCCTTCATAAATATGCAGTTGACGGCATGCAAGAAGTCCCAAAATAATTGTTATTATACTCATTATTATCATCTCTGTTATCTCTTTTTGTGTTGGATGAAATGACGGCAATGATTTAATAATAAAAAATAAAATAATCGCCGGTAAAATGATGAGACCTTTTTGACTTATCTTTCGCGGACGTATCTGCCGATAGAGGATAAATGCAATAACAGCAATAATAATTATTATTGAAACAATGGTAGCAAACATATTCATACTTCTATTTTATCATAGAATTTAGATTATGGCGTTGGGGTCGGCGTTAATTGTGCGACAACTTGACCGATATTATTCCCTGGAGGGTACCATTGCCAATCAGCTGCAGAATGTGTTGAGTGTATCCATTCATCAATTCCTATTTGCCATCGGTTTATTCCATCTTTTGAAACAGGATCGTTTTCTTGCACATCATAATAGAGTTTGCCGTTGATCATTTTATAATCCGGTGAGATTTTGGTTGGTTCTGTTCCTTTAATAAAATATTCTGATCTTGTCGGTTGCCCCGGCACAGGTAATCCTCCGAAAAGCGCGTCGACCTGTTTGGCGATAACATCTGCTGGTTTTTGCGGTTGTTCGTTTGGTTGTCCATTAAGAACATAACTCATAATTTTTTCCCAGATTGGTGAGGCACCTGTCTCGCCCGAAGCAATTGCCTGATTCATCGGAGAATTGTCATTATTTCCTACCCAAACACCAACAACATATGATGGTGTATAGCCAACAGCCCAGTTATCACGTTTGTCATCAGTAGTTCCTGTCTTGACCGAAACAGTTTTTCCGGGAACAACAAGCCATGAATTGGGACCAAATGCCATTGTCCTGGCATTATTATCAAGTAAAATATGAGAAATAAGAAAACTAATATCCGCTGGCAGAACCCGTTTCCCTGCATTCGGTTGATACTGATATAATGCATTCCCTTTCGGATCGGTGACTTTGAGAATTGAAACCGGATCATGACGGATGCCTTCTGTGGCGAAGACACTATATGCAGTCGTTTCATCGAGAAGATTTGTTTCACGTCCTCCAAGAACCAGCGACAAACCGACTTGCGAGAGCGCTTGTTGAGTCGGATCCCAGTTCTCAATTCCCATATTATACGCTTGTTGCATGACAGGTTTTATGCCGACTCTTGCAAGCATTTTAACAGCAGGTATGTTGAGAGAATTACCTAATGCAAAACGCAATTGTACTGGACCTGCGTATGTTCCTTCATAATCAACAGGTTCATAAGGTGAAGTTTGTGTATTTACTTGAAAGTCTGTTGGGACATCCATGACCATTGTTGCAGGAGTATATCCATGTTCAAAGGCAACAGAATACATTATCGGCTTGAGTGATGAGCCGGGTTGCCTCTCAGCAAGTGCATCATCAAAGCTTCCATCATTTGTTTTATCGAAATAATCAGTGCTGCCTACCATAGCAAGAATTTCACCGGTTTTTGGATCCCGGACAACAGCTGCGCCATTTGAGACATGATATGCTTTCAAGCTGGCAATCTCCGACTTGACCGTATTTTCTGCGTATTTTTCGATATTATAGTTAAGCGTTGTTGTAACCGTAAGTCCACCTGATTCAACTTCTTGCTCTCCAAACATTTTTACCAATTCATTTTTTACATACATAACAAAATGCGGAGCTTTTAATGAAAGATCATGAGTAGAAAATTTGTAATTTGTTATTTCAGTAAGCGCTTGCTGCTCCTGTTGTTGGGTAATATAACCATCTTGCTCCATTTCTTTAAGTACTTCAGAAGTTCGGCTGATATAATATGTATTACCACTGAAAGGCGAATAATACGTCGGACTTTGCGGAAGCCCTGCAAGAAAAGCTGATTGTGCAAGATCCAGATCCTTTACATGTTTACCAAAATATTCCTCTGCTGCTGCCTCGACACCGACGGCTGGACCGCCATAACCAATATCATTGAGGTATAGTTCTAGGATTTGATTTTTGGGATAAATTTGCGTTACTTCAACGGCAAGAATTAACTCTTTAATTTTCCTGTCAACTGTTTGTTGATCATTTAAAAGAACATTTTTCACAAGTTCTTGAGTAATTGTTGATCCGCTTTGCAAGCCTTCCCCTAAGAGCATATTTCTGACTGCGCGTAGCATTCCGGGGATAGAAAAACCCGGGTTTTGATAAAAATTTTTATCTTCAATTGAAATAGTTCCTTCTTGTAGATATTTTGGAATTTGTGACAATGGCACATATGTCCGGTTTTCATTTAAATAAAAGGAATATAATAATGTACCATTGCGGTCATAAATTCTTGTGTTACTGTTGTTATCTGCCGTAACAAGTTTACCGGGTGCCGGGAGATCCCTTGATATCCAGAGAATTACGCTAACTGCAGTAATAATACAGAGAACAATGAAGATAATGATATATCTTATTAAGTATTTTCGCTTCAAGAACCGTTTTTTAAAGGAAATTCGGGTTATTCTCTTTTGTGGAGCGATAACTTCTTTTTTTGTACCCTTCTTATTCTTTATTTTCTTTCTTGTGGGCATAGGAATATGTAGAGTATAAAACTATTATACGTCAAATATTTTTTTATATAAAATCGACTTTTTCAAGATTGTAATATAGTGATTCTTTGCTACAATAAAAATATGAAAGGTTCCACATTTACCGTAATAATTATTATTGTTGCAATTATTGCTATAATCGGCATGGTAGGGTTTATTTTTTTAAAAAATTCCATTAACTCACAATTACCCTCTTCGCCTGCAAATACGGCTGTTCAGATTTCTCCAGTCGTTCCAGTAAAAGATTTTGCACCAAATTTGCCGATGAGTCAGAAGGCGACAATTCTTATCCAGACCTCTGATAGTTCTGATATAAAATATATTGTTCCTGCAGATCAGGTTTCTACATATGTAAAAAGTTTGCCTGCAGGGTATCATGTAGTTTCACAAACTCCTTAATTTTTAAAACTGTTTAATAAGCCACTGAAGAACATCACTATCCCAGGGTTTGTGAACCCAGTTTGTTTTCTTTTCCAGTAACAAATATTTTTCTATCTGAAGGAAATTAAACCAGCGTACTTCATCTATTTCTTCTTCTTCAATATGAAAATCCGTATCTTCCCGGTTTACTTTATAGGAATAACAATCCTAGAATTCCTTATGGGAAGGTTTATCACTTTTTAAAGTTTTGTAATGAGTCAATTTTCCTTTTTCTACTTTAATTCCGAGTTCCTCTGAGAGTTCTTGTAAAGCATTATCAAAATAAGATTCGCCTGCATTTAAGTGACCACAAAAGAAAGCTTCCCGGAATCCAGGTTTTGTATCTTTTTTCATAGAGCGTTTTTGACAAAGTATTTGTTTTTTATGATTGATTACCCAAATGCCAGTTGTTCTATGCCACAAAACTTTTTTGTGGACAATATAGCGAGGAAATGGTTTAAGCGGATTATTATTTTTATCGACAACAAAGATGAGTTCGTTTTTGTTGATCATATATGTTTATTATAGTCTAAGCGCATTCTTGAGTGAATAAGTGCCTATGTCAGTTCTAAAAATATCAATTGCAACTGCCCCGCATCCAAGTTCTTTACCCATTTGATCGACAAGTCCTCTGATATAGGTACCACTCGAGCACTCAATCCTAAATTTTGCGGTTATACATTTTTCGGATGTATTTGTTTTTGAAAATAATTGCTGCCAGCGTTCCAGTATCATTTCTTGCCGAAAATTTCCATGGACTAAGGCAAACTCCTTTTTTGTTTTTTGTTTAAGCTTTTTCATTTCTATTTCGCCCAATGAGGTGAGTTTGAAATTGAAAATTTCAATTTCATGTTTGGGAATCGTAATCTCGCTAAGTTTATCATTTTTTACCCACCAGAAAAGCGGCTTGCCTTTTACTGTTTTGGACGAATATGGCGGATATTCTTGTATATATTTGCCTAAAAAATTCTTTACGAATTTATTTACAAATAAGTTTACATTAGTTTCAGGGTTTTTTATTTTAATATCTTGTAAATACCCTAGTAAATCATATGTATCCGTTTTCAAACCAAATACTACTTTAAATTCATACGTTTTCTTAAGAGACAAATAATAAGCTTTCTTTTTTATTTCATTGTCTGATAACAATAGTAATAGCCCATGAGCCAGAGGGTCAAGTCTACCTGCGTAAGTAATTTTTCTGGCTTTCAATTCAGGAAATTTTTGTGTTATGGAAATAATTACTTCCAATGGTGTTAAACCGACAGGTTTATAAATAGAGATAAGATTTTGCATATCAATTTTTTTGTTTAAGAGGAAATTCAAGAGTAAATGTTGAGCCTTTATTAGGTTGGCTTTCTAAATGAATTTTGCCGTTGTGTGCCATAATAATTTGATACGTAATATACAATCCGACTCCCAACCCTTTATAATCTCTCGCTGAAACCGCCCGTTCAAAGCGATTAAAAATTCTTTTTTGCTGATCGTGCGCAATACCTATCCCCTGATCATGCACAGAAATTCTCGCATTATCATGTAAGCTTGTGATTTGAATAGAAATTTGTTCATTGTTACCATATTTTATCGCATTTGATACAAGGTTGGTAATTGCTTGTTCTATCCTTAGTTTATCACAATAACCTATCACAGGTTTAGTGATTATAACATTGATTTGCCTCTTATCTACCAACCTGCTCGCAAACCGTTCGGCTACATTTTGAACAATACTTGAGATATTTGTTTCTTCAATTTCCAGATCAATCTTTCCGGTAGTAATTAATGATAGATCGAGGAGATCATTCACCATTTTTGAAAGACGTTTGCTTTGTTGTTCTGTATCCTCAAGCATTTTTAAAAGGGTTGCAACGGAAAAATTGGCAAGAGATACATTTCGTATATTATGGATAGCAGTTTGTACTTGAAGTAGCATTGAAGTGACAGGTGTTTTTAGTTCATGTGATGCAATTGCAAGAAATTGGTCTCTTGCTTTAATTTCGGTCTGAGAGTTTTCATAGTTTTTTTCCAGAAGCTCAATGATGTGGTGATTTTGTCGAAGTTTCCGTTGATATTCAATAACTTTGTCCTGTTGTTTGGCAACATGAATGATATAACTAATAAAAGTTCCAATAAACATAAAAAGCGCCATTTCGATTACCATACTTAGACTTATATTTAAGAGAGGATGGTTGTTTGGGAAAAAAAGCATAAGAATAATTGAAAGAAAACTAAGTACCGTAGTAAGAAAACCAATCATAAATCCACCTATCCATGCAAAAAAAACAATAGTCGGAAAGAAAATAAGAAATGGACTAAATTGGGGAATATATTGTACGCAAAGAGAAACGGCCGAGGCTGTAGCTATATTTATTCCTGCATAAATAAGAATTCTTATTAGTATTGAAGGATGTGTCGTTTTAGTTAACACATGCATAATCTCGTCATCCTTATAGCATAAAATATAAATGCAAGAGTTTTGAAAGAAAACTCATTAATAAAATTATTTTCTGAATAATGCCAGGAATCTTTTCATAGGTGAGTGTTTTCTGTGGTGAAGTATTATTTGTTTTTTGATTTCGGGGATTGCTTTGTCAGTAGCCCTTTCGCCTTCTTTTATAATTTGTATTGCTTTACTTTTATCAAAAAAATTATTCCAACCGATCAAACCAATCTGCAACTTATTTTGCGGGGTTATAATAACGTCTGCAACATTTATTGAATCCAGAGCTAAATTGTGACGAAGAATGGTAACAGCATGCATTGGAACTCTCATAAGTGCTGGAAGTTGGGAAATGGGATTTTCAGTGTATACATGATCGAGGTTAATAGCAATTGTTATATCAGCTCCCATGTCGGATGCAACTTTGACAGGGACAGGACTTGATAATCCTCCATCAGCAAGAAGTTTATCGGCATAAAAAAGAGGTTGATAGACAGAAGGTACAGCGATACTTGCTCTTATTGCTTTGGTTAAATTACCTGATCTAAAAATAACAGGTTCTGCTGTATTAAAATTTGTCGCAACCACGGCAAGTGGAATTTGCAAATCATCAAAATCGGCATTTGCTAATATCTCCGAGATGAAATTTTCCGTTTTTATACCTTTGATAATTCCGCCTCTGACGGTAAAATCAAAAAGTCCTAATCCTTTTTTTCTCGTGAATGAAAGTGCCAATTCTTCAAGTTTTTTGCTATCTTTATATACGGCATAATGTGCGCCAATAATAGAGCCAATACTTGAAGCAGCAATATAATCAATAGAAATATTATGTTTCTCAAGAGATTTGATAACTCCGATATGAGCAATTCCCTTTGCTCCTCCACTACCTAAAGCAAGCCCGATTTTTGGATAGTTATTTGCCATATTTATATTATACTCCTATTTCTTTTAACTTATAATAGCTCATCAATTTAAACCTTGTTTTCAATGTTGTTTTATATATAAATAAAACGTTATGACAAATGATGATAAAATGCTTAAGATATTAGATGAACTCTCAACAAATGTCGCAACTATTCTTGTAGAGCAGCAGGCACAGCGGATAGATATCCGGTCAATACAACGCGATGTATCGTATTTAAAGATTGAAGTTAAGTCTGAAGATAGCTAAGACTTCAAAAAATCATAATGTAAGGCTTACCAATCTTGAAGAGCATGTTGGTATTAGTGACCCAACAAAACATTAATGTCATTTACACTTTTTTCTTCTCTCTTAATTTGTAATAGCTCATCTTTGTACTACCATATTTTTTCAAAAGCTTTTTTGTAACAAGCGATGACAGTAACGAATGTGCTTGCTGACGGGTTACAGAGAATGCTTTTTCGATATCAGAAGTTTTTATCGCTTTTTTGTTAATTACAATTTGCAGCACTTCCTCTTCACGTGGCGTGACAAGTACTCGTTTTTCTCCTTCAATACGGTCCAAATGATGACGTTTCAGCTCGTCAATACGTCCTATTGCTCCTTGTAAAGAGCTTGCAATTCCTTCCAGAAAGTACTCGATCCAAGATGTTTTATCGCCACTATCGGCACTATGAAGAACATCTGAATAAAGATGTCTGTCAATGTCGTAATAATCATCGATAACAAAATATTTCGAAACTTCATAGTGTTCTTGAAGAAGAAAATACGTGGTTAATATGCGTCCAAGTCTTCCATTACCGTCAAAAAAAGGATGAATGTAGGCAAATTGATGATGAAAGATTGCTGCTTTAATAAGCGGATGCAGTTCTTTTTCTTCCTGAAGCCATGCATATAAATCTTCAAGCGCTTTTTTTATCTCCTTATCCGTATGATAAGGTGGATTATGTTTAACGACGACTTCTAATTCTGTTTTATGTCCGACAAAAACAGGACCGTTTCTTATTTTTCCTAAGTCATCTCTTTCAATGCCTTTCATAAGAGTTTTGTGTAATTTCTCAGTTAACTCAACCGTGATAGGAGTTTTCGTCCGTACATAATCAGGTAATTTTGTAATAATTTCGAAATAATTTTTTACTTCTTTTTCAGATTTTGTCGCTGGAATTTGATCACCCAAAACAACATTTGTAACATCTTGAGGAGAAAGAGGATTGCCTTCAATACTTGTTGAATAATGAGTTGCAAGAATCTGATTTTCCTGTGAAAGCTGGAGAGAAAGTGAAGGAATAAGCTTTTGTGTTTGTAATCTACCGTATAGCCGTTCAATACTGGAAAGAATATTTAAAATTCTGAAGTTGAGGCTAAACTCTGGTTTAAACATAGAATTATTGTAACAGGAACCGTATCAATCGTCAATATATTTGTAAGGCTTATTGTAAGGTTGTAGTTTGTCGTTTAATAATTATCCGTTTTGTAGTTAAAGTACCTATATTGCTGTTATTTTTTTGGTTGAGTTTTTCTCCTTTCAATTTTTCGGAGTGTATACATAATTCTTTGATCAAGATTTATATTTTTAACTCTTGCAAAACGGATAATTGCTACCAAAATATCTCCCAGCTCTTGTTTATATGTCTCATCCTGTTGAGCGGAAATATTTGTCGGTTTCCTGCCGTGTTTGGCTAGATAAGCCCTTGCCATCTCCCCTACTTCTTCAACGAGGCTCAAAATAAGTATAGAGCCAAATTCTTCATCATTTCTACCTTTTCCGTCAATACTATCAAGCTTTTTAAAGTATTTCCCAAAAGGTGATAATTGTCTTCTCGCCATAGTTATTTAGTATTAAGTATCAATAGTTTATACTCCAAAATAACTATAATGTCAAAATTGCTTAATCTGGAATTTTAGTAAATGATATTGTATACTTATTTTATCATCATAACATATATGAAAAAGTCAATCAGTTTATTTCTGAGCGATATTTTACCTTATAGGAAAAAGCTTTATCATAAAATTGTTACAAATAAAATCTTTAAAAATCATACTTCTTCTGAAGCTTTTAATCATATGAAGAAAATCGGCCTGGATGGCTTTGAGCTGCTTTTGCCTCAATATTCGACAACAACGGATGCTGATATCCTTGAAGTAAAAAAACTTGCAGAAAAATATAATTTTCCGGTTCTTAGTGTCCATCAATCTATACGTTTTTTTACGGCCACAAAGATAAAAGAAATTGGGAGACTTTGTGAAATTGCGCATCTGCTTTCTGCAAAAATAGTTGTCCTTCATATTAATTCGGCACGTAAACAAATATTTGACAAAAAGTATATTCAAGCGATCCATCATTTAGAGAAAAAATATGATGTTCATGTAACTTTTGAGAATATGGAAAAACATATCAAATCATATTTTTCATCTCATCTGTGGCATGCGGATAGCTTTGCATCACTTATACAAAACGCGGATTTCACTATTACATTTGATATTGTTCATCTTGCCCATTCGGGGGGGGATATTATTAATTTTTTTGAAAATAATAAAGACAGAATTCTCAATGTGCATCTGAGTGATTACAGAAAGCATCTCTTGAACAGTACATTGAGACCAATGCGTTTTAAACATATGCCATTAGGTGATGGGGAATTGCCTATCGAAACATTTATTTCTCTTTTACAAAAAGAAAATTATCAAGGTCTCTTAACGCTTGAATTGCATGCGGATATGAATGGTGTAGAAAAAAGTATATCTTTAGTAAATGAGTGTATGACATAGGGAGAAAAGACTACAGGTTTCTTTTTCTTGCTATTTTTAGCATAAAATGTTATGATAAATGTACCGCGGGAAGCGGTTTTTTAATGTTTTAGTAATCACGGGTCCTGCTGGAAGCTCCTTCTCAAAGTACTCGTTAAAAATCTCATTATGAATATTCGAAATGTTGGTATTATAGCGCACGTTGATCACGGTAAGACGACTCTCGTCGATGCTCTGTTACGACAGTCAAAAACAAAGCTTAATAAAGAAATTGCTGATTCAATTTTGATTATGGATAGTAATGAACTCGAAAGAGAACGCGGCATTACTATTTTTTCAAAGAATGCATCAGTTATTTGGAACGATACAAAAATTAATATTATTGATACTCCCGGACATGCGGATTTTGGCGGTGAAGTTGAGCGTGTTTTGACAATGGCAGATGGTTGTTTGCTTCTTATTGACGCCAAAGAAGGACCTATGCCTCAAACGCGATTTGTTCTAAAAAAAGCCCTTGAAAAGAAATTAAAAATTATCGTTGTCGTTAACAAAATTGACAAATCCGATGCCCGTATCCATCATGTTCATGACAAAACACTTGATTTATTTCTGGAACTGGGTGCAGATGATGAAACGGCAGATTTTCCGATTATTTACGCCTCAGCGAAAGAAGGAAAAGCGGGATTAGAGCCTGATTTATCAACAATGACAGATATCTCACCAATTTTTGATGCGATTCTTAAATATATACCGTCACCTGGCATTGATCCGGAAAAACCACTGCAAATGCTTATGACTACTTTGACACGCGATGACTATAAAGGAAGAATTGCTATTGGCCGTGTCTACAATGGTTTTGCAAAGCAGAATCAGGAAGTTGCTCATATCAATAGAAACGGTGAAATAAAAAAGTATAAATTGACTTCTCTTATGACATTTGAAGGACTTGAACGAGTTAATGCTTCAGTTGTTTCCGCTGGCGATATAGCAGCAGTTTCGGGGATTCCCGATATATCAATCGGAGAAACAATTGCCGATCCGGATAATCCGATCGCACTTCCTGTTTTGGATATAGAGGAGCCAACTGTGAAGATGACTTTCAGTGTCAATGACTCTCCTTTCGCGGGACAAGAAGGAGAATTTAAAACTTCGCGTCAGATTAAGGAACGTTTGATGAAGGAGCTTGAGACAGATATGGCACTTCGTGTTGAGGATACAACTGATGGAAAGTGGTTAGTTTCCGGACGGGGTGAATTGCATCTTGCAATTTTGATTGAGAGAATGCGACGTGAAGGATACGAATTTCAAGTCAGTCGTCCACAAGTTATTTTGAAGGAAATTGATGGCAAGATGCTCGCTCCGTTTGAAAGAGTTTTTCTTGAATCACCACAAGATTATTCTGGAATTATTATGCAAAAAATGGGAGCCCGCAAAGCAGTTCTTTCGGATATGACAACTGATGATAATGGAATTGTATATTTTGAATTTATTATCCCGACGAGTGCGTTGTTCGGTTATAGAAGCGAATTTATAACAGATACGAGAGGACTTGGTATTATTAATGCCAATTTTGATCATTTTGATGTTGATTCAGGTGAACCTATCAAACGAGAACATGGTTCTCTCGTCGCGAGTGAAGCCGGACAGTCAAATCTTTATGGTTTAACAAATATTCAAGAACGTGGTGTCCTTTTTATCGGTCCGGGTGTTCAGGTTTATAAAGGTCAGGTAGTTGGAGAAAACGCGAGATCTGAAGATTTGCATGTTAATGTAACTAAAGCAAAACAACTTTCAAATATGAGATCCAAAGGTGAAGGTGGAATGGAGCATTTCAATGTCCCACGCCTGATGGATCTTGAAGATGCGTTGGAATATGTCGCGGATGATGAATTGGTGGAAGTCACGCCGAAAAGTGTGAGGATCAGAAAAAAAATCCTTGATGAAGTATTGGCGAGAAGGATGAAGTCACAGGGGCTATTATAGAATTTAAAAAGGTTTTTCTCTATACGGTGCATCTTTTCTTATGTGTCCTTTTGGATATGCGTTAGTTATTTGATTTAATTTAGCGGCTGTTGAAATGCCTGAGTTATTATTCTCTGCTAGTACAAATTCTGGTATAGTTGGTGCAAAAAACGTCACTCCATCTATCTTTACGACAGGCCCTATGAAGGTATAGCAGGTCCGGGAAACCTGACTGTTCGAGGCTCACTGAATTTGCTACAACTCCTTCTGCATCTGCTGATCTAACCCATAGATTTTCTGTTGGATCTCCAATAGCATCTTCATATGCTGTAACGGTCTCAGAAGTACTGCTTTTTTCTTTATAATATAAAGATATG
>Ga0364867_10441_pt1 | contig 22113 bp, 24 predicted proteins | sample ExccelAu500001D4_3_FD_206915 | JGI IMG/M metagenome (GOLD analysis project Ga0364867, IMG submission 206915) | Enriched cells from Trout Bog Lake Hypolimnion, Wisconsin, USA - BchlTB.Aug13.5000.01.D4 | ecosystem: Environmental > Aquatic > Freshwater > Lake > Hypolimnion/Profundal zone | place...
CCTCGCCAGGTTCAGCACCGATCGAGACAATAAATTCCACCACCTCAGCACGCCCCTCCACGTTCAAATCCCACATGAGTAGCGCCGCGTCCTTTGCGGCGTCACCCGTCGCGGTGAACCCACCGGCCCAGTATTTTTTAACGCGCTCACCAGGGCAGTCACCCTGCCATTTCTTCTCCCGCGTCATGTAGGCCACGGAATCCAGGCCGGCGAGCTTCTCCTTGATCTTGCGGAGGTATTTTGCACTGCCAATGGCAGACGGAGCGCGGCGATGTTTGATGATAACTTTCATATCAGCCCAGGTGTAGGAGCTTGGCCAAAGCCAGAGCGAAGGCGGTGCTCACACCGGTGCCATCGCAATTATCGGCTTCAAGCAGCCGGCGGCAATTGTGCAGCTCCTTCCTGATCTCCAAAAGTACCTCAGGGGTCAGCCCATGAAGGTCAGACAGGCGCAGCAACAACTCCACACTTCGCGACTGGTCATGCCATCGCTCGTAGGTTTGGCTGGACACGCGCAGGCGTAGTTGCGGCCGGCGATGGCGGTCGCTGTTGGAGTTTCTCGCTCGCCGCTGGGCAGACCCGGAGGGAGCATCAGGCGCGATTGGTGGAGCCGGGTCAGTGGCTTGGTCCACTGGTTCGTCCACTGGTTCCGGCTCGAAGCACTCCGGTTGAACCGGGGCAACAGGGGCAGGTGTTGGCTTGGTTGAAGCAGGCGTTGGAGCAGGCCAGGTAGAAGGCTTGAAGTTCTTAAACACCCACTCAATTTCTTCGTCGGAAGTCATGGCATTAAGGTAAAGCGCCCGCGCCGTCCGAACCAGCGTCCGGCTCCACAGATCCCTAAAAATCAAAAAATAGTGTGAGACAGGAGCCTTTCGCGTGTTCCACAGTGCCACGCGCTGGCGCTGTGCCACCCCACCATTGTGTGGCTGTCACCGCGACCCTCACACTATTTTTTGATGACATGTCTGAAAATTTCTGACATGGAAAATCCCTGTAAAACCGAGCCTAAAGCGTGGTTTTTTTTGGACCAAAAAAAACCACTTGCACGAATGCGACATGTGCGACATGTTAGAGGCGTCAGTTCAAACCGGCTCATGGAAAGCGGAGAGGACTGACATACGACGGTGATGTAGCCCGTCCAGGCGTGTTCGAGACGCGCCAAGCAAAATAGGTTTCGACAGTCCTGCTATTGTCAGTAACCACTCGCTGCGGATACCGCCCTTCGCACTGCCCACTTCCGGGCCCTTTCCTTCGTATGTCGTAACTATGACTCACGGTGAACGTAGTGCCGCAAAGTTCGGGAGCAACTCAATGGTATTGACCACGGCCCAAGTAGCAGACTTGCGCGCAGTCAACCCCAGAACAATCCAGCGAATGGTGAAGACAGGTGTCTTGAACCCCTTGCGCGGATACAGCCGGCCCCTCCGTTTCTCCGCTGTAGAAGTAGCCAAGGCATTGTTCCTCCAAGCACTATGAAACATAAAATCACAACAGCAGAATTGTTCATCCACCAGCTCACGGAACAACTCATGCAAGCGTGGAACTACCAGGCACCCAACGGCTGGACAGACTGGGGAATCGTGTTAACCAAGCGCGGCAATCTTCTCCTCGACTGGTACCCGGACCCAGAGGTCAGCCTACCGATTTTGGCTGGCTCATCGACGCTGGCGCAATCGGCATTCAGCTACGGACTAGTTGGAAGCTGGGCCAAGGTCAACGCCAAGAGCATCGTCCAAGCCGCGTTAACAAGCATACCAACGTCCCAGCTCACACCGGCTGCGGTGACAGCCGCCGTGAAACTCTTGAACACCGTGATCTTGGACTTCGATCAACTGCTGTTCGACATGCCAGCTTTCAGCGGCATGGCCTGCGAAGCAACCAAGCAAGAACCACCAAGGAACTCTTAAAACCATGAACCCGAACGTCACAACCTACGCTAACGCCTTCGCCAAGTCGCCAGCCGATGCGGAGCTGCCACTGGCGGCAGTGATTAATGAGATCAAATCGGGAGTGCATGCCGCAAAGGTGATGGCGCTCCGGGCAATGCTCTCCGCTGGCGATAAGACGGGATATACCAAGGCCAAAGCAAACCTCCGCGCATTCACGGCGGCTGGAACGTTTTCCGGTCCCCACCGCGCCGATTGCCTGCTGAAACATTCCGGAGTGCTGCCAGTCGACCTTGATCACGTTGATGTTTCCCGCCTAATCGCCAAATTCTCGTCTGACACCCACGTCCTGTATGGCTTCATCTCGCCATCGGGAGATGGAATAAAGTTGGGAGTGATAATTGGAGACAATCACCTTGCCGGGTTCTTCGCATCGCAGTCCTACTTCCACTCCGCCTATGGAGTTAAGGTTGACCCGGCTTGCAAGGACGTCTCCCGGTTGACGTTCGTATCCAACGACCCTGGCGCATGGTTAAATCCCAGTGCAAAAGCGCTGGAAATCACGGCGGAGGCAGTTGCCAAGGCGGAGGCTTACAAGACTACGCCAGCGAAGCTTAAAGCTTCACCAGCACCAGCCAACCAGCTTCCATTGAGAGCGGTGGCGGGAGAGGCTTTAAATCCGGCTACGCTGGCGTGGGTGCTGTATGGCACGGTGGCTAACACGCTCGGTGGAAACCATTACAAATTGCACGCATTGGCCCGCCGTTGCGAAGGCAAGAAGCTCACACCAGCCCAGCGCACCACGGTGTTCCAAGCATGGCACATGGCCTCGCAAACAAGCGGTGAGAACGGATGCAGTGTACTCGCCGATTCGTATGACGATTATATGGGACAGTTCCTGCATTGTTTCCGAGAAGGGGCCATAAAGCACGCGCGCACTGACGTGGTTCTGGCGGAGTGGAACGTGATCGTGGGAGCCAATGGCAACTACAAATTTCCACCGGAGGCGGACCGGTTCACAGATTTGAAGTGGAAAATGGCAGTGGCACTTCACCACAGGTTGGCAAGCCTGAATCCAGGCAGGCCGTTTTTCCTAAGCACCTCCAATTTCGAGCGCGTGGCTGGGCTCAGTCACGAGCTGGCCAACAAGATTCAAAATAGCCTTATAACAATGGGAATCCTTCGAGTTGTGGAAAAACACACTGCTGTTAAAGCCCGTCGCCTCGCGTATCAACCAATCAACAAATAACCAAGTCACACTATGCAAACACTAACAACAGAAGCACTGATCGCATCGGCCCCACAGTTCGGTTGGGACCGCAACATGGAATTCCGCAAGGTAACCAACAAAGCCGGAACCGTAACCATGCTGCCAGAGAGCAGCCACTGCCACCAGCTACGTCAGATGATCATGATCCGGCACCTCCAAGAGAAACATTACGAAGCCGCACGAGCCCGCAAATAACCCAAAAGGCAACCTATGCAAACTATGCAAGTACCAGTAGCAAAAGAGCTGCCGAGTTGGCTAACGCAAGCGGCGGAGCCCGTGCAGGAATTAACCCAGCGCGATTTCGAGCTTGAAATTGAGGACAGCAGCAAGCCGCGCCGTAAACCAACCGGTTGCAGCAACACAGGCGAGAAGTTCCACTTGCAGCAACAGTTCGCCACCGGCGCGATAGTGGTTGGCCGCTGGGCACGCAAAGGCAACGTTACGATGCGGGAATGTCGGCCCACAAATCCAGACCTGCAATTCGGGCGTGACGTAGTGGCTCCGCTGGCCGTGGTTGCCCGCCCCGGCGAGGCCGGCGAGGTGGCAACCACGCTTATCGTGGAGTCGTGCCAGCAGTGGCACAACAAAACCGATTTCACCTGCCTGTTCAAAATCCCGGCAGAGCACAAAGAGTGGCTGGTGAATAGCGACAAGGTAAAGGCCCACAAAATCTTGACCTTGGACAGGCAGGACTACCTACGGTGCGACTTCCAGGTTCCCAATTGGGTGATGCCAGTCTGGTTCCGCACTGGCGAGGACAATAACGGCGTGGCACGTGGCGGAGTTGACCAGGTTGGAGACGACGCAGTCACCGTGCAAATCCAGAGCGTTCGGATCGGAGCAAATGACGATGTTGCATGGTATGACCTAGCCGTGATCGATGCCAACCGCGTTCCTGGCGGCAGGGAGCTGATCGGATACTTGGACGCAATGGCAGCGAAACGCTCCCGCCACGAGGCGATTTTGGCCAAGCTGAGAGCCAAGAAGGGGGCCATGGAAGCGACTTAATTTCCGAGGGGAGTGCCAACACGGAGCAGGCAGGCTTCGGTAGAGCACGATGGGTAGATTGAGCACGGGTCAAGTGACCTGATTATTCGCGATGCAGGAAACGCATCTAAATTATAGGTGTAAGTCAACGCAACATTAACAAAGTCAAACTATGAAACCAGAGACTCAATACAGGGCCCACAACTGGGCTGTAGTTATTTTGGACAAGGTGGTGGCGGCATTCGCTGATGAATTTTCTGCCAGAAGCATGGCTGAGAACATGCGCAGGGAATTTGGCCCCCATGTTGAATTCCTGACGGACGATCAACGCCCTGTTGGATATAAAGACGCGGATTTCGCAGCCCCAATCTAACCCTGATGAGCCGGGAACGGCGAAACACCCAAGCGGGCGTCGGTTGGTAAACAATAAACTACGCCAACTATGAGAACAAAAACATTCGAAGAACTAGTTTTGCTGAACGACAACCGCACCCGCTATTACGAGGTGGACGGGACCCGGTTCAGCATCAAAAACGGAATCAGCAAACCGGCGAGCCCCAAAATCTCTCGCCTGACCTACGAGGACGGCGTTCGAAAATACGACAACCGCACCCGGCACGTGGCCACGCCGGGCACCGGCGTGGTTGTAGCAATCAAAAACGGCGTAGTTGTTCGTGACTACAAACGCTAACTCTATGAACCAACTCAAACAATTGACCAAATCATCGCCCAAGACACCGAGGCGCCCACAGGGGGCATTTGGGTGGCTGGCGCAGCGGCCATGCTGATCGTGGCCATCATCGCAGTTGTAACCGCAATATGAAAACCCGAGCTGAACAAATCACCCATCTGTTATCGTGGCGCCCGCTGCCACCAGGCATACCGCTCGTCGCCAATACGATTGGCCAAATACCAACGCCGGTTGGCGTAGTGGTGGCCGTGGTTGATGCCGAGGGCGTTGGTAGAATGTTCGACGCGGACGGCGTCATCACGCATTTCAGCAACTACGCGAGCAGCGTGCGTTATCTGACGTCGAGACAGGACCAGGAAAGCCAGGCATCAGCGCTCACAGATCGTATCATGATGTGGATGATTACGAACGACTTCAAAGGCCCTGTTGCGGCATACGCCAGCGCAGCGTATCAAATCTGGGAACGCTGGTGGGTAAAAAACAAAGGCGCGAGCGACCTGCCAGATGCGGTGACAAAGGATTGAGGTGTGACCCACGCAAACGGGGTTCTGGCGGTGGACCAGCGAGGCGAAATGCCGCGATGTCGATGACATTGTACGCGCGGACCCACCACAACGAGCTCACGGAACTCCTCATCGGTAGAAATTTGGATTGAGTGCGCTGACGGCTCCGCCGTAGTCCCCCGCCGTTTAAGCGGTGCGTGGGATATGAGCAACAATCCACTTCATCAAAGAACAAACCGCGACGTTTTAAGTTTCGTGATCGGCCCCCAGGCCGCTGACTCCGTTTGCGCCCGGTTTCCAACCCTCACCGAAATTTGCAAAGCCGATCGGCACGAGCTTGAACAGCTCACCGGCCTTGGCGCTTTTCGCGTAACGCAGCTTTTGGCCGCTCTCGAATTGGCCGGCAGATTGAGCCGGGAAGTTTTGGGCGAAAGCCCAGTTTTGGACACGCCAGAGCAAATCGCCGCGCTCGTGCGTGACGATGTACGACCCTATAGAACGGAGACCTTCCAAGTAGTATTGCTTAACACACGCAAGCGTTTAATCCGCGTGGTTGACATTGCCAGCGGCACGCTTGATACGCTGTTAGTCCATGCACGAGAGGTGTTTAGGCACGCAATCACGAGCAATGCTGCATCAGTAGTGTTAATCCACAACCACCCGTCTGGGGACCCAACCCCGAGCGAGGCGGACGCCAAGGTGACAAGAGATTTGATCCGCGCCGGCCAGTTGCTCAAAATCGAAGTGATCGATCACATCATCATGGGCCAGGCGACGCCGGAGCGGAGCAAGGACTACGTCAGCTTGCGGGAATTGGGTTATTTCTACTCGTGATCGTATGGACACACCCGAAGATAAACCGGTGCCGCCCCAGGTGGCAACGCCCACGAAGGAGGACGGCGAGGAGGTGACGAAGCAAAATCCACCGCCGCCCAGGCGGAACTTTCTGCAGGAGCAAAGCGACGAACTCTACCGCAAATACAAGGAGAAGCATGGACCCCGAAATTGACCTCCTTAACACAGACCCAATTGAGAGCCGGCGCAAATCCGTTGAACTGATCGAGCGCACGTGCGCTTCGTACGAGCCATCGGATTTCAAAGACCTGAAAGAGATGGCGGAGGGGCTCATGCTGCTCATTTCGCTGCACGATATTCCCGTTTTTCAATCGCCACCCGCCAACCAACAGCGATTGCGCGGGCTGGTGGTGATTTGGGTTGCCCGTGAAATTGAACGCCTTAACCATGAAAACAGCATACCCAAGCCACCGCCCCGCTAACGCGATAAACACTGTCATTTGCAGGGTGAAACCAGCAACGCACGGTGAGCTGATAGCTGTTGCCGTGGTGCTTCACTTGTTGAACGACATTGCCGTTTCCGACCCTTCTTTATACGCACGCGGGCGCGCTGCCATCACGACTTGGGCAGCCCAGGAAATTCAACGCCTGAACGAAGCCGCGACTGCTCCGCCGTCCAACCCCGCTCAACCAGAAACCTAACCTTCGTTATGAATAACTCAAATACATCAAAACAATCCGTTTACACCATCGTCACACAACGAATCGTCGAAGCCTTGAAGGCCGGCAAGATTCCGTGGACACAGCCGTGGGCTAGCACACCAGCTCCCCGTAACTTCCTCAGCAACCAGGTTTACCGCGGAATGAATTACCTGCTGCTCCGCCTCGCCGCCCGTTCAACGCCGTACTGGTTGACGCACAGCCAAATTGAGATGCGTGGCGGCAAAATCCTGGCCGGCGAGAAGGGCACTGTCATCACGTTTTGGCGTAGCCCTGACAAAGAGCGCGACGGCGAGGACGCCCGGCCGGTAATGAGGTATTACAGAGTTTGGAATTACGACCAAACGGAGGGAATGCCGCCGTGCCCGGAGGAAGTACCTGGCGCCGGCCTTGAACCCAAAGCGGCTGCCGAAGCCATTGTGAAGGCAATGCCTTTGCCCCCGTCCATCACGAAGGTTGGAGACGAAGCTTTTTACAGCATCGTTGAGGATCGCGTCAACGTCCCGCAATTGAAAAAGTTTAAGGACGTGAACCGGTATTACAGCGTGTTTTTTCACGAGCTCACGCACAGCACCAGGCACAGCAAACGGCTGAACCGCACCTATCGGAACGAGAAGCCCAATCAGCCCCGCGTGTTCGGATCGAACGACTACAGCCGCGAGGAGCTGGTTGCAGAAATCGGAGCCGCGTTTTTGTGCGCGGAATGCGGCATTGAAAACACGGTTGAATCCAGCGCGGCCTACATCTCCGGCTGGTTGTCAGCCATAAACGACGATGAAAAGTTGCTGGTCCACGCGTGCGCGGCGGCACAGCGGGCGTCGGATTTTATTCTTAACCGCAAGCAACCCGTCTACGCCGAGGTAGCCACAAGTCAAGCAACCGTTGCCGCATGACCCAAACTCAAAAGGAGTTTGGTTTGCTCTGGGAGCCGGCACGGTATCCATTCAGGTTACGTGCCGGCGACGTCATTCATTACGCCGGTCGGCTCTGCCGTGTCATTCGAGTAAACGAATGCGCGGCGGTTGTCCTGATGAATCGGCCGGTGCGGCAATTCAAAACCCGCTTTGACAAACCAGTGCGATTCCAACCCCCGCCAGCGATTTTCCGAATCTCGTCGGATTCAGAAATCGAAATCCTCAACAATCGCCCCACAAAAAAACGCACGAAATTACGCAATTGTGAAAACTGAAAAACCCATAAAATTGAAGGACGGCTCTACGTTGCCGGCGGGATTGCCCGTGTCATTCATCCCAGCCAGCCCGCGAACCTGCAATGTTCATTGTGACCGAGACAAGCCCGTTCACGTCCGCATCACGTCCGCATTTATTTCGCCAACCATGGACGAAATCGAAGACGCCGTTTGCGACAGCGTTTGCCTGTCTATCGGTGGTGAGACCGTCGAGCCAGACGGCTGGGATTCCAACGGCGCACCATCTTGGCTATTGGCCCTCGGACTCATTTAACACCATGAAAACAAATCAAAACGAATCACCATTTGGCGATATCATTTATGTCTACACCCGCGCACAAGCCATCGCCGACGGAGGGCAGGTTGACGTGACACAAACCGCCAAAGAAGCCGGAATCAGCTTTCCGGTGTTTATAACTCGTGCCGTATTCGACGCCTACGTTGCCGTGCCGGAAGGCGTGACCGGCCAAGACGAGGCCGGCAGATTGTGGGATCTTTGCTGGATGCTTCGATTCGCCATTTTGCGAAGCCGTAACGGTCAAGACCGTGTGCCGGTGGCGCTGTATGTTCGCAACGACAACCACCGCGCCAAGCTGGTGAAGTTGGTTGCCCAATGCGGTGCGATGGACATTAACGACCCGCAACCCGCCATAACCTTGCATTTGCCCGACGAAGATTGAACACTATGCTGAAATCCGTTCGTCCTAAGCCGAATTGTAAATGCCCGATGCGGCGGCTATACGAGATTCCAATATCACCTCATTCTCCCAAATGCGCTGTCCAAAAAGCCCCTATGACATTTACATCGGGATGATGTTCACGGATCACCTCAACACAGGCACGGAAATGACCACCTGATGTAATAACGTCATCTACTAACAGGACGTTTGCAGGAATATTATCGCCGAACCCCTGCCAGCCCAAATGCGCCCGAATAACATCTGGGGCGCGGTTTTCGTATGTTCCTTCATCGCTGTGCACGGCATCGTGCGACGTGGCGGTGATGATAGGTTGAACAACAGGAAACCCAGCCTGTCGCAGATACCCCCCGACAAAGTCAAATCGCGGATCGAATTCCGGGTGGTCTCGCCCCTTGGAACCTGGGATAAAAGAAATTGTCAAGTTCGGAAGGTTAAGCCGCCTGTGTAAATGTCCTAATTCTGTCGCCATTTGATCGCATGATTCTAGTTTAAACTTGTGGCGAAGGTCTGTTTGCAGTCCCACAAATTTCATATTTTTTACCAGCATATTGGCATAGGAGACCGACCAAATCCCACGAAATCTGTTCCTGCAATAGTAATATGGGAAATTCCCGCAGCCTAAATATCCACGTGGCACGTCGTTCGAGTCATCGATCCATAGTTGCGTTTGAAAATTGTTGTTGGCCTCTCTTTGCTTTTGCAGCAGCCATTGTGCATGTTGATCAGGGACTATCAGTCCGGCAATTAAATGACGGGCTTCCTCAACCGTATTGGCGACGTATGTTGGGTTAGAAAGAAGCAATGCTCGCGCATCTTGCGTGCCCCAATTTGCCCCGATGGTGTAGCGAGCATTTGCCTTATGACCGGAAACAATATCCACACACCTGTCTCCAATGACAACCGTGCTATAAGCGCCCCTTCCAATTTCTCGAAGCGCTGCCAAAACAGGGTCACGACTTGGTTTCGGGAAGCGCGATTCACCTGCGGCAACTATGGCATCGGCCACTAAACCAAATTGGGCTAGAATCGCTTCGCAGATGGGACGGGGGGACGCGGTCACGACTGCAATTCTGAGATTTGCAGCTCGGCATTGTTGCCACAATTCAGCAATCCCCTCGTACAGAGTAACCTGCCCCAATTGGCTTAATACCGCGTCCCACAACTGTGCTCGTCGAAATGCTTCAAGAGCGGAAGAATCCACCAACGTCTGATCGAGATCGAAAATGACGGATTGGATTGGCATCAAGGTTACTTGAAAGGGAGTTCTTCCGGGTGACGGTTGTTAAAAGCCGGAGTCTTGAAGCTTTCTTGGACGGTTAACGACCGAATCAGAGCCTCAATATCTTCACTCGTCGATAGCGGCGTGGCTTTCCCCTGTTTTAGCAGCAATTGATTTCCCCTGGTCTTCGGGTGCTTTTGTCTTTCGATGGGGTGATTGACGGCAAAGATCCGTCGCTTCTGCTTAATGGCGAATTCGACTGTATGCATGGTGCCTCCAATTTCATCGGTCTCGATGACAATGACGACATCTGAAAGGCCACTCTGCAATCGGTCTCGTTGGACAAAAGAACTGCGAGAGGCCGGAACTTCGGGCGCATATTCCGAAATCCAACACCCACCATGTTTTAAAATTTCATCAGCCAAGCCTCGATTAACCGATGGATAAATTTTTTGGCCAAAACCGTGAGCAAGAACCGCCACGGTTTTTCCTTGCCCGTGAAGGGCACCTTTGTGCCCTTCCGTATCGCAACCTTCGGCCAGTCCGCTTATGACCGTAACGCCTCTCTCGGCCAGCCGCTTTGCAATTCTTTCGGCGCACCGGGCACCATACAAGGACGGACTCCGGGTACCAATCACTGCGGCGCAGGGAGCATCCAAAGAAGCCCGATTCCCAATGATGAAAATAATCGGGGCTTGGTCAGGGATGTTACGAAGCCGGGCAGGATAAAGCGGGTTGCAGATAGAAACGCAAAGGATTCCGCTCTCTCTTGCCCGAGTGACAATTTCCGCCGCATTTTGCCATAAATCTTCAATTTCCCTTAACGGAGGCGCAGAGTATTTGATTATGGAAGAAATCTCCTTTGTGACACACGACACAAAAGAGGAGCAATCTTTAATTGAGACCCCTGCTTCGACTAATCGCATGACCGTTTTCGGCCCGATGCGGGGAAGTTCAAGGAGTGCCAAAACACCTGTTTCTTCCAACATGTTTTAAGTTTAAACAGAATTCGTGCTCGTTAGCAACGTTCCGGGGGAAATTCATTGCATTGTCCTTGAAGTGGCTGGACGAAAAATGACCCGCTTACGTTCCGGTTAAGAAGTCGAACGCCAGAGATTTTCCCTTTATTGTTCGCCGTGATGATTTCGCGCACGACGGTTTGAAGATGCTCTAAATCCATACGCAAGTGGTGGCTTGGTTTCGATTAATAATTAATGATTTTGGAAATCCTCAGCAGTTCAGTGGGCTAGATTCTACAAACCTTCCCTGAGCGGACTTTGGTTGCAGGATAAATCCTTTGAACATTCTTAATGATCGTGCTGTCTTTCCCACTTTTAAGGCGCAAATCAAAGTTTGTTAATTGTAACGTACAGCACCAGCGGCGGGTCGTATATTTCGCGGAGAGAGGCGGGATAATTTTCATCCGTAGAAATCAGGACGTGGCAGCCGTAATCCGCGATGCGATTGAGTTCGCCGGCAAGGTCCACGGATTTTTCCCAGTTCGCGATGTTTTCAGCCGTGTCCTCGCCGATGTTGCGGACCCGGAGGAGGTCGGATTTGGAGGCGGAAAGGATTTTGGGCGCGTCGCCAAAAAAATCGATCAGTGAACGGGCGCGCACCGGCCCGACCCCTTCGATCATGTTCAATGCCACTAGTGCTTCCCGCGAATCCATGACGTTTGATAACCCCTTGCGCGCGAGGGGGCAAGAAAAATTTTAACCGCAAATGGACACGAATAAAAACAAAAAGGGGAACGGGCAGATTTGATTTGAGATCCTGGTTTCAAGACATGGGCAAAGATTCAATGCTGAAAATTATATTGTCAGTTCTCCATGTCCCGTTTATGGAAAAAACGCGGAGGGATACAGTGCCTACACAAGGTGTCCCTGAAACAGGGTTTTATGTCAGTCACGCGTTTGTATCAGCAGTGAGGCCTGACTGGCGCGGCTTCAGAAAACCGGGATAGTTCAAGGGCTTTTCACCCGGTAGAAGATTTCCGGCAGAAATGGGCTAAATGTATCTGTAAACTGAATAATTGAACCGCTGTTCGTATAAATATAGCAGTCCGCCCACGTTTGGAGATTTGAAGAAGATTGAACGCGGTACGTTTGGCCGGCTGCGCCGGAGATGCCCAAAGTCACGGTTGGGGGGATCGTTTGAAGGCCAAAAGTAATAATCGGGACGTTCACAGGCGCCGACTGATAGATGCCAGACGGGTAAGTACCACCCGCATACGCGACAACGAACGTGCTATTGCCGTAGGCTATGCTATAAGTATTTGCGTCTGAGAAAGGATTGCGACTGTACCAATTAGTGCCGTTCTGGGTGGTAAAGAACCCGTAACCGCGTGCCACCAAAAAGGTGCCATTGCCAAATGCCACATCGGTCACCGTATCGGGATAGGAATTGGTCGAGGTGACGCTGGGGAACCAACTTGCGCCCTGATTTATGGAAACCCGTGGCCAACCTTCCAAGCCAACGACCATCGCGGTTCCGTTGCCCTGGGCGATTGCGTTCACCACGGCGTCCGAAAAACCGACGTTTTGCCAACTGGATCCGTTTGCGCTTCGCCAAATATAGTCGGCAAACATTGAGCCCCCGGCCGTAATGAAGTAGCCGCCCGAAACTCCGATGGCTTTACACGCAAAGGGGAAACCAGTATCCGGGTTGCTCGGGAAAGAACTTCCCGACCAGCTTGCACCGTTGGCAGAATAAAAGACGTTGGGTTGCCCCGCGGAACTGGCCGTGGCCACGGCTACGAACGTGCTTCCGTTCCACGCCACGTCATTCAAATTCAGACTCGTGGTGACGACCGATTTCCAATTAGTTCCATTTGTGGAAGTCAGGATGGTTCCGTTGCCACCCACTACGACATACAAGTTATTTGGGAACAAGGTGCCATAGGTAACACCAAATAAAGCATTGGTAGTGCCTGAACTTTGCGGTGTCCAAATCGCCCCGTCGGGCGAGGTCAGCAGAAGGCCATTGGCTCCGAGCCCAAAAAACAGATTGCCGGCAAAACGAACGCGGTTCACCAAGCTCGGATTGCGAAAATACCATCGATCCAAGGCATCTTGCGGTTGTGGCGCTCCCACAAACTGGAAAACATTCAGGTTGGCGTTTGAACTCGTGACGCCATTGTAGGCATTATTGACCACCACACGGTAGGCGCCGCTGTCTCCCGGCTGAACATTGGTCAATACCAGCAGAGCGTTGGTGGCACCGATGAGATTGGTTCCGTTTCGCTGCCATTGGTAGTTGAGCGGTGGTGTGCCGAATGCGGAGACTGAGAAGAGGACATTCGATCCTGGTGGTGTCGCCTGGCTGGCTGGCTGGCTGGAAATGCCGGGAAATGTCACTCCCACGGAATAACTGACGGTATCCAGAAAAGCCGCATCCTGTCCACCACTTCCAGACGCGCCTTTGGCATAGAGCCAGGTCAAATCATGCACGCCGGTTCCCAAATAATAAGTCTGGGATTGCCATCCAGATTCGCCTGAAACGCGCGCCTGCTCGGCTCCATCAATGGCGAAGCTAAGATAATCAACAACCGGCTGCGAGGAGACATGCCACCAAAATGCCAATTGGCAAGGACCGGTGACGCTGGTGTGCAGGGCCGAAATCTGGTTATTGGTGATGGCACCGCTGCGCGCCACATAGGCATAATTTGCATTCTGATTAACGGTATAAATTGGCAGCCAAGGCTGATTTCCGTCCGTGGTCCAAGTCAAGTCCGGCGCGCTTAAAGCCGTACCGAGGTCAATCACCGTGAGGTAAGCATTGGAGGTGGTAAGCCGACCATATGGGTTGCTGATGACCAGGCGAAAATTGCCTTGGTTGCCAGACTGAACATTTGGCAGTACAAGTGAAGCGTTGGTCGCTCCCGGTAGATTGGAATTATTGAACTGCCATTGATAACTGAGTGGCAGGGAACCGGTGGCAGGGAAGGGCATCGACAGAGTCGCCGTCGTTCCGGCTATCACCGTCTGGTTTTGAGGGGGGAATACGATAATTGGCGAAGAAAGGTTTACGGTGAGCGTAGCATCAAGGCTTCTGGCGCTGCCCAAGGTATTGGTGGCGATCAGGTGATAGAGGCCACTGTTGGCAAGCTGGGCGTTGGTTATGGTCAATGAACTGCCATTGGCGCCGGGCAGATTGGTGGAGTTCAATTGCCATTGGTAACCCGGGGCTGGCAGTCCTTGAGCCGAGGCGTTAAATGTTACGGAGGCGCCGCTATAGACCGTTTGGGAAGCGGGATGGCTGGTAACTACAGGCAAACCATCGTTTCTGGTTACAATCGCCAGACTGGTATTCCCGGAAACGGCTATGGCCGTGACGTTTGACATTCCGGGCGGTATATTGGTTTCACCATATGGACCGTAACCCCACGCAACGATGGTGCCGTTGCTCTTGAGCGCCAGGTTATGTCCGCCATTTCCCGCGATTGCCACGACGTTTGTCAGCCCAAGCGGAGGGTTCATTTGGCCGGAACTGTCTCCCCACGCCACCACCGCGCCATCTTTCTTTAAGGCAAGAAAAGTTCCGGATATGGCAGCGACGTTGGTAAGATTCGCCGGCGGGGTCGTGCCCACGCCAACCGGACCCCACAGGACGAGTGTTCCGTCGCCTTTGAGGGCGAGGCTGTTATTGTAACTCGCGCCGATTGATATAACGTTTGTCAGGTTCGAGGGCACGGCAATTCTACTGTCGGGATACCCCCAGGCCGCCACAGTGCCATTGCTTCGTAATGCGAGGCAGTGATAGCTCCCAGCCGCTATCATCATTGCGTTGGTGAGATTCGCGGGGACGTTGAGTTCACCATAGGGATTATCCCCCCAGGCCAGAACGGAACCATTGTTTTTTAATCCCAGCATTTGGGTATAACCGGAAGCGGCTGTGGTCACATTACTCACGCCGGCCGGAATCATCGTGCGGCTGCTGCAACAGCCCCAAACCACCACCTGACCGTCACTCGTAATGCAACTGTCAACCTGGCTGTCACCGGTACCTGAAGAAAGCGATATTACATTGGTCAAGCCCGCCGGAGGCGAGAGCTGACCGTAATCGTTTTGCCCCCATACGACCAGATAATTTGCGCACCATGCCGGGGATGCAAAGAAATTCAAGCAGAGGAGTGCAATCGTGATGGCAATTCCATGCGGAAAAAAACGTCGCCCCACTCCACTATGCCCGATCGCATACATGATTACATGCACCATAATTGAATAATGAATTAATGCAACATTCTTCCTAGCTTGCACGGCAAGACAACCTTGCCGTTCTCCAACGGGCAACGGAGTTCGGGCGGTTTGAGAATTTGATCCATCGTCTGGCAAGTCTTGCCATCCATGCAACATTCCGCACCTTTTCCAGGCCGAAATATCGCGCTTCTTTGGGTGCAAAAGAGTATTTGAAATTAGAACCTACCGTACCATGGGGGATCATAAATCTCACGCAACGAAGCCGGATAATTGTCATCCGACCCGATCAGCACGTGGCAGCCGAAGTCTTGGATCCGTTTAAATTCGCCGGCCAGATCCACGGTCTTTTCCCCAGTGGCAATCCGGGCGGCCTAGGCCGCCAGAATTTTGGGCGCCTCGCCAAAATGTTCGAGCAGCGAGCGGGTGCGAACGGGTCCCACCCCTTCAATCAGGTTCAGTGCAATCAGTGCTTCCCGCGAATCCATCCCGGTGAGATAGCGGGATGACGGGGTTGGCGCAAGCGCTTAATTCACATAAATGTGCAACTGCTTCGGCGGGCGGAATCCGGCCGGTTCAGGTTCCGCCCAACCCTATTGCAGGCCTTTCAATTGCTCCATGGCCGCGTTGTAGTCCGGCGAGTTGGTGCTGGCGTATTGCAGGTAGGATTCCAACTGCGCTTTCGCCTTGGTCAGATCATTTTTCGCACGTGAAATCTGGGCCATTGCAAAATACGCCGGAAACGCGTTGGTGGAGTTTTGGAGCATGGATTCAAAGTCCGCCTGGGCCGCGTCATACTGCTTCATCTGCACCCGCACATAACCGCGCTTGAAACGGACGATCTGGTTTTTGGGATCCAGGATGAGGGCCTGCGACAAATCCTTGTCGGCGTCTTCCAGTTTGCCCATTTGCAGAAACACCAGCCCGCGCATGGTATAAACCGGCGCACTGGCGGGATGTTGCTGCACCAGGTGATCCATCAACTCGCGCGCCTCATCCTTGAGTCCGGCCTGCCACAGGGCCTGAATGGCGTCGGCCATCAGTTTGGGATCGCCATGGGACGAATCGATGGCATCACCCAACGCCGCCGTGGCCGCCGCCTTGTTGGTCAGCACCAGATCGGCCTGGGCTTCGATCACATCAAGATTTACCACATAATTTGCCAGGTAGCCGTTGGTGCTCAAAATCTGCCGGACCTCGTGCAAAACCTGGAGCGCGGCGACCGGACGGCCCGCATTGAGATTCAGGCTGGCCAGCCAGAGTTTGGCCCCCCAATTTTCGGGCTGCAGTTCATAGACCCGCTGGAACTGGTCCATGGCGTGAAACGGCAGTTTGTTTTTGGCGCAATAATTGCCGAGCGTGATGCGGTTGAACGGTTCGTCAATCGGACCGCACAGCCCCACCTCCTGCTCAATATTGCGGTAGGCTCCCAGCTCCAACCCCGCGCTGTTGGTGGCGCTTTCCGTACCCGCCTGGTGGCGGGCGTTGAAATCCAGGTTCAATTGGGCGACATAATTGTTCGGGTTCAGATTGAGCGCATTGGCAAACGACCGGGCGGCATCCGCCCAGCGCCCCGCCATCTGCAGCTCCACGCCCCGCGCATCCGCTTCGCTTGAATAGTAATGGGAAAAAAAGGCGGAGGTGACGTCGTAGGCTTCGCGCGGCTTGATCAAACGTGACAGCCGGCCCTTCCGATGCCCCTTCGCGATCTGCGGCTGGACCATTTCAATGACATTGGTCAACTGGGGCATCAGTTGCTGCTCAAACTCCGCCCAGGCCCGGTCATTGACGGCGGGGTTGACTTTGGCCGGGGCGTTGGTCGAACGCAAGGTCAGCTCATAACAAAAACCGGTGCTCTGCATTTGGAAATGATCAAAGCTATTGATCACACTGGGATGCAGGTAAAATACCTGCCGGTCGGCGGAAAGATCCTTCAACAGCCGGTCCAACAGGATAGGCGGCAGCTTTCCGTGGTTGGTGGCATAAAGAATACTGTTTTGCCATGGCTGGGGATAAGATTCCGCCTGGCGGCGGTGATAATCCAGCCATACCCCGGCGGTGGTGTCGATAAAGATGGTATCTTTGCCTTCGGGGGTGCCCAGCAACAGCAGCCGGGACAGATTCAGCAGGCCGGGGTCATCCGCCAGCAGCACCTTGGGACCGGTGGGGAGTTGGCCCAGCACGCGCCGCGAAAAATCCTCCGGCAGGGTTTTATTGGTCAGGCGGATCACCTGCCCGCTGTGCCGGGCTTCTTCCGCGAGCACCGCGACCGTAACCAGAAGCAGCAAAATCACCCCCATTCCCCGCAGCCGCCGCTCCCAGGCTGTCCGCCGCCGGTTGACGATGCCCATGGGCCGGCCCAGCAGCAGTTTTATAAAATAATTCAGGCAGCAACCCAGTGAGAGGGCGCATAAAAAATAGTGGGTCAGAAACGGCTGGCCGGGCAGAATCTGGGCCGGCCCGAGGGCGCCTCCCAACAGCACCAACAGGCAGACTCCCGCCACCATGACATGGACCCCCAACAGCCCCCAATGGGTGTTCCAATGCTTCTTGTTGGGGGAATCATCCCGCCAGCGGATGGCAACCAGCAGCAGCGGAACCAGGGAGCTGAAGGCCAGCACCATGACCCGGCCATCGGAGGCCAAAAACCGCCACATTTGGTTCAGCCCGGCTCGTTGCGACTTTAACGGCGCCAGCAAAGCCTTCCAGAAGGTCAAGGTGCCGTCGCCGGTCGCCAGATAAATCAGCGGCAACAGGAAATACAATAGCAGGCCCAACAGCAGACCGAGGAAGATCACCCCCACCGAGCGCCAACTGGGCACCCGGGCGCGCTTGAACTTGTGATCCGGCCGTTTGTGGTTGCGATATATGATCGGCCGCAAAGTCCGGGCCACTTGCAACAGCAAATCTTTCCACCCATGGATGCTGGCCAAGGCCAGCAGCAGGCAGGGGAAAAGGCCAATCAACGCCCAGTTGTTGACCATGCCCACACCGTAAGACACCGCCATCCGCCAGAGCCATTTCATTTCCCATTCACGCCGGAACTCCAGCAGACAGTAAATCACCCAGGCCACAACCAGCACGTCGATCATCTCCCCGGAGGCGGAGGTGGCCTGTTCCCAGAAATTCAAGGTCAGGCCCAAAATCAGGGCGGAAAACACCGGCGGCAGCCAGCCCAAGGCGCCGGCCGGCAAAATCCCCAGCGGTTCCAGCTCCCATTGGCGCATATCCGGCGTCCGGTCGGCCGGCCACAACGCCACGCAACGCACCAGCAGTCCCAACACCGCCACGGCCAGCACCATATTCCCCAAGTTCAATGCCAGCGGCCGCCAGACCACCGGCAGCAGGTGAAAAGGAAGCTCAAACAAGTATAACAGGGGTTGTTGCAAAAACGGCAGCCATTGCCAGCCGCAGACCCGGGTCGCCTGAACTTCATTCCAGAGGTTGGCGTGATAATTCAAGGTTATCAGGTAAACCACCGCCACGATGGCCATGACGGTGGCGGGTAAACGCCACGTCGGCCTGGTTATAACGGCGGGAACGGTTCTTGCTGATTGCTTTGTCATGTCACTTCTGAGTCAATAAGACTGTCAAACTGCTTTGCTGTTATTCAAGCTTAAATGCTGGGTGCATACGGCTGGAATGGCCGGCTCTTAAAATAAAATCCATACAAATTGTTCATGGAAAAACTCTTATGCCGCCATACCACCCCCTGCATGCCGGGCGGCAGACCTTGCTGAAATTGACCTCCATCAGCCATAATTTGACGGCTTTTCCGCTTGCACCAGGTGGATATCCCCTAAAATACTTCAAAGGATTATCTCCGGGGCCGTATCTTATCGTAGGAACATCCGTTATGCCAGACTATCTGCGGAACAAATCCAGCCGGTGCGAGTCAACCCAGCCAATGTGTTGCGCGTTTTCTGGATTGCACTTGACGCTTTGCCTGTCCGGGCGGAGATTCAGCTCCTTGATTAGAAACCTCATCCTCTGACGCCATGCCTCAAACCAACTGCGTTGCCTGCGGCCAAGTCTATGAATTTGCCGCCGATGCCTTCGCCAAATCCGTCCTCTGCCCCCATTGTGGCGCGGAAAACACCGTGCTGAGCGGCCGCGACCAGGCCGTTCGCATCCCAAAATTTCAGGCCCCCGCCAAACGCGAGGCGGTGGATTCGCCCGTGGCCGCCATCGTCAACCGCATTGTGGACAACATTGAGAAAGTGATTGTCGGCAAGCGTAACGAGATCATCCTCACCATGATGGCCTATTGTTCCGAGGGCCATGTGCTGCTGGAAGACGTCCCCGGCGTGGCCAAAACCATGCTCGCCCGCGCCATTGCCGGCAGCATTGGCTGCACTTTCAAACGCATCCAATGCACCCCCGACCTGCTGCCCAACGACATCACCGGCAACAGCATCTTCAATCCCAAGACCACCGAGTTTGAATTCCGGCCCGGCCCCATCTTCGCCCAGATCGTCCTGACCGACGAAATCAACCGCGCCACCCCGCGCGCCCAAGCCGCCCTGCTCGAAGCCATGGCGGAACGCAAAGTCACCTCCGATGGCCACAACTACGAGCTGTTCCCGCCCTTCTTTTTGATCGCCACCCAGAACCCGATTGATCACGAAGGCACCTTCCCGTTGCCGGAAGCCCAACTGGATCGCTTTCTCGTACGCCTGAGTCTGGGCTACCCCCAGTTGGAGCACGAAGTTTCCATGCTTCAGCGGCTCCAGGTGATGCATCCCATCGAAACGCTGGAAACCGTCGCCACCGCCGAAGACATCCTCGCCTGTCAGCGCGCCGTGCGCGAGGTTTACGTGGACCCCAAGGTCAACCGCTACATCGTCCAGCTCATGCACGCCACCCGCGAACATTACGACATCGTGCTTGGCGGCAGTCCGCGCGCCTCCATGGCCCTGCTGCGCTGCTCCCAAGCATTCGCCGCCATCCACGGCTACAATTTCGTGCTGCCCGATGACATCAAGCAGATCGCTCCTTATGTTCTGGGGCACCGGATCATTCTCCGCCCGGAAAGCCGGCTCCGGAAGAAAACCGTGGAAGGCGTCCTGAAGGAAATTCTGGATACCGTGTCCGTGCCGACGATTGCCGCCGGTCAGTTTGCGCGATGAAATGGATTGCCGGCACGTTCGCCCTGTTGCTGCTGGGGTTGATCTTGAAGCTCAACCTGCTGGTCTATGTCATGTACGTGCTGGCCGGCATTTTGTTGCTGAACCGGTTCTTTTCCCGGGTCTGGACCGAAAACATCACCGCCCATCGCACTTGTGATGTGGAACTGCTGGAGATCGGCGAAACAGCGCATGTGGAGGTCACAGTTGAAAACACCGGCAAACTCGCCGTCCCGTGGATGCTCATTGAAGATGCCATACCCCAGGAAGCCCTGAATCAAGTGCCCCAGCGCATCCGGGTGGATGGCCCTCGACTCGGCCTCGAACGTCTCGCCCCCGGCGAACAGGTGCCGCTGGTGGATTATGAAGTGACTTTTCTCATGCGCGGTTATTATCAGCTCGGCCCGCTGCTGATTGAGACCGGCGACATGTTCGGCCTGCACCGGCGTTACCGGCTGGTGGCCGAACCGCACTTTGTCATGGTGCTGCCCAAGGTCGTGCCGCTGCTCGGCTACAATCTCGCCTCCCGCCGGCCCATTGGCGAAATCCGCGTCGCGCACCGGCTGTTTGAAGATCCCACCCGGCTCGCCGGCGTTCGACCGTATCAGCAGGGCGATTCGCTCAACCGCATTCATTGGCCCGCCACCGCCCGCACCGGGCAAATTCATAGTCGCGTCTATGACAGTTCCCGGGTGGCGGGAGCCACCTTCCTGCTGGATTTTCATACGGACAGCTATGCCGGCGCCGGTGCCGCCGTTTCCGCCGAGATGGCCATTAAAACCGTCGCCGCCCTCGCCAACGCCGTTTTCCTCCTCGGCCAGCAAATTGGTTTCGCCAGCAATGGTCGCGACGCCGCCGATCGTATCCGCGAGGAGGGCTGGACCGCCGAATTTCTCTCCCGTCCCGAAGCCATGCGCCAGGCCAAAGCCATCAATCCCCTGGACCGTCTCCGCCCCGTCCTCGTCGAAACCGGCAAAAGCCAGGATCGCTTCACCCGCATCCTCCAAATGCTCGCCCGGTTGGAGCATACCGATGGCTTCGAGTTTTCCCAGATGGTGCTGGAGATCGCCCCGCGTATTCCCCGCGATGCCACCGTGGTGGCCGTCCTCCGCCGGGTAAACCCCACCATGGCCGCCGCGCTCGGTGCGCTGGCCCGGCAGGGTTTTCTGGTTACCGCCGTCGTGGTCACTTACGATGTGGATGTTCTTCCCGACTGGGCCAAGCCGCCGGACTGGGCGGAGATGTTGCTGGCCCAAGGCATTGATTTCCGCATGGTCAACACCGAGGAATCGCTCATGAACCTCTGCGCCCAAAACCTCGTGAGGTGAATCGATGACCACCGTGAAACCTCAACGTACCGCCGCCGATTTCCTGGTCATCAGCCTCAGTCCGGCGCTGATCATCCTGCTCATGGAAAGCCTCTGCGCTTTCCTGGTGCTGGTGTTCTATCGGGGCGGCGCCGTTGACAGCGTTCGCTGGGTGCTGTTCTGGTTCACCATGGCCGTGGTCCTTGTGTCGCGCATCGGCATTGAGCAGGGTCCCGGGGTGGCGGCGGTTTACGGACTCTGTCTGGCGGGCGTCACGTGGCTTTACCTGCTGACCGTTCACCCCGCCTACATTTTGGGCGCGGTCATGCTGGTTACCCTCTGGTGGTGCGCCCATAAACTGACCTGGAACTGCACCCAACTCGAAGAGGTCGAGGAAACCTCCGATCGCGGCCTGCTGCAAACCGCCTGGTCCAAACTGACCGCCTCCAAAAAGAATGTCGGCGCCCCGGTCGCCGCCGCCGCGAAAGGCAAAGCCAGCTTGGAACCGGCGAAGAAAAAGC
>Ga0364867_10463_pt1 | contig 22065 bp, 18 predicted proteins | sample ExccelAu500001D4_3_FD_206915 | JGI IMG/M metagenome (GOLD analysis project Ga0364867, IMG submission 206915) | Enriched cells from Trout Bog Lake Hypolimnion, Wisconsin, USA - BchlTB.Aug13.5000.01.D4 | ecosystem: Environmental > Aquatic > Freshwater > Lake > Hypolimnion/Profundal zone | place...
CTTTTCCGTTAAAGTTCCTGATAATCAGACTGAACTTTCAGAAGATTCATTACCTGAAATTTTTCCGGAAACTGAATTTGCTTACTAATTAAGTCATGTTTTCAACCTTATCTTCAAGGCTCAAAATCAGCATAGATTATACAGAAACAGGTCTTTCAAAACTACTTACCCCATACCAACTCCCTACCCTGTTCGGACCTTGTTCGGGTCAAGTCCACCAATTGGTGGACTTGACCCGAGTAAAGTACGAACAAAGCAGGGAGCTGACTGGGCTGAAACCTATGTCAGATATTGGTTTTGCAGAAACACTCCACTAATATATACGGATAAACTATAATTATTGACATGTGGATAACTTTTCCCACCATTATTCTTGTCAGATTCAGAAATAAAGCTCATTTATGGCACTCATATAGCAATGATATAGTACAGATTTAGTACCCTTTAAAGAGGAGTTAAAGCTAAGCTCTAAAACAGTTACTTATTCACTACAAAAGCTCTGTCTGATTGGTTATTCTTCATATCAAACTCAGCAGATAGCCTGCCAACGCTCCCCCCAGTACAATAAAAGCAGTATTGATTTTCGGGAATTTCAGAGCTATCAGCAGCCCGGCTACCGCAATTACAATAGTTCTCCAGCCCGTAAAACTGTCCTTTCCCATTTGAAAACAAACTGCCAGTATTATGGCTACTGAAGCTACATTCACTGCATCTAAAAAGGCGGAAAAAATGGCAGATCCCCTCATTTTTTTTACCAATGGGTTTAATAAAGCCACAAATACAAAGGAAGGCAAAAATATGCCAGCCGTAGAAACTACAGCACCGGCCCATCCGTTGATCTGGTATCCAATAAACGTTACGGAAGAAAATACAGGGCCCGGCGTAAACTGTCCAACTGCAATCGCATCCACCAGTTGTTGTCTGGATAATAAGCCTTTCATCACCAGTTCAGCATCCAGAAATGCAAATAATACATAACCACTGCCATACAGTATGGCACCGATTTTTAAAAATACCAGGAATAAATGGAGGTTAGCCGGGGATAAGAATCCTTTCTGGTTGATCTGTAAAATGGCAAATGGAAGGATTGAACTAAGGTGATTGTTGAAATACTGTTTACGGACAGCATATAAGCCCATGGCAAAAAAGCCTGCCCCAAACATAATATAAATTTCATTCAACTGCAGCAGGGATAGTACTAAAGTGATCAGTCCGATTAGTTTCAGTTCAGTTGATTTAAGGGATCTTTTGGCCAGCGGATACAATACCGATAGAATAATGGCAATGATAGCAGGAGTAATACCATACAGGAAGGGCTGCACGGCAGGTAACTGTCCATATTGCTTATACAACCAGGCAAAAACTGCCGTTATCAGCACTGCTGGCAGAATAAAGCAGGCACCGGCAACTATTAAACCCTTCCAGCCTGCCCTTTCCTGGCCAATATGAATGGCCATTTCTGTACTGTTGGGGCCGGGTATTAAATTGGTGGCTCCAATTAAATCAAGGAAATGCTGTTCCGTCATCCATTGCCGCTTAGTAACCACTTCGGTCTTCATCATGGCAATATGTGCTGCAGGTCCGCCAAATCCAATAATGCCCAGCTTTAAAAATAACCTGGCTACTTCAGAGAGCCTGTTTTCATTTTTTTCCATACAAAAGTTATCAGTTGAATACCGCCAATTACAAAATAAATTATAAAGAACATAAGCCAGGCTAAAATAATATAATAGTGACCATTTGCATTTTTTTTGCAAGAAAGAAGTTATACCTTTAAAAAATCATAGTGAAAAAATTCATTGTTTATATAGTCGCTGTATGGTATCTCGGTTTATCTACCGGGGCCACGTTTCAACTGCATTTCTGCATGGGGAAACTGGTTGGCAGCAGTATATGGTCTGCTGTAAAGACAGACCGCTGCTACAAATGTGGCATGGCTAAAAACAATGGAAAAAACAAATGCTGCAAGGATGAACACAGGACGATCATTGTAAAACAGGACCAAACCACACAAAAAACAGCCTACCAGCCGGTTCAATTAATTGCAACAGGCCTGATACCCTCTGTTACAGATGTCCTGGTAACCCCGATTATAGATTTATCCTTTGTACAGTCCCATTCCAAAAGCCCCCCTGATTATCAGGTGCCGCTGTATATTCATAATTGTTCCTTGCTGATCTGATACCACACTCCCATTTATTCAGTGCATTAAACTGAATACAATTTTATTATTGCAGGATCCTCCTGTAATATCTTATCTGTTTTATTTAAACCTCAACCCATGGTTCAAAAAATTATTGAACTGGCACTCCGCAACAAACTGGTGGTGATACTTGCTGCTATCGGTTTGTTTACCTGGGGTATCTATGCCATCCGGCAAAACCCGGTAGATGCCATTCCTGACCTCTCAGAAAATCAGGTGATCGTTTCCACAGAATGGATGGGGCGTAGCCCCCAGGTAATAGAAGACCAGGTGACCTATCCCCTGGTATCCAACCTGGAAGGGATTCCGAAAGTAAAGAATGTAAGGGGCAGTTCCATGTTCGGGATGAGCTTTGTGTATGTCATTTTTGAAGACAATACAGATATCTATTGGGCGCGTACCCGGGTACTGGAACGGCTGAACTATGCACAACGATTATTGCCACAGGGCATTACCCCAACCCTTGGGCCGGATGGCACCGGTGTGGGGCATGTATTCTGGTATACACTCAAAGCCCCGCAGATGGACTTGGGGGAACAGCGGGCACTGCAGGACTGGTATGTCAAATTTGCTTTACAAACAGTACCAGGCGTTGCGGAAGTGGCTTCCTTCGGTGGTTTTGAAAAACAATACCAGCTGGTGGTGGATCCGGTAAAACTGCAGTTCTATAACTTCTCCCTGATGGATGTAATGAACAAGGTAAAAGCGAACAATAATGATGTGGGAGGCCGGAAATTTGAAATGAGCGGGATGGCTTATATTATCCGCGGACTGGGTTATTTAAAGAACAAGGCGGATATAGAAAGTATTGCCATTGGCAATTACAATGGCATTCCGGTGCGGGTAAAAGATATTGGTACCGTGCAGATGGGTGGCGATTTACGTTTGGGCATTTTTGACAATAACGGCGAAGGTGAAGTGGTGGGTGGTATTGTGGTAATGCGTAACGGGGAAAATGCAGATAAAGTGATTACAGCCCTGAAATTGAAAATGAAGGAAGTGGAAAAAGGCCTGCCTGAAGGGGTAAGTTTTAAAATTGCATACGACCGCAGTACTTTAATTGAAGCCGCTATTGAAACGATTAAGGAAAAACTAATGGAAGAAATTACTGTGGTCTGTGTAATCGTATTCCTGTTTCTGTTGCACTGGCGCAGTGCGCTCAGTATTATTATTCAGATACCGGTAACCATTGCCATCAGTTTTATCCTCTTAAATGCATTCGGGCTTAGTTCCAATATTATGTCGCTCACAGGCATTGCACTGGCAATTGGGGTAATTGTGGATAATGGTATTATCATGTCTGAAAATGCCTACCGTAATTTATCGGAATGGCAGAACAGTCATACTCCAAATACCTAACCTCCTGCACCAATGCAACAAAAAAAAATACATGAACAAATCAAAACCATATTATAAGATACCGGATGCAGAACGGCTTTTCATTATTGAAAAAGCCTGCAAACAGGTTTCCAGGGGCGTATTTTTTTCTACGGTGATTATTATTTCTTCTTTTTTACCTGTGTTCCTGTTAACCGGGCAGGAAGGGAAACTATTCGGTCCGCTGGCCTATACCAAAACCTTTATCCTTGCGGTGGATGCCATACTGGTCATTACCCTGGCACCGGTATTGATTTCCCTGTTTATGCGGGGCAGGTTCCGGCCGGAATCTGCAAACCCGATCAACCATTTTTTAGAGAAAGTATATGAACCCGTTATACGAGCCTGCATCAAATGGCGGAAAACAACCATTGGCATTAATCTGCTGGCGCTGATTGTAAGTATACCTTTATTAATGAGCTTGGGAAGGGAATTTATGCCACCATTAGATGAGGGGTCCATTCTGTTTATGCCATTGACTTTACCGGATGCCTCTAACAGTGAAATCAAGCGGATTTTACAGGTGCAGGATAAAATTATAAAATCTGTACCCGAAGTGGATAATGTGCTGGGCAAGGCCGGCAGGGCCAATACAGCAACCGATAACAGCCCGATCAGTATGATTGAAACCATTATCACTTTAAAACCGAAAGCAGCCTGGCGGGAAGGGATATCCAAGGAAGACATTATCAATGAACTGAATAATAAGTTACAGATTCCGGGTGTAACCAATGGATGGACGCAGCCCATCAGCAACCGGATCAATATGCTGTCTACCGGTATCCGCACAGATGTGGGGGTAAAAGTATACGGACAGAACCTGGACTCGATCTACTATTTTTCTGAACAGGTAAAGCAACACCTGATGGGAATTAATGGGGTGAAGGATTTATATGTAGAACCCATTACCGGTGGCAAATACATTGATATTGTGATTAAAAGGGATGAAATTGGCCGTTACGGATTAAGTGTGGATGATATCAATACGGTAATAGAAAGTGCATTGGGTGGTATGAAACTGACCACTACCATTGAAGGCAGGCAACGCTTTTCTGTCAATGCCCGCTTTGGGCAGGATTTCCGCAATAACCTCACTGCACTGAAACGGCTGCAGGTATCTACCATGAATTTTGGCCCCATACCATTAGAAGCAGTGGCTGATGTTAAAATATCTGAAGGGCCACCCATGATTAATTCTGAAAATGCATTGCTGCGGGGTACGGTTTTATTCAATGTAAGGGAAAGAGACCTGGGCAGTACAGTGCAGGAAGCTCAGGAAAAACTGAATAAAATGATGAACAAAATGCCAAAGGGATATTTTCTGGAATGGAGCGGACAATATGAGAACCTGATCCGCAGTGAAAAGACCTTAAAACTGGTCATTCCGGCGGTATTGCTGATCATTTTTCTCTGTATGTATTTTGCTTTCCACAGTTTCCGGGAAGCTTTCTTTAGCCTGATATCCATTCCATTTGCTTTAATTGGCGGTGCCTATATGATTTATTTCTGGGGGGTGCATTTATCCGTTGCAGTAGCGGTTGGGTTTATAGCATTATTCGGCCTGGCTGTGGAAACGGGTATTGTAATGGTCATTTACCTGAATGATGCCATGCAGCAACTGGTGGCATTGAAGGGCAATTCAAAGGAAACCATTTCAGTAAGCGATTTAAGGGAATATGTAATAGCCGGTGCAGCAAAAAGGTTAAGGCCTAAATTAATGACCGTATCAGTTTCCATGTTTTCACTGATCCCCATTTTATGGAGCCATGGTGTGGGTAGTGATGTAATGAAACCCATTGTATTGCCCATGATTGGTGGGGTGCTCACTTCCGCCACACATATCTTACTGGTAACCCCTTTGATTTTTTTAATGACAAAAGAATATGAATTGAGAAAACACGGAAAAATAGAAGTACTGGAAACAAAATAGTAAACTATGAAAAAAGGAATACTACTGCTGTTGATGGCAAGTTTTACACTGGGCGCTAATGCGCAACTGTTAACACTCGACAGTATTTTTACAACCATACAGGCGCAACACCCAGCTATGAAAATGTATGAAGCAGACATTACGGCTATGGATGAAGCAGCAAAAGGGGCTAAAAGCTGGATGCCCACAGAATTTGCTTCAGGCTTTTACCAGACACCTTATAACCTGAATAAATGGAAGGCCGATATGGGTCAGCCAGGTATGGGTATGTTGATGGTTTCTGCACAGCAAATGATCCCGAATAAACAGAAACAGGAAACGGAAGCAAAATATATGAATGCCATGTCTTCTGTTGAAAAAGAAAAAAAGAAAGCTACCCTGAATGAACTGTTTGCAGCAGCCAAAAAAAGTTACTATGCCTGCATTATTACCGAAAAGAAAATGACTATCCTGCAGCAGAATCAGCAACTGTTGAAAATGATGCTGGAGAATGCTGAGATCCGTTACAGGAACGGCATGGATAAAATGAATGCTTATTATAAAGCAAAAGCGGCTATCGGTTCTTTACAGAATATGTACCTCATGCTGGAAAATGAGGCAGTGCAACAAAAAATTATATTAAATACCCTGATGAACAGGGATAAGCGTACGGACTTTGAAATTGACAGTTCGGATTACCGGATTAAATCTTATGCAGGACAACTGCTGGACAGTACTGTATTTCTGGAGAACCGGAGCGACCTGAAAGCGATTGATAAAAACATCAACCTGAACTATTTAAAACAGGATGCAGAAAAAGCGAAACTGAAACCGGAATTTGGCATCCGGTACGATCATATGTTTGCCTGGGCGCAGCAACCCTGGCAGTTTTCACTCATGGCAATGGTGCGGGTACCACTAACCAATGCCTCGCAGAAAATGGTAAATGCCAATGTAACCAGCCTGAAATGGGAAGCGGTTTCCCTCTCCCAGCAAAAGCAAATGCTGCTGAATGAAGCTACCGGAATGGCTTATGGGATGGTAAAAGAAATGGAAGTGAAAAAGAAACAGCTGAAACTGTATGCCGACAATATACTTCCTGCCTTACAGAAAAACTATCAGTCCGTTCAATTGGCCTATAATCAAAATACAGAAGAACTCTTTATGCTCTACGATGCCTGGGAAACACTGAATATGGCAGAGCTGGAATATACAGAAACATTGGGCCAGTTATTATCCATGCAGGCAGAACTGGAAAAGATCTTAGAAAAAAAATAAACCATGCGTACCATCACCTATATAACGCTTTCCTTTTTAATGATATTTAGTTTACTGACCGGTATAACCGGTTGTAAAGGCAAGCAAAAAGAAACTGCAGCAGTAGCCGCAACCAGTATTGTATATACCTGTTCCATGCATACGCAGATAATCAGGGATAAGCCGGGAGACTGTCCCATTTGTGGCATGACCCTGATTAAAAAAATAATATCCGGCAACAATGGAAGTAACCAAGGGCTGGATCAGGTATTGCAACCCACCAACCAGTATGTGGTATCTGCCATACCTGTAACAGCTATACAATGGGATAATGGCCCTGCTACAATTGATGCATTGGGATCTGTTGATTATGATACCCGGGAAGAAGGTACCATTGCCAGCAAAATAAGCGGGAGAATTGAAAAACTTTATATCCGTTACCGTTACCAGCAGGTGGAAAAAGGACAGAAAATTATGGAAGTGTACAGTCCGGAAATACTTACTGCTGAAGAAAATTTATTACTGGTATTAAAACAGGATGCGAATAACCTGACACTGATTGATGCAGCGAAGCAAAGGCTGCAAATGCTGGGGATGGAAGCCGAACAAATTGCCTCAGTTATAAAGTCTGACAGCCCTTTGTTAACAGTGTCTGTTTTCAGTAAGTATACAGGCCATATTCATGAAGCTGGCAATAGCCGGATGAATACACCACAAAATGGCATGAAAGATATTGCCACCATCACAGAAGAACTGCCCCTTAAAGAGGGAATGTATATAAAAAAAGAAGAAAACGTTTTTGCTGTTTACAATCCCTCCAAAGTATGGATTGTCTTAAATATTTTTGGAGCAGACCAGTCGATGGTCCATACAGGAAACGAAGTAACCCTTACACCGGAAACCCATCCGGATCAATCCTTTCATGCAAAGATCAATTTCATTGAACCTTTTTTCCGTAAAGAAGCCAAAACGGTTACCGCAAGGGTTTATTTCAACAATACGGCCCTGCATATACCTGTGGGTACACAGGTGAAGGTTAAAATTAAAACAGCCCCTATTCAGGCGTATTGGCTGAATACAGAGTCTGTGATTTCACTGGGACTGGATAAAGTGGTATTTCTGAAACAGGATGGTGGTTTTAAAGTTCACCAGATACATACCGGAATAATCAGCAATAATATAATTCAGGTACTGGATGGTCTGACCCCAAAAGATTCAGTTGCAGCCCATGCACAATACCTGATGGACAGTGAAAGTTTTATTCAATTAAAAAAATAAAGATGAAATTTTACAAACTAATATATGTCCTCCCCTTTTTACTGATTGCATGTTCTTCAAAAAATAAGCAGGAAGCTATGACTGTTCTGCCAGCTGATACAGTTTTTTATACCTGTTCCATGCATCCGCAGGTAATGCTTACCAAACCGGGTAAATGCCCCATTTGCGGAATGGAACTGATTGCTGTGCAAAAACAGTTGTCTGGACTATCTGATGAACTGAAATTAAGCGACCGGCAAATTCAACTGGCCAATATAAAGGGGGATACCCTATCCAAATCTGCCATCAGTGAAAAGACAGTACTTACAGCTACCTTGAATTTTAACCAGATGGAAGTGTCATCCATCAATTCCAGGATTATGGGAAGAATAGAACAGCTGTATGTTAAAACATCCGGCAGTTATATTCAAAAAGGAGATAAGTTATATGATCTGTACAGTGAAGACCTGAATAATGCCAAACAGGAATATATGCTGGCATGGGAAAAGCAGCAACAAATGAGTGCTCCCGGAATTGATTTTAAAACATTGCTGCGAAGTGCCGGAAATAAACTATTACTATGGGGATTATCTGGAGATCAGATCACCCACTTGCAGGAAAACCATAAGAAAAAGCTGACTACTACATTTTACAGTACAATCAGTGGGTATGTAACCGCAGTAGATATAAAAGAAGGGGATAATATCATGGAAGGTGCTGCTTTATTCAGGACAGCATCCCTTACTACCCTTTGGGCAGAAGCCCAGGTATATGCTTCACAACTGGCACATATTGATGTGAAAGGAACGGCCACCGTAACTTTTCCTGACTTACCTGGTAAAACATTTAGTGGAAGTATCGCTTTTGTGAATCCTGAAATCAATCCTGATACCCGGATAAATTTAATCAGGATCAATATACCCAATCGCGATTTGCAACTTAAACCAGGTATGCCAGCTTATGTCACCATCAGCAATACCAGCAAATCAGCAATGACCCTGCCCATAGATGCGGTAATCAGAACCGGGAATAGATCAATGGTCTGGATACAGGTTGCTCCAAATACATTTAAAACCAGGATAGTGGAAACCGGACTGGAAACAGATGACCGTATTGAAATTAAATCTGGTCTAAACCCAGGAGATATTGTGATTACTCAGGGGGTTTACCTGCTGAACAGTGAAGCTGTTTTCAGGAATGGAGCTGACCATTAGTTGAATAAATTGGCTAAATAATTTCTGTATTATTTTTTATCCTAAACTAATTCATTATAAGTTTTATTTTCATTTAATTTTTCTTATCTATGGATTAAGAAACCCCAAACTAAATCTGTAATCAACCCTGCTTTAAACCGACTTATTAAATTATCATTAATATCCCTGCAATATTTTCAATTCTGTTTGTGATATGTATCACTAACAGAACTATGTCTGCCCTATACTTTCACCGCAATTAATTACATAATGATGTTTAAGCATATGTTAACAATTTCTTAGCCTTTGGGAGCTGAATACTCTGGAAAATCGCATTAATAAAACATTAACAAAAAATAGGTGAATCTGGCATAATAATCGGGCAGCATTATATAATTGCCAGGTATCAATGTTATAACTTGATTAATATCTTAACCCGAATGCATACTATGTTGCAAATAATTTTAATGTTAAATACCAATTTTAGTATTACTATTTTATTTAACCCATTAAAGCATATCAGCTTTTATGTTATTAAATTAATAAACTATAAATATTTGTGGGATTGGCAGGCTATCATGCTGGAGAGAAACTGATGATAATCATTCCTCTTCAATATTTCCTAAATTAAACTATCGACCCTTAAATAAAGCTTCATGAAAAGAATAATTTCTGTATTAATAGCATTCCTATCAATAATGTTTTCCTGTAAACATGAAATTGTAGTTACTACAACAGTACCACAAAACTTATTATATACACCTTCTGTATCTACTATTATTGCAGGAACAGCAGGCAATTCCGTTACACCATCCATTAATAATGGAGGGGGAACTATTGGCTATAGTATCTCTGGCACAGGGGTAACCGGCATCAGTATAAACAGCAAAACCGGTGTCATAAGCTGGTCAACTGTACTGGCTACAGGTACTTACAATATAACAGTTACAGCTGCCAACAGTGTGGGGAGTACAGCTACAACTTATACATTGAATGTGAATAGTGGGCTAACAGCACCATTGAACCTTACTTATGCACCTTCCGGCACTACCATTGTTTTTGGCACATCAGGCAGTTCAGCCACCCCATCTATCAATACCGGTGGAAGTACAATCAGTTATAGTTTAACGGGTACCATACCTGCAGGAGTCAGTATCAATAATAGCACCGGTGTAATCAGCTGGTCCTCTGCAGTTGCAGTGGGTACATATCCACTTACAATAACTGCATCCAACTCATTGGGAAGCACTACAACTACTTATACATTAACAATTACTAAGACTGCAACGGTGGTAGCACCCTCCAGTTTCAGTTATAGCCCATCAAACAGTAGTGTTACACAGGGAGTTGCAGGAAGTTCTGCCACCCCCACTATCAATAACGGATTGGGTACGATTACCTATACACTTACTGGTACCATTCCCGCCGGAATTAGTATCAGTGGTACTACTGGTATTATCAGCTGGAATACAACTGTAAATACTGGAACCTATGCACTTTCTGTTCAGGCAACAAATTCTGCAGGATCAGTATCAGCAACATATTCACTCACCGTAAATGCAGCTGCTTCTAATGGAACAGTGTGCTTTTCAACGCAGATATTACCGCTTTACACCACCTATTGTGCAATCTCGGGTTGCCATAACAGTGGTTCAAGGGCATCAGGCGTAGAATTAGACACCTATGCAACCATTATGAATGGAATAAATGCAAACAATCCTAATTCCAGCAAATACTATACAGTAATAGGAGGTAAAATGCCGCCCAGGTCAAGCGGACAAATGACGACAACTCAAATTGCATTAATTGCCCAGTGGATAAATGAGGGGGCTACCAATAGTGCCTGTACCACTTCCACCTGTGATACAACCCAATATACCTATACAAATGGCATTTCCGCTTTATTTGCCAATAACTGTAATGGTTGCCATGGAGTAGCTCCCGGATCTGGTAATGTTGTGCTGAGTGATTATACCAGTGCAATGACTGCCGGCACCACATTAAAAGCCAATTTCTTAAATGCGGTTAATTATTCATCAGCCACTACTGCCATGAATATGCCCCCAACCGGACAGTTAACGGCTTGTCAGGTTACCCAGATTACCAAATGGCTGAATGCAGGTTGCCCTCAATAATAAACATCAACTATTAAAAATTTAAGTAATTCTATTAAACTCAATCCTGATGAAAGCATTTTTTATTTCAGTAATGATAATTTCACTTTTAACCGGATGCTATTATGATAAAGCCGACCTGGTATATCCTGCTTCAGCTGTATGCGATACTACCAGTGTTTCGTATAGCAAGACAGTGTTACCTGTTCTCAGTGCCAACTGCTATGTTTGTCACAGTGGAACAGCTTCAGCAGGATCCGGAATTAAACTCGACAGTTATGCAAACCTATCGGTATATGTAGCAAACAGCCAGTTTTTAAATTCCATTATCCAATCAGGCAAAGTACCCGGCATGCCTTTGAATGCTGCAAAACTTTCAACCTGCGAAATCAGCCAGATCAATGCCTGGATTAATACCGGTGCCCCCAATAATTAACATTTAATAATTAAAATTTAAATTAATATGAAAAAAGCAGTTTTAGTATTATTTATTGCAAGCTTCAGCCTTACCATTCAGGCTCAACACTTATTTTCCACCAAAACAGGACAAGTACTGTTTAATGCCAGCAGCCCTGTGGAAAAAATTGCAGCTGCCAATAACCAAACCGATAGTAAAATGGTTGACAAAACAGGTCAGATTGTGTTTAATGTACTCATTAAAAGTTTCAAATTTGAAAACCAGTTAATGGAAGATCATTTTAATGAGAATTATCTGGAAAGCAGTAAATACCCTAAAGCAGAATTTAAAGGGTATATCACCAATATTACAACAGTAGATTTTTCTAAAAATGGGAAATACCCGGTAACTGTGGAGGGTAATTTAACGATACATGGGGTTACACAAAAAATAAATGGTTCCGGATTTATAACAATCAATAGTGGCAAACCTGCTGTTAATGGAACTTTTAAAATAAAAATAAAAGAATACGGCATTTCCGGTTTATATATTGGTGATAAAATTGCCAATGAAGCTGAAATAACGGTAAACTGTAAATATGAATAACCTATTAATCATGCTCTAAACATCTGTAATGAACTATCCACTAAAACGCACCCTTTTCTTTTTATTTTGCATCTTTTTTAATGCACTGCATATTTGTGCTCAGGATATTGATTTATTTAAAATGCAGGATGATCAAAATAAAAAAGACGATAAAGAAAAAACTGATATTGTTACTGCTACTTTTAAAACAACCAGGCTGATTAATGGCCAGTCTATAGAAAACGTAGGCCGTGGAATAATGGATGTGAAAATATCCCATCGCTTTGGCACCCTGAATTCAGGCGCTTATAACTTTTTTGGATTGGACCAGGGCACCATGCGCATTGGTGTTGATTACGGTATTACAGACCGCCTGATGGTGGGTATTGGCAGAAGTTCTTTTAATAAAGAATTTGATGGATTTGCCAAGTATAAACTATTGCGGCAATCAACCGGCAAAAGAAATGTACCTGTTTCTATAAGTTATGCAGTTACCGGAATCTGGCAATCTTTAAAAGACCCGGCCACCACTTATCCTATTCATTATACTGATCATTTCTTTTTTGCACACCAGTTGATTATTGCCCGGAAATTTAACGACTATTTTTCACTGCAACTGGTACCAACCCTGGTGCATTATAATATCGTGCCCCTGGCAAGCAGTCCGAATGATTATTATTCTTTGGGTATTGGTTTCAGACAAAGAATTTCTAAAAGAGTAAATATTACCGGAGAATATTATTACCAGTTTAATAAAATTACTGGGTATTATAATTCATTATCACTCGGCTTTGATATTGAAACAGGCGGACATGTATTTCAATTACAATTCACCAATTCACCTGGAATCAATGAAAAAACATTTATTACACAAACTGATGGACAATGGCAGGGGGGCAATATTCATTTCGGGTTTAATATAGCCAGGGTCTTTACCATTGTAAAACCAAAAGTATTAGCAAATACTAAATGGTGATCGTTATTTTAAAACAAATATTTATGAAAAAGAAAATATTTATATCTGGTATTATATTTATTATTTTATTTGCAGTCGCAACCTGGTATTATGTATTTGAATATTCCAAAATACATCACAGAAATGTTGCTGATGAAAAAGGGATTACTATTGAAGCAACAGTACTGGTCAGGGATTTTCAAAAAGATGAAACTACTGCCAATGCAAAATACCTGAATAAGGCTGTTGAAGTAATTGGGAATCTGGCTGAAATCAATAAAGACCAGGCTGGAAATACAACGCTTACCTTGAAAAGCGACGATCCCTTATCCTATGTTTTTTGTACACTGAAAACAAAGGAAGCTTTGCATGTAAAAGATTCCTCCATGAAAGTGAAAGGAATTTGTACCGGATTTTTAAGTGATGTGGTGATCAATGAAGCAATTATTGAACCATAATAAATAAAGAATATTCTGATTATAACCAAATTGTAAACTGCGGGCCCTACTCCATTTATATGACAAAAAGACTAACCGTACTACTTGTATTATTGTTCCTGTTTTCCCAATCACGTTCCCAAAACTGGGATATCAACCTGCTGACTAAAATTAATCCTCAAAATCCAAACGCTCCCGTATGGATTGGGTTGACCAATTCGGCTTATCCGGTTACCATTGGTGTGCAGGGAGGTTTAATGGTATATGATTATTTTAAATCTGACAGTACAAGGGGCAGGATTCCCTGGCATATAGCTGAAAAACTGGTGGTGGTAGTTTTGACGGAATCTATGAAATACGCCATTAACAGGCAGCGGCCCTACACCAAATATCCGGACCTGGTGCATCCTTACGACAATACTGAAGCGGAATTGTCTTTCCCCTCTGCACATACCTCCCTTGCATTTAATACGGCTGCCACTTTAAGTATCCGTTTTCATAAATGGTATATTACTGTTCCTGCCTACCTATGGGCTTCAGGGGTAGGATATTCCCGCCTGTATCTGGGAGAACATTACCCTTCCGATGTACTGGCCGGAGCTGCATTAGGTATTGGCAGTGCCTACCTGGTAGACTGGATTGATAAAAAACTGTATAAGAGAACCAGCAGGAAAAAAGCTACCCTTCCGCAATAATCTATTATTTATTTTTTACTCTCGTTTTTTTATCCTAACTTTAAATCAATCGGTAGGATTGGATGTATCTATGATGAATCTGGCAGGTATGGATACCTAAGCTGTATTATTCATCAGGCTTAATGCTTAATATTTTCTCCTCTGTAAGAATGTTCAAAACTGTTATTGCTGATACCATTTCCGGTAAGTGATGCACTTGTGCTTTCCTTTAATTGCTTTTTATTTTCTGACCCTTAAAAATAACCTATGAAAATTGCTATTATTGGAAATTTCCTTCCACGACAATGCGGAATTGCCACTTTTACACAAAACCTGGTCCAATCAATTTTGGCCGCAGAAGATATTGCAAAAGAACCCATTGAGATTTTTGTAGTGGCTATGAACAATAACAGGCAGGTATACAATTACCCCTCCATTGTTCAGTTCAGTATTAACCAGGATGAAAAACAGGAATACCTGGATGCGGCAGACTATATCAACCAGTCTGGCGCTGATATCTGTATTTTACAGCATGAATATGGTATTTATGGAGGTAATAGTGGCGTGTATATCCTTAGCTTACTGGAACAACTGACCATTCCTTTTATTACCACACTGCATACAGTTGTAAAGCATCCTACATTTCATGAGAAAAACATATTAAAAGCAATTGGACGCAAATCATCCTTAATAGTGGTGATGAGCAAGCTGGCGGTTGAATTCCTGATTACCCTGTACAAAATTCCCGCAGGTAAAATTCAGGTGGTTCAGCACGGGGTACCTGATTTTAGCCGTGCATTAAACAATCGTGCAATAGCGCTTCATCCGGCTAAACCACCCCTGCTTTGTACAATTTGGGTTACTTGGCAGAAGTAAAGGGATAGAAACGGTGCTGCATGCCCTTCCAGAGGTAGTACAAAAGTTTCCTGATATTGTATATGTGATACTTGGCAAAACGCATCCCAATGTAAAAAGGGAGGCTGGTGAAGAATACCGTGAGTTTTTAGAATCTTTGGTAGAGAAATACGGGCTGCAAAAAAATGTACAGTTCATCAATGAATTTCTAAATGAGGAAGACCTTGAAAATTATCTGCTGCATGTTGATTTATACATTACCCCTTACCTGAATGAAGCCCAGATTACCAGTGGCACACTTGCCTATGCAGTAGGTTCCGGCACCTGTATTGTGTCTACACCGTATTGGCATGCAAGGGAATTACTGGCTGGTGGCAGGGGGGAATTATTTAATTTTGGCGATAGTAAAGCGCTCTCCTCAATATTAGTCGGCCTGCTTTCCAACCCCCGTAAAATGGAAACTATGCGTGCCAAAGCTTTTGCTTACGGGAAAAAAATGTATTGGAAAAATATTGGTGAAACTTACTACCATTTACTGGACAACGTATTGATTGAACCAGCTTTCCTGCTTCCTGACAGTCATTTCAGTATTCCAGCAATGACAGAAACCATTAGCATGGAACATATTGAAAGGCTGACTGATAGTATTGGCATCATTGAACATGCCAGTTTTTCAGTGCCTGATTTAAAAGAAGGGTATTGCCTGGATGATAATACCAGGGCATTACTGATGGTGATGATGTATTACAATATTGAAAAGGATAAAAACCTGTTAAAGCTGGCAGATACTTATTTGCGCTTTATAAAACTGATGCAGAAGGAAGATGGTTTTTTTCACAACGACTACGACTTTACGCAGCGGTTTTTGGATGAAAAAGGTTCGGAAGATAGTTTTGGAAGAACAATATGGGCTTTGGGATATTTGATACAGCATGCACCAAATGATGCTTATTTTCAGTTTGCCATAAATATTTTCTTCCGTGCCCTGCCCCATTTCGAAAAAATAATATCCATCCGGTCAATAGCAAATATAATTATCGGTTTAACTCATTTCTTAACAAGGTACCCTGATCATGAATCCATCCGACAGATACTGATTAAGCTTACCGGTAAAATTATTACACAGTATCATTCAGAGAAAGAACCGGAATGGGATTGGTTTGAACCCATTTTATGTTATGACAATGCAATTCTGCCACTTGCTTTGTGGAATGCCTATTCCATAACACATTGCAGAGATATTCTTACTATTGCCAAAAACACCACTTCCTTTTTAGAAAAACAAACTATGAATGGTGGGCATATTTCTATCGTAGGCAGCTTGGGATGGCAAAGAAAAGGGGAAGCAAAATCCGCCGAAGGGCAGCAACCGATCAATGCCATGGCATTGGTAATGATGTATGGCAAAGCTTATGAACTGACAAAAGATGAAAATTATTTTTTGAAAATGCAACTTTCCTTTTCCTGGTTTACCGGAAATAATGATTTATTTATACCATTATTTGATGAAGAAACGAAAGGTTGTTGTGATGGATTAGAAAAAACCGGAATCAACCGTAACCAGGGAGCTGAAAGTACACTGTCTTATTACCTGGCTTTACTTACATTGAAAATGAATACAAAGACAACTAGCGATAAAGCAAGTTCCCGCCGTTTTACAATCATCAAACAGGCAGATATTTCATCCGGTAAAATAAGAAATTCGATTCCTAATAATAAATCGTTTTCTTTTATAGGGGTAAATATCTAACTCTTGCTAACATTAAAGGGCCGGTTATTACCTATAAAAGCCGGTCCTTTAATTATTAAAAATATTATTCAGTCGTAATAACAAAAGGTCGGCATCCACCGGTTTCTTTAAATATTCCACAGCCCCTAATTTTAACCCCTTAATTTCTTCTTCCTGAGAAATATAGCTGGTTAAAAACACAACCGGTATACCAATATTTTTTTCTTTCAGGAATTCCAATAGCTGGTATCCGTTGAAATTAGGCATAGAAATATCTGATAAAATCAGGTCATAATCATTCTGACTGATTTCAATAATGGCCTGAATCCCGTCCGATACCACATCTGCAGCATAGCCACCGGATTTCAATACTTCTGTAATAATTTCTCTGGTCATGGCATCATCATCCACCAGTAAAATTTTCTTAGTACCTTTTCTGTTTTGTGAAAGAATGTCCGCAGGTACCAATTTTTGCAGCAGGTCGTCCATTGCAATTGTAGCAAATCCTGAACTGTAATCAGACATGGCATACGGAATCATTAATTCATTGTTATTAATGATGGATCCGCAGGAATAAACCACATTGGGTACATACCCCTCCCTTTCCTGTTCATTCGGCATTAATATGGGTTCAGAAATTTGTCCGATAATTTTAGTGGGGTCATTTAAATCCAGCATAATCGCACCCAAACAATATTTCCGCATTGGTCCCACTCCATGAGTTATCACCAGCCAGCCATATTCTGTTTCCAGTGGAGAACCGGAATTACCCAGCTGAACAAACTCCCAGGGATATTTGGGCTCCTGTAATAAAACCGGATCAGCATCCCAGATATTGATATTGTCAGAAAACATGATATAATTGTTTTCGCCGTCATTTCTGGAAAGCATGGCGTATAAGCCATTGATTTTACGGGGAAACAATCCCATGCCTTTATTCTGTGCATATTTGCCGTATAAAGGGCGCACTTTAAAGGTATAGAAATCATTTGTTTCTATCAGCTGAGGCATAATTACAAACCCATTGTAAGCGGTATAAGTACCAAAGTATTTTGTGCTGCCGTCCTCTTCCGTAAATTTTACAAAACGGGCATCTTCAATACCGTTGCTTTCTGTGTCGGTAACAGGAAATATAACCCTTTCGGCAATGGCAGTATCCAGCGAAAAAATAATTTCATACTGGGCATCACCAATCCAATGAATTACCTGTAATATTTTCCGGTCTGCCACATCCAATTCCCGGTCATGAATAAAATCAGATTCTTTCTGCCTTAATTCGCGGAAGGAGAAAAAGTCATTCAAACCACCGAAAATACGGTCCACCACTTCATAATTTTCCAGGTGCATATCATGTAACTTATCCAGAAAAGATTTTTTCTGATACATATGCATTTTTATAGTTTCAGCCTGGTCTACCAGATTACTGGGCGTTTGAAAGGAAAGATCATTTGCCTCATCCAGTATACCACCCCGGAATACCAGGGAAGAAACATGCCCTTCTCCTGTGGCCCGGAAACTTACAATAACCCTTTTCTGTCCATTTTGCAGGTGCGACTGATCAGGATCTTCCACCATGGAAGGATTGAAAAAAGCAGAGGATTCAATACTGTATTCATGGGTAAAATAAGCCCCTATTAATAATTTTCTTTCCCGGGAGATAGCGTCGGGGTCAAAACCGCAATCTTTAAAAAGATACAGCACTTTATCATAATGCTTGCTAAAGATCTGGGTAATATTACGGTGCCTGTTACTGAAATCCCTGAGAATCTGATTCAATACCAGCAATGCTTCCTCATCAGGAAGCAACATAATACGCTTAAGTATTTTTTTACCTCTTTCATCTCCGCCGGGTAAAAAGAAACGGGCAATCACCCGTTTGGGGTCTGGAGAAAAAAAAACGGACTTTCTTTTAACTGTGATAGCCATGTTATCCGGGTTAATTTTCATAGATAACACAAGTTACAAATTTCATCCGTTTATTTAGAATGTTTTGTAATATAAACAATTACTACTCTTTAGGAAAGTCAGCCCCTTCCGTAACAGCAGCCCATGCATCAAAGTCCTTTTTCAGTTCATCCAGTTTGGCCCGTGCACCTTTCAATGCTGCAACTCCCAATAATAAACGTAAAGGTGGATTTTCTGTTTCAGTAACCTGAATCATCGCTTTAGCTGCACGAACCGGATCGCCGGGCTGGTTACCACTGTATCCCCTGATATCCCGAATATTTTTACCTGCAGTAGCAGCATAATCATCATGAATAACAGGTTTGTCTTTGGCTGAACGGCCGGCCCAGTCTGTGCGGAATCCACTAGGAGCAATAATAGTAACTTTAATACCCAATGGGGCCACTTCTTTATTCAGGGCCTCACTAAGGCCATCAACAGCATATTTGGTAGCGTTATAAAATCCAACACCGGGAAAAGAACGCAAACCTCCAATGGAAGCAATATTCAGAATATAACCAGCTTTACGTTTACGCATATGGGGCAAAACTTCCTGTGTCATACTGGCCAGTCCGAATACATTAATATCAAACATTCTTCTTACTTCAGCTTCATCACTTTCTTCCACTGCAGCAAAATATCCGATACCGGCATTATTTACCAGCACATCAATCTGACCGAAATGTTTTAATGCAGTTTGCACTGCATCTGTAATTTCCTGATGAACTGTAACGTCTAATTTTACTGCTATTGATGTTTCAGGGTAAGCAGCTACAATATCCTGCACATCATCCGTATTTCTGGAAGCTACAACCACCCGGTATCCTTTTTTCAACACTTCAGTGGCAAGAGAACGCCCGAATCCGGTAGAACAGCCGGTGATAAACCAAACTTTATGCATAATTTTTCTTTTATAAAGTAAAATTACGCAATGAATAATGTTTTACGTGTTTCTATTCAGTTATAAAGTATAGGATTAACTATTCTGAAGGGTATGTGTAATAATATACCTGTTTAAATCACCTACAGTCCTTATTCTTTCTGCATCCTCATCAGGTATACTTATATCAAATTCCTTTTCCAGTTCCACTATTAATTCATACATATCTAAAGAATCAGCACCCAGGTCATTAATAAAAGATGATTTTTCTTCAATCCGAAACTCATCAATACCTAATTTTTCGTGTATATGCTGTTTTATTATTTTCAGGGTATTTTCCATGCTTTATAAGCATCCAAGACTATGCCACGTAAATGCAATTACTAATTAAACAATTGGTATTTAACTATTTATATAGAATTTTGTGAGTTTTTGACAAAATAGCATGTCACTTAGATTTATCAATCTGATGGAAGTTTTATCAAAATAATAAGCCTGAGTGTACAATACTTTTATTTGAAAAGCCATCGGTTAACCACATCCATTACAGAACTGATGACATAAGGTTTAGATACATAATCGTTCATGCCGGCTTCCAGGCATTTATCCCTTTCCTCTTTCATAGTACCTGCTGTAATGGCAATAATGGGTGTCTGAGGTTGTCTGGAGAGCGCACGGATAGCCCTGGTTGCATCATAACCATTCATTTCCGGCATTTGTACATCCATAAATACAATATCAGCACCTTCTAAAGTGTATTTTTCAACTGCCTCCTTTCCATCTCCGGCTTCTGTGATATATGCGTTAGGCAGTATTTCTCCAATTACAGTTTTGATCAATAACATATTAAATGCATTATCATCCACTACCAAAACTTTACACGAATCATACCGGGCAGTAATTTTATTATTATCATCCGGAGCAAGTTGATGTTCTGAATTTCCATTTTCTGCAAAATTAATTTTGGAAAGCGCATCAAATAATTGCTTCATTTTGATAGGCTTTACCAGGTGTTGTTTTATGCCTAATTCCTTACAGCCGTTATGAATTTCTTCATCTTCAGCTGAACTGTGTAATAAAATAAATGGCTGAGTTACTGCCTGTAAAGCAGTATCCTGCCGGATATGCCTCACAGTGGCAATACCATCCAATCCTGGCATATTAAAGTCCACCAGTATTACATCATACATATTTCCGGCTTTTAACAATTGAATAGCCTCCATACCGCTAACAGCTTCATCACTATCAATATTCTTAAAAACCAGCATATCTTTCAGGATTTTCCTGTTATTGATATTGTCATCAACAATTAATACTTTTTTACAGTTATTGATGGAAACCCATTCAGCTGAAGCACCATAAACAGGATGTACGGATAAATCAAAAAAGAAAGTACTGCCTTTTCCTATTTCGCTTTTTAACTGAAGGCTGCTACCCATCAGTTCAATAATGCTTTTAGAGATGGTTAATCCCAGTCCGGTACCACCAAATCTTTTATTGGTGGAAGAATCTTCCTGTGTAAAAGCTTCAAATATTTTTTTCTGATTGGCAGGGTCAATGCCTACACCAGTATCCCTAACTGCAAAACGAACAATATTTTCTTCGTTATCTCCATCTTTCAGCAATTCGATTTTCAATTCAATTTCACCTTCTTTGGTAAACTTTACTGCATTACCCAGTAAATTGATGAGTACCTGCCTTAATCGGATGGCATCTGCCCATATAAATTTGGGCACATCAGGGGAAATATCTAATAATGTTTCCAGGTTCTTTTTGCCAGATTGTATGCTGATGAGATACACCACATGTTCGGCCATCTCCATCAGGTCTGTTTTTTCGAGGTCAATTTCAAGCTTGCCAGCTTCTATTTTGGAGAAATCAAGGATGCCATTGATAATATCGATCAACGCATTGGCTGATTGAGAAACTGCAGAAACATATTCCTGCTGCCTGTAATTGAGTTGTGATTTTAACAACAGATCAGAGAATCCGATTACACTATTCAATGGCGTGCGTATTTCATGGCTCATATTGGCCAGAAATTCTGATTTTGCTTTACTGCCGGCTTCTGCTTTTTCTTTCGCTTTGATCAACTCCAGTTCCATTTCTTTTTGATCGGTGGTATCTCTTTTAATGCCAATCCAATGGGTATACTCACTACTTTTTATAGAAACTGGTGTAATGGTAAAATTAGACCAATACGCTTCCCCGTTTTTCCTGTATTCGAGCTTTTCTGTTTTAAAAGCTTCGCCTTTGACAACCAGATCGTTGATATAATTCAGAAATAAAGGATCATTGG
>Ga0364867_10464_pt1 | contig 22046 bp, 16 predicted proteins | sample ExccelAu500001D4_3_FD_206915 | JGI IMG/M metagenome (GOLD analysis project Ga0364867, IMG submission 206915) | Enriched cells from Trout Bog Lake Hypolimnion, Wisconsin, USA - BchlTB.Aug13.5000.01.D4 | ecosystem: Environmental > Aquatic > Freshwater > Lake > Hypolimnion/Profundal zone | place...
TGAAGCTCGAACCCGTGCAGAGTCTGAGCTGACCTCGGAGGTTCAGGCACGACTGACACAAGAGCGCGAGCTGGCAGAGGCGACATTTTCAAAAACCAAGGTAGCGGAGCGCTTGACGGAGGCGGTACGAGAAAAACTCCAAGCGGAAAGACAAGCACAAGCCGAATTGGAACAGCGTCTGGCCGCCGAGCAACGTCTTAAAGTGGAACTTGAAAAACAGGCGCAACTGGATCGTGAAGCGGTGCTTTTAGCACAAGAAAAGACTCAGGCAGAAGCGCTGCTGACACAATCCATACAGATTAAGCTCAAGGCTGAACAAGAGGCATTGGCCATGGTCAATGCAAAGCTTGCGGCAGAAAATTCAGCGCAGGAAGCGATGAACGCACGTGTGCGGGCAGAGATGATGGAATTGGCCGAAAAGCAGTCTCGGGTCGCAGCTGAACTGGATGCAGAACGTGCAGTCATGGCCAGGGTAGAAGCAGAACGTCTGCTTACACAGGAAATCGAGAAAAAAACCAGGCTAGAACAACAGGCGCAAGCAGAAGTTTCTGCGCGTGTGGCAGCGGAATTGGCATCGGTCGAGATCGCAAAACATGCTGTTGAGCTCGAGCAGGAAGAACGACTAGCCGCGGAACGCAAAATGCAGGCAGAACAGGAGATGCTGAAGCTGCTCGAGATGCGTGTTGAAGTTGAACAGCTTGCCATCAAGGAACGCGAATCTGCGAATACATTATTGAAACAGATACATATGGAAGCACGCGATTTGATGGCGGCGGAGGAACAGGCCAAACGGGCAGCAGAAGTCAAGTTGCAGTCTGAGCGCGAATTGATGACGATGGCACAGCAGAGAGCAGAGCATGACATGCGCACTTCACATGCAATTGAACTGCAAATCCATGCCGAAATCGAACTGATCGAGCAGGCTAAACAACACTACGAGATGGCAGAGTGTGCCAGAAGTATTGCTGAGGGTAAGGCTGAACTCGAGAAAGAATTGCTGGACTCTGCCAAGGCACAGGCCCAGGCGGATGAATTGGAATCTCGAGAGTTGCAGCGAAAATTGGAAGCGATCAATGCAGCCCGGCCGTTAGCTGAGGAGCGAGCGCGTCTTCAAGCCGAGGCCTGTGAGATCGAAGAAGCAAGACAGGCTGTTGAATGGGAATCTATCCAGGCTTTACAGCGCCATGCCGAATCCGAGCGTCTTGCCACTCAGGCTGCCCTACAGCGTCAATCAATTGAAGAGGAAGCCGATCGGATTGCCAAAGAAAAGTTGGCTGCTGAGAGTGAAGCAATCACAAAGATCAAACTTCGAATGGATGCCGAATTGCGCGCAATCGAGGCAGATAAGGAACGCATCGAGTCCGAAGCGAGAGCAGAGGAAGTTGCTAATGCGCAACGAATCTTGGCCCAAGAGCTCATCGAGGCTGCTAACGCCAGGGAAGAAATGGAAACCCGCGCACTAAACATGGCCAGACTCAATGTCGAATATATGAAAAAGGCCATTCAATCTGAAGAGGAAGCCTTGCAGGCCGACTCTCGGAGCGTGATGCAATCACGCCAGCGTATTGCGGCTGCAGAGGAAACAAGGCGTCGCATCGAAGAACGTGAACGCAATGAGACTTCACAGTTCCTGTTGGAACAACAAGAGCGGGATGCGCAGGAGCGTGCTGCGACAGAACGTGTAGCTGATGTGGTCCGTCAGCGTATCGCTCTTGCAGAAGAGACGAGGCGTCTTATCGAAGAACGTCAAGTTGAAGAAGAGGCTTTGCTTGCAGCCGAGCAACAGCGTCTGGAATTGGATATGCAGGAACTTGATTTGCAGCAGCAGAACCATGCAGCCTTAGAGCAACTCAAAAAGGACTGCGAAGCACGTCTGATAGCAGAACAGAAAGCTTTGGCTGCCACTAAAGCACTCATTGCGGCCGAACAACAAGCTATCGAATGGGCCCGGCAGCGAGAATTCGCAGAAATGTTGGCTCAACAAGCTGTCGATGAGAAAATTGCGATGCAGCAACAGACCATCGCCGCACTGAAGTCCAGCGAAGAGATCGAGCGAAGGCTTAGGGAAGATGTGCGTGAAGAATTGCGGCTAGCCAAGGCAAACATGGAGACCGGCAGACTTTTTCAAAGGCTAAGCAAAACCCATCGCATCAACCGTATCACACAAATTGCCCTAGCTGCGTCTCTGATTTTGAGTGCAAGCCTATGGTTTGGCGGATCCGGTGCGGGTGCGCATCCAAATTTAGCAAGCAAAGGGAGTCTTACTGTTGCTCAACAAGCATCACCTAGCGAGCCAAACATATTGGATAACTTGAAACTCTCTGCAGAACTGGGCAACGCGCCTGCACGGCAAGGCACCGTCGAGAAGGAATTTTAGAATTAACAAGCCATGAACTTACTGTGGTCATGAGGTTTCCTATTGCCCATATTCTTTTTAAACGCGTTGCATCCCGGTTTCGGGTGGCGAACGGTCGGAATCTGATATTTTTCCATTCGGGACAACACCCGATTCCCCTGGCTTCCACTGTTTCAACAACAGGGCATTGCTTACCACCGAAACCGAACTCATGGCCATGGCGCCTCCTGCAATCATGGGGTTGAGCAGACCCAACGCAGCGAGAGGTATTCCCAACACGTTGTAAGCGAATGCAAAGAAAAGGTTCTGGCGAATCTTGCTCAACGTTACACGAGACAGATCTATTGCATCTGCAACACTATTTAGGTCGTTACGCATCAGTGTTATATCCGCGGCCTCAATCGCGATATCGCTACCTTGTTTCATTGCAAAACTGACGTCTGCGGACGCCAATGCCGGCGCATCATTGATTCCATCGCCGACCATGCCGACCAAGGTTTTCTTATTTTTGAACGATTCGATGTGTTTAGCCTTGTCTTGCGGTGAAACTTCGGCGATGTACTCTTCAATGCCAACTTGCGTTGCAATAGCTTGTGTCGTTGCAAGGTTGTCACCACTGAGCATCACGATCCTTAACCCCATCTTGAGTAACCTAGATATGGCAATCCGACTGCCAGGGCGTATTTGGTCTGCACAGGCTATGTATCCGAGGAGGACCTGATCGCGGGCAATGCTGATAACAGACTGGCCTTGCCGCTGCAATGCTTGAATCATGGAGTCATCTTGCGTAATTCCCTGCGCTGCGATGAATGCCGGAGAGCCTAGAAGGTATGATGCTCCGTCCATCCTGCCACTTAACCCGCTACCCGGCGACTCAATAAAGTCTGTTACTGGAGATGGGGAGACGGCCCGTGTTTGCGCGAACCCCACGATGGCACCAGAAAGCGGGTGGGTCGAGTGCTGTGCCAAGCTCGCGGCAATTTGCAACAATTGGGCTTCGTTGCTAGACGTGGTTGGGATCAGGCTGGAAAGGGCTGGCTTGCCAATGGTTACAGTACCAGTCTTGTCCAAGATAAGCACGCCCAATTTGTGAGCACGCTCCAATGCGGTAGCATCTTTGACCAGTATCCCTTCGCGAGCAGCTAGCCCGCTGGCAACGACGATGGTGACGGGGGTCGCAAGGCCCAGTGCACAAGGACATGCAATGACCAGAACTGATACAGAGTTGATGATAGCATACGAGAAGTTGCCATCGATTTTGAACCAAAGGAAAAGCGTGATGCAGGCGAGGATCAGCACAATTGGCACGAAGATGCCTGAGATCCTGTCTGCCATGCGTTGTACTGGCGCTTTCGATCCTTGTGCCTGTTCCACCAGGCGTACTACGGCTGCAAGTTGAGTATGGCTACCAACCGCAGTCGCACGGCACTTAAGCAGGCCTTGATGATTGAGCGTGGCCGCATAGACCTTGTCGTTGGTACATTTTGCCTGCGGCAAACTTTCTCCCGTGAGCATGCTCTCATCCAGCATAGACTTGCCTTCCAGAACGATGCCATCCACAGGCACGTTCTCGCCAGGACGAACGATGAAGACATCTTCAGGTCGCAACTGGCCCACAGAAACGTCCAAGATTTCACCATTTCGCTCTACATGCGCTTGTTTGGGTTGGAGTTGTATTAGCTTTTCGATTGCGCTAGAGGCTTTTGCCTTGGCTCCCATCTCAAGCAATTTACCGAACAGAACCAGAGTGATGAGCACTGCGCTGGATTCGAAATAAACTGGTTGATGGATGTCGAACAGCACAATGACGACGCTCAGAAAATATGCGGCGCTGGTACCTAGTGCCACAAGCAGGTCCATGTTGCCGCTTCCATGTCTTAGACTGGCCCATGCGCCGCGATAGAATCGTGCTCCAATCCAGAACTGTACCGGTGTCGCCAGAGCCCAAAGCATCCACGTTGAAAGGGCTAGATGTACCTCGAATACCATCAGCGCCATTTCTAGGACCATTGGGGCGATAAGAGCGAGCGATATAAAGAACCTCAGCCTCTCTTGACGGTAAGCATGAAGTCGTCCTGCTTTCTCGGCAACGAAATCGCGAGTTATATGTGCTTCAAAGCCTGTATCGTGTACTGCCTTGATGAGGTCTTCAACCCTTGTTATGTCAGGATTGAAGTTCAAGCTCGCCTTTTCGGTGGCAAGATTGACGACGGCTGTAACGTCCTGCAATTGATTCAACGCCTTTTCCAGACGGCTGGAGCAGGAGGCACAACGCATGCCGACAATCTGAAGGTCGGCGTGATTTTTAGCTTGAGACATGTCGGAATAATTAGAGTCTGATTAACATCTAGGAAGATACCCTCGCAAGGCTATCTTGTCCATCTTGCAAGTGATTGACCTTGAGTGAAACGAGGTTTCCTGTTTCAATCCGAACTAATTCAACGGACAGGGAATGAAATGGGCAAAGCAAGTATTGGGATTATCGGCGGAAGCGGTGTATACGATATCGCTGGATTAGTGAATAAGCGATGGGAGAAGGTCGAATCTTCATTTGGAGCAGCGTCTGACGAACTGTTGTTTGGCGAACTCAACGGGGTTCACTTGGTGTTCCTCCCTAGACATGGGCGCGGTCACAAGATTCCACCTTCAGAAATCAATTTCCGCGCCAACATCGATGTCCTAAAACGTGTTGGCGTGAGAGATGTCATATCAGTTAGTGCCGTAGGATCCCTGCGCGAGCATCTCAGTCCGGGCACTTTCGTCATAGTTGACCAGTTTATCGACCGCACTTTTGCACGCGAGAAATCATTCTTCGGGACAGGCTTGGTAGCCCATGTTTCGATGGCACATCCTGTTTGCCGACGATTGGGAGACCATATCGAATCATCGGCGAAAGAGGCAGGCATCCCTGCGCTAAGAGGCGGGACCTATCTTGTCATGGAAGGACCGCAATTCAGCAGTCTAGCGGAGTCGGAATTATACCGAAGCTGGGGATGTGATGTGATCGGCATGACCAATATGCCCGAAGCAAAGCTCGCGCGTGAAGCCGAGCTTTGCTATGCCACAGTGGCCATGGTTACAGACTATGACTGCTGGCATCCTGATCACGACGATGTCACCGTTGAACAGATCGTCAAGGTATTAGTCGCGAATGCTGACAAAGCCAAGACACTCGTGAAGTTCGTCGTGCCAAAGCTTGACGGAGATGACCATGCTTCTACTTGTGGCTGTAGATTCGCTCTGCAATATGCGCTCATTACAGCTCAAGACTCCCAAGACGCCGAAATGCGGAAGAGGTTGCAGGTCATCGCTGGACGAGTATTGAAAGGTTGACCATGATCGAACAGGAATTACGTCAACAACTTTTGGACACCTCCTTGCGCATGGTGGAGTGTGGCCTCAATCGCGGCACTGCAGGCAATGCTTCTGTTCGCTGTGGTAGTGGCATGCTGATTACTCCCTCCGCACTGCCGGTCTCAGAAATGGAGACGGAAAGTTTGGTGCTGATGGACCTTCAAGGAAACGTGCTTCAAGGTGGCAAGCCTTCCAGCGAGTGGCGTTTCCATAGCGATATTCTCAAAGCGCGTTCGGAGATTAATGCTGTTTTGCATATGCATCCCACTTTCGCCACAACAATAGCTTGTCTGCGGCGCAACGTGCCGGCAGTTCATTACCACGTCGCGGTCGCCGGGGGAGGCGACATCCGCTGCACCCCTTATTCGATCTTTGGAGAGCAAAAACTGTCAGATTATGCGCTAGAAGCCCTTCATGACCGTAAAGCCTGCCTGCTAGGCAACCATGGAATGATCGCTTTGGGTACTGATTTGAACGATGCTTACTCTGTCGCTATTGAAGTTGAGTTCCTATGTGAGATCTTCTGGCGTACTCTACAAGCAGGCAAACCGAACATCCTAACGCAGCAGCAGATGCATGAAGTACAAGAGAAATTTGTGAGTTATAAGAAACGGAGCTGACATGCCAATCAAGTCAAGAGTACGTACCGTTCCACATTATCCAAAGCATGGCATCATGTTCCGAGACATCACCACGGTCCTGAAAGATCCGATAGGCTTGCGCGCTACCATTGACGAACTGGTAAGGCGATATAAGAACGTGAAGATTGACAAGATCGCAGGCATCGAATCCAGGGGATTTATAATTGGTACGCCGTTGGCCTACGCGCTTGGAGTCGGTTTCGTGCCCATACGCAAGAAGGGAAAGCTGCCCTCGGCAACAATCGGTCACGACTATACGCTTGAATACGGTACCGATCGCATCGAGATTCACGTCGATGCAATCTCCAGGGGAGAGAAGGTATTGCTGGTGGATGATTTAATTGCCACCGGAGGTACTGCAGAAGCTGCCGTGATTCTGATCGAAAAGATGGGCGGCGAGATTGTCGAATGCTGTTTTATGATTGACCTGCCTGATGTCGGCGGACGTGCGCGATTGGAAAAGCTTGGGCACACAGTATTCTCTTTGTGCGAGTTCGAGGGTGATTGATTGATGAGAGTTGAAACCTTGCGCTGGGTGGATGGAAAGCTGGAGATGATTGACCAGCGTGTATTGCCAGCCAGTTTTAACTATCTGGTTTACGATTCCGCTGAATCGGTGGCTGAAGGGATCCGCAGCATGGTGGTCCGAGGTGCGCCGGCAATCGGGGTCGCTGCAGCCTATGGAGTGGCTCTGGAGTCGCTGCGCCTGCGATCAAAGGCCAATGAAGATTTCAACAAGGGCTTGGAAAAGGGGTTCGAGGTACTGGCGCTGAGCCGCCCGACAGCTGTGAACCTGTTCTGGGCGTTAGATCGTATGCGTAAGGTGTGGTCTGAAATGTCGATGCAAGCAGCATCCGAAGTCTCGAGTCAATTGTTAAGAGAGGCCCACAAAATTTTCGAGGAAGATGTGCGGATCAATCGAACGATGGGGGCTCATGGCGCATTGTTGCTGCATGACGGCGCGCGAGTTTTGACACATTGCAATGCAGGTGCGTTGGCAACTGCTGGCTGGGGTACGGCGTTGGGCGTAATCCGATCTGCCGTGGAGGCTGGAAAGAAGATCACAGTGATTGCTGATGAGACCCGGCCGTTTCTGCAGGGGGCGCGACTGACAGCATGGGAGATGGTCCAAGAGAATATCCCTGTCACGCTGATAACCGACAATATGGCCGGGCATCTGATGGCGTGCGGCGAGGTAGATGCGGTCGTGGTCGGCACTGATCGTGTCGCTGCGAATGGGGATGTTGCAAACAAGATCGGAACCTATATGGTGGCAGTTCTGGCCCGGCGTCACAATATCCCGTTCTTTGTCGCATGCCCCCTCTCAACCGTTGATCTTAACATTGCGACTGGCATGGATATTCCTATCGAAGAGCGCTCAATCGACGAAGTCAAGGGGTTCAGGGACGTACATTGGGCTGCTGAAGGAGTGAACATCCGGAACCCAGCTTTCGATGTGACCCCGGCAGAGCTGGTGACTGGATTGATAACTGAGAAAGGGGTGCTCTTACAGCCTGATGAAAATGGGATACTTCAGTTGATGAAATCCCGATAAGCCGCACGCACCTCCCCTGATTCACTGGCCATGCTGTTAAGGGCAACTTGTGCCCGATTCCTTCATTCCCTTAAATACCTGTTTCCATTAGTGCATTGATTTGCTATAATACGCGCCGTTTTCAGATGGGCTTCGAGCCCGTTTTTTATTTGTGGGTACGAATATGGATGTAGCTAAGCTGGTTGATACGACGCTGGCCGGCATGGGATATGAACTGGTCGATCTGGAATTGTCCGGACGAGGTCTGATGCGCATTTTCATGGATAAGCCGGGGGGCGTTGCTTTGGAAGATTGCGAACGTGTCAGCAACCAGTTGGTACGCTTGTTTACGGTAGAAGGCGTGGATTACGAACGTCTTGAAGTATCCTCGCCCGGTTTGGATCGAGCGCTCAAGAAAGAGGCAGATTTCTTGCGCTTTGCGGGTCAGAAGGTTCAAATCAAGGTGCGTGTACCGATGTCAGGGCGCAAGAATTTCGTCGGCATCCTTGGCGAATTGAATGATGGGATGGTGCAGTTGGATGTGGAGGGCAGCTTAGTTGGGGTCGAGCTGTCAAATATCGATAAGGCACGCTTAGTGCCGGTGTTCTGAAGCAGTCGGAGAGAGCGATGAGTCGTGAAGTTCTGTTATTGGTAGATGCCTTGGCGCGCGAGAAGAACGTGGACAAGGAGATTGTGTTCGGTGCGCTGGAGTCAGCATTAGCTTCAGCAACCAAAAAGCGTTTCTCGGACGAAGAGGCGGATGTGCGTGTGAGCATAAACCGCCAGACTGGAGCCTATGAATCCTTCCGGCGTTGGGAGGTGATGGATGACGAAACCTTTGAGACACCCGATCTGCATATCAAACAAAGTGAGGCAGAAAAGCTGCAACCGGGCATCCAGATTGGAGAGTTCGTAGAGGAACAACTGGAGAATATTGATTTCGGGCGCATCGGCGCGCAGGCTGCCAAACAGGTTATCTTCCAGAAGATCCGTGATGCTGAACGGGAACAGATCCTTGCCGATTTCATGGAACGAAACGAGCATCTGGTTTCCGGCACGATCAAGCGCATCGAACGTGGGAATGCCATCGTCGAATTTGGCAAGATCGAAGCTTTGTTACCTCGCGACCAGATGATCCCTAAAGAAAATCTGCGCGTCGGCGACCGTGTCCGTGCTTACCTGCTCCGAGTGGACCGTACCGTGCGCGGACCACAGATCATATTGTCGCGCATCACCTCTGAATTCCTAAGCAAACTGTTTGAACTTGAAGTCCCTGAAATCGAAGAGGGTCTGCTGGAGATCGTCAGTGCCGCACGAGACCCTGGCTCACGGGCAAAAATCGCGGTACGCAGCCATGATCAACGCCTCGACCCAATTGGTACTTGTGTTGGTATGCGTGGTTCGCGTGTACAGGCTGTCACCAATGAACTGGCTGGGGAGCGAGTGGATATCATCTTATGGTCCGAAGATGCGGCAACCTATGTCATCAATGCCCTGGCCCCCGCGGAGGTTGGCAGCATCGTGGTGGATGAAGACAAGCATAGTATGGATGTGGTTGTCGAAGAAGAAAACCTGGCACAAGCCATCGGGCGCGGCGGTCAGAACGTTCGCCTTGCCAGCGAAATGACCGGGTGGGAGATCAACTTGATGACAGTGGAACAATCTGCTGAAAAGAACGAACAGGAATTTGCCAAGATCCGGGATCTGTTCGTGGCAAAGCTGGATGTCGATGAGGAAGTGGCCGACATATTGGTTCAGGAAGGTTTCAATACATTGGAAGAAGTTGCATACGTCGAACTTGAAGAAATGTTGTCCATCGAATCCTTCGATGAGGCGACTGTTAACGAATTGCGTAGCCGGGCACGCAATGCGCTTCTGACAGAAGCGATTGCCAACGAGGAACAGGTCGAGCATAACATCGAAGACTTGCTCAAGATTGAAGGAATGGACGAGGCAACAGCTCGGTCGCTAGCGGGCAAAGGCGTCGGAACGCAAGAGCAGTTAGCCGATCTGGATGGTGAGGAATTGATGGAGATGACCGGTATGGATACCGAGCGTGCCAATCAGCTGATCATGACTGCACGAGCGCCTTGGTTCGTTTAAGTTGTTCGTGTTGGCACCGAAGGTTATCCGTAGTCTGGTATTGGGTTAAGGGGTCGTAATGGGAAAAATGAACGTCGCGCAATTTGCGGGTGAGCTGGGTCTTCCGGTTGAGCTACTGCTGGAGCAGTTGCAATCGGCTGGCGTATCCAAGCAGAAAGATACCGACACGATATCGGAGCAAGACAAATCGCAGTTGCTGGAACACCTGCGGGGTGCACATGGCGCAGGCAAGAGCAAGATTACGCTTGTGCGTCGTGAAACCACTGCAATCAAGAAGGCCGATAGCACGGGAAAATCGCGCACCATACAAGTCGAAGTGCGCAAGAAGCGTACCGTTGCCCCCAATGCCGTAGTGGAAACAACTCCCCCTGTTGCTCCGACCGTACTGACAGAAACAACCACTCACAGCAAGTCGTCGAGGAAAGTCCTTGACGAACATGAGCAGAAGACACGCGAAGAAGAGGCACGAGTCCAAGCTGAGCTGGCTGCACGTCAGGCCGCTGAAGTAATCGCAAAACAGGAACGCAGCAAGCGTAAAGTTGCCGCTGCTGAACCTGATCCGGCACCCGTTGCGGTCGAGCCAGTTGTCGAACCCAAGCCCGCTTTGGTTATCGAACCGGCTGTTATTTCGCCCGAGGCCTCTGTTGCGGGGGCACCGGTCACTCCTGAAGGGACACTCCATAAGCCTGCCCTGAAGCCAGGAGACAAGGTGGCACGACCGTCCAAGAAACTCGACAAGCCTGCGGCCAAAGATAGTCCCTGGGACGAGGCAGGCCACAAAAAAGCGCCCCCCTTCGCGAAATGCCGATACACGTGCAGGATTGGGTGGTCGCAGTGGTAGTAACGCATTACGAGTACCGCGTCATGACAAACACAGTAAGCAGGAAGCAGCCCATGCCTTTTCTCTTCCGACCGAGCCGATCGTACAGGAGGTGATGGTTCCAGAGACGATTACTGTCGCTGAACTTGCTCAGAAGATGTCGATCAAGGCGGCTGAAATCATCAAAACCCTGATGAAGATGGGTTCTATGGTCACGATCAATCAAGTATTAGATCAGGAGACTGCGATGATCCTAGTGGAGGAATTGGGTCACAAAGCAGTTCAGGCCAAGCCAGACGATCCGGATGCCTTCCTAATGGAGGCCGTGGGGCATGAAGATGTGGTTCTTGAATCTCGCGCACCTGTGGTGACTGTGATGGGTCACGTCGACCACGGCAAAACCTCCTTGTTGGATTATATCCGTCGTACTCGCGTGGCGAGTGGCGAAGCCGGGGGAATAACCCAGCATATTGGCGCATACCACGTGAATACTCCGCGCGGCATGATCACCTTCCTCGATACCCCTGGGCATGAGGCGTTTACTGCAATGCGTGCCCGCGGCGCGAAGGCAACCGATATTGTGATCCTGGTGGTTGCAGCAGATGATGGGGTGATGCCGCAGACCAAGGAAGCCATTCACCATGCGAAGGCCGCAGAAGTGCCAATCGTCGTGGCTGTCACCAAGATCGACAAGCCAGAAGCAAATTCAGAACGCGTACGTCAGGAACTCGTGGCGGAGGGAGTGGTGCCAGAGGATTGGGGCGGCGATGCGATGTTCGTCGAAGTATCCGCCAAAACCGGACAGGGAATCGATACGTTGTTGGAAGGCATCCTGTTGCAGGCCGAAGTGCTAGAGCTTAAAGCGCCTAAGAACACCAGCGCCAAAGGAGTGGTGGTTGAGGCTCGTCTGGACAAAGGAAAGGGCGCTGTGGCCACCTTGCTTGTGCAGTCTGGTACCCTTAGGCGCGGTGACGCCATCCTGGTCGGATCTGTGTCCGGTCGAGTGCGTGCAATGCTTGATGAAAATGGAAAAACAATCAACGAGGCTGGCCCGTCGATTCCGGTCGAGATTCAAGGATTGTCCGAAGTCCCTGTCGCTGGAGCTGACTTCCTGGTGTTGGCAGACGAGAAGAAAGCACGCGAGATTGCGCTGTTCCGTCAAGGCAAGTTCCGCGACGTGAAGTTGGCGAAGCAGCAGGCTGCCAAACTTGAGAACATGTTCGAACAGATGAGCGATGGAGAAGTCCGTACATTGTCTCTCATTGTGAAGGCAGATGTGCAAGGTTCCCTTGAAGCGATAGCTGGGTCTTTGCAAAAATTGTCCACGCCAGAGGTCAAAGTCAGTCTGATTCATAGCGGTGTTGGGGCTATCACTGAATCGGACGTCAACCTGGCGTTGGCCTCGAAGGCCATCATCATCGGTTTCAACTCACGTGCCGACGCGACAGCGCGTCGCCTTGCTGAATCTTCTGGAGTGGATATCCGCTATTACAATATCATCTACGCCATGGTCGATGAGATCAAAGCAGCGCTTTCCGGCATGCTGGCACCTGAGAAGAAAGAAAGCATCATTGGCATGGTGGAAATCCGTCAGGTATTCCACATCTCTAAAGTCGGGACCATTGCGGGATGTTATGTCACCGAGGGAATGGTGAAACGTTCTTCCAGTGTGCGTGTTTTGCGTAATAATGTGGTGATACATACTGGCGAGTTGGATTCTTTGAAAAGGTTCAAGGATGATGCCAAGGAAGTCAAAGCAAACTTTGAATGCGGCCTGTCTCTCAAAGGTTACAACGATTTGGAAGTTGGCGATCAGCTAGAAGTATTCGAGATCGTTGAAGTTGCGCGAGCGTTGTAATGGCTAAGGAATTTGCGCGCGTCGATCGCATCGCAGAACAGATCCAGCGAGAACTGGCACAACTGATACGGCTGGAGGTAAAAGATCCACGTGTGAAAATGGTCACGCTCACTGGTGTGGAAGTAACCAGGGATCATGCTCATGCCAAGGTTTTCTATACCTCGCTGGATGGCGATAACCCGAGTTTATTGGAAGGCTTAGAACGTTGTGCCGGATTTCTACGTAGCCAGTTATCACATGCCATGAAATTGCGCATTACCCCACAGTTGCACTTCGTTTATGACGCTTCCGTCGAACGCGGCGCGCACCTGTCTCAGTTGATAGATCAAGCCGTTGCCAGCGACACCAAACATTAAGCCCAGAATAAAGCGGCAGCTGAACGGTGTGCTGATGTTCGACAAGCCGCAGGAACTCAGTTCCAACACTGCCATGCAAAAAATTCGGTATTTGTTTGCTGCCGAGAAGGCAGGGCACACAGGCACCCTTGATCCTCTTGCCACCGGGTTATTGCCGATTTGTTTCGGGGAAGCTACCAAATTTACACATACCTTGCTGGATGCCGATAAACGTTATCGTGCAACGGTTCGTCTGGGTCAACGCTCTACAACGGGTGATGCTGAAGGCGAAATTATCGAAACACGTCCGGTTTCGGTCGACAGGGCACAGGTTCAAGCCGCGCTTTCGAGGTTCTCGGGCGAGATACAGCAATTGCCACCCATGTATAGTGCCTTAAAACATCAGGGTAGGCCGCTTTACGAGTATATTCGCAAGGGGGAGACCATAGAGCGCGAGGTGCGTTCAGTGTTCATCCACGAGCTGGTTCTTGAGCGATTTCAGGGTGATGAACTGGAATTTTGCGTGTTATGCAGCAAGGGTACTTATGTCCGAACACTGGCCGAAGATATCAGCGAGGTTCTAGGGTGCGGAGGCCATCTGATCTCTTTGCGCCGAATCGGAATCGGTTCATTCAATCTTCAACAAGCTTATACCCTTGAACAGTTGGAGGGTATGCAGGATTCACAGCGTGACTGCTGTCTGCTACCGGTTGATAGCTTAGTACAGAACCTCCCTCCCCTAGAACTGGATGCCATTGAGGCCTGTCGATTGGCCCAAGGCCAGAAACTTGGCCTGCGTGATGGTTTTCCACCGGGGAAGCGCAGGCTATACACAAATGGTCGCTTTATTGGCTTGGGAGAACTGGAAGATGGACGATTGCTACCCAGCCGCTTGATTTCCAGCTTGGCCAAAGCGGCGGCACAGCGCGATACAACTTGAGCGAAAACCCCATTCAGGGGTAGAATGCCGCACTTTTTATTGGAGAGAGAAGTCAATGTCTATTACCGCTGCACAAAAATCGCAGATTGTGACCGATTACCAACGAGCCAAGGGTGATACCGGCTCCCCTGAAGTTCAAGTTGCCCTGATAACGGCACGTATCAACTACCTGACCGAGCATTTCAAGGAACATAACAAGGACCATCACTCGCGTCGTGGCCTGCTACGTTTGGTGAGTCGCCGCCGCAAACTACTGGATTACTTGAAGAGCAAGAATGAAGATGGTTACAAAGAGCTGATCAAGCGTCTTGATTTGCGCAAATAACAGGAATTGCAAGCGGGTCGCATAAGCGACCCGCTTTGTTTTAATGTCGTCTAAACCTTGGAAACTTGGTCACGCATACAAATTTGGAGATATCTATCTTGAGTCACTATAAAAGAACCCTGAGTTACGGTAAACATCAACTGACACTGGAAACCGGCGAAATCGCTCGCCAATCCAGTGGTGCCATTATGGTCAGTCTTGACGACACCGTGGTCCTTGTCACCGTGGTGGGACGCAAAGACGCGAAGCCGGATCAGGATTTTTTCCCGTTGACAGTTGACTACCAAGAGCGCACATATGCCGCTGGCAAGATTCCCGGAGGGTTCTTCAAACGTGAAGGTCGCCCAAGTGAAAAAGAGATCCTCACTTCGCGTCTGATAGATCGTCCGCTACGTCCACTGTTCCCAGAAAGCTTCTACAACGAAGTGCAAATCGTGGCTACAGTATTGTCATCCGACCCACAGATTGACTCTGACATCCCGGCAATGATTGGTGCATCAGCTGCACTGGCAATTTCCGGTATCCCTTTCGATGGCCCCATTGGGGCAGCGCGTGTTGGTTACCTCAATGGACAGTATTTGCTGAACCCGACCAAGGATGAACTACTCACTTCACAGATGGATTTGGTGGTTGCCGGTACCGCAAAAGCGGTGTTGATGGTTGAGTCTGAAGCGCAGGAGCTGTCGGAAGAAATCATGCTGGGTGCTGTGGTTTATGGACATGAGCAAATGCAGGCCGTAATCAATGCAATCAACGAAATGGCTAGCGTGGTCGGCCAAGATGACTGGGACTGGACCCCAGCCCCTAAGAACGAGGCGCTGATCGCCCAGATGGCGGCACTGGCCGAGAATGAACTTAAATCGGCGTATGCCATTCGTGAAAAGCAGGCTCGTACTCATCAAGTCGAAGCGATACGCGCCAAGACCCTTGAAGCGCTTGCCACACCTGAATTTGAGAGCGTCTCCAGCAACCAGATCGGTGAATTGTTCGGTGCCTTGGAAGCCAAGATTGTACGCGGACAGATTCTGAGTGGCGAACCGCGTATCGATGGCCGTGATACACGTACCGTCCGTCCGATCACCATTCGAACTGGCGTATTGCCACGTACACATGGCTCCGTTCTGTTTACACGCGGTGAGACTCAAGCTCTGGTAGTGGCGACTCTTGGCTCCATGCGAGATTCGCAAACCATAGATGCCTTGCAAGGCGAATATTCAGATCGTTTCATGTTGCACTACAACTTCCCTCCCTATGCGACCGGCGAGACTGGCCGTGTCGGCACACCAAAACGTCGCGAGATTGGCCATGGCCGTCTGGCCAAACGTGCGCTGGTTTCTGTCCTTCCAAGTGAGGAAGAATGTGGTTATGCGATCCGCGTGGTGTCAGAAATCACCGAATCCAATGGCTCAAGCTCCATGGCTTCGGTATGTGGCGGTTGCTTGTCCATGATGGACGCTGGCGTTCCAATCAAGACTCATGTGGCAGGTATTGCGATGGGGTTGATCAAGGACGGCGGCCGTTTCGCTGTCCTAACCGACATACTGGGCGACGAAGATCACTTGGGTGACATGGATTTCAAGGTGGCTGGTTCTGACAGGGGTATTACAGCCCTTCAGATGGATATCAAGATCAACGGCATCACCAAAGAAATCATGCAGGTGGCCCTGAGTCAAGCAAAGGAAGGCCGCTTGCATATCTTGGGAATCATGAAGCAAGCGATGCCTTCCGTGCGTCCTGAAGTGTCCGATTTTGCTCCGCGCATGATCAAGATGAAGATCAATCCGGAAAAGATCCGCGACGTGATCGGCAAGGGCGGTGCGGTGATCCGTGCGCTTACTGAAGAGACTGGTACCACAATCGATATCGATGATGAAGGCAACATTACCATCGCCTGTGTGAGCGGGGAGGCCGGGGAACTGGCCAAGAAACGCATTCAGGACATCGTTGCCGAAGTCGAAGTAGGAAAGGTTTATGAAGGCCCCGTAGTCAAACTGCTGGACTTTGGTGCGCTTGTGAACATACTCCCTGGCAAGGATGGGCTGTTGCATATCTCACAGATATCACATGAACGAATCGCCAACGTGGCAGATCATCTCAAGGAAGGGCAGATTGTGAAGGTCAAGGTTCTGGAACTCGACGACAAAGGCCGCATGCGTCTGAGCATGAAAGCTTTGGTGCCGCAGCAAGAATCAGCTACCCCTGCAGCTGATTAATTTATTGACTTATTCAATCCAGCCCCGCCTTGTGCGGGGCTTTTTGTTGAAGGAAATGCGTGGTGACTGAGAAATTCACTACCGGATGTCGTCAGTGTCCCCGTCTGGCTGCCTTCCTGGATGAGGTGCGAGAGGCGCACCCTGACTATTTTGCAAGACCAGTGCCATCTTTTGGTTCGGTTGGCAATAAACTGCTTATCGTTGGCTTGGCTCCTGGGTTGCACGGGGCCAATCGCACAGGACGTCCATTCACCGGTGATTATGCCGGAGACTTGCTGTATTCGACCCTATACAAATTTGGATTGGCCACCGCAGCTGAGCCCATGGACGAGAAAATGCAGCCAAATCCCTTGCTTACGCTCAAAGGATGTCGCATCACTAATGCTGTACGATGCTTGCCTCCCCAGAATAAGCCAGAGCCGGCAGAAATAAAGCAGTGCAATGGTTATCTCGTGCAGGAATTGGCAAGTCTGCCAATAGGCGCTGCTATATTGGCACTGGGTACGATCGCACATGCCGCCGTGCTCCGTGCATCCCAGTTGAAAGGTAATGACTATAAATTCGGACATGCGGCACAATACGAGCTACCTAACGGCAGAATGCTTTATGACAGTTATCATTGCAGTCGCTACAATACGCAGACCAGGCGCTTAACTGAAGCGATGTTCCATCAGGTCTTTGAATCCATCCTTGAACGACATACCATTCGACCCTAGAGACTTTGTCGCCTCGCTACCTTTGCAGCCAGGCGTTTATCGCATGTTTGACGAGTCTGGTCAGGTGTTGTATGTAGGCAAGGCAAATCAACTCAAAAAGCGCGTCGGTTCCTATTTTCAACAGAGCAACCTCTCACCCCGAATACGTCTGATGGTATCTCATATTGCGCGCATCGAAGTTACGGTGACGCGATCCGAGGCGGAAGCATTACTTCTTGAGAACAATCTCATCAAGACGCTTAAGCCGCGGTATAACATACTGTTTAGAGATGACAAGTCTTATCCCTATATTGTTCTTACCGATAGCCCTTCACCACGCCTGACTTATTACCGTGGTGCAACCGACAAACGCCATCAATACTTTGGCCCCTACCCGAATGCTCAGGCGGCGAAGGAAAGCATCAACCTTTTGCAAAGAGTCTTCCGTCTGCGTACTTGTGAAGAGGGGGTCTTCAAAAACCGAACTCGTCCCTGTCTGCTTCATCAGATCCATCGTTGTAGTGCCCCCTGTGTCGGGCTCATCAGCGCAGAAGATTACGCGACTGATGTCCGCAATGCGGGTTTGTTACTGCAGGGCAAACACGACGAGGTTGAGAAAAGAATGCGCAGTGCGATGGAACAGGCGGCTGAGAAACTTCAATATGAACATGCCGCAGCACTTCGAGATCAGTTACAAGCTCTGCACACCATACAGGAGAAACAGTTCGTGGAGAGCGGTCGTGATACCGATGCCGACGTTGTGGCGGTAGTGTCAGCGGAGGGGGCTTTATGTGTGAATCTGGCCGTAGTTCGAGGGGGACGACATCTGGGTGACAAAGCCTTCTTTCCGCATAACGTACATGGGCATGACAGTGTCGAGGTCCTGGAGGCCTTTCTTGCACAGCACTATCTGGATCGTACGGTTCCTCCCTTGATTGTCACCAACACTGAAGTCATTGATGTTGCGCTGGAACAGTTATTGACAGAACAAGCCGGTCACAAAGTCCAGATACGCCATGCCGTTACAGGAGAGCGTCGCCAATGGCTTGAGAGGGCCCAGACCAATGCGCTACTAGCACTTCAGCAACAAGTTGGATTGCAGGCAGGGCAATCGATGCGTCTCGAGGCGTTGCGAGTTTGCCTAGCTTTACCGGATTTGAAACGCATTGAGTGTTTCGACATCAGCCACACCATGGGTGAAGCGACGGTGGCATCGTGTGTAGTTTACGACGAATTGGCAATTCGTCCGCAGGAATACCGACGCTACAATATCAGTGGTATTACACCAGGTGATGACTATGCTGCCATGAAACAGGCCTTGAAACGCCGCTATCAAAAGTTGCAACGAGGGGAAGGCAAGCGCCCCGATTTGATACTTATCGATGGCGGAACGGGACAGTTGGCCGTTGCTGAGGAAGTTATGGTCGAATACGGACTTTCGGACATCAAGTTACTAGGTGTCGCAAAAGGGGCTGAGCGCAAGCCGGGTATGGAGCAATTGTTACGACCTGGCATGGAAAAGCCGTTACAATTGCGTCCAGACAGTCATGCACTTCATCTGATCCAACAAATACGTGATGAGGCGCATCGTTTCGCTATAACTGGACACCGCGCTCGACGTGGCAAGTCTCGGACTGCTTCCGCTCTGGAAGAAATCGAGGGAGTCGGAGAAAAGCGGCGCCGAAATCTGCTGACACATTTTGGTGGACTGAAGGGTGTGCAGCAGGCCAGTATCGAAGAGTTGTCGCGAGTCGAGGGAATCAGTCCTGTCCTCGCTGAGAAAATTTACCTGTACTTACATTGACGATGCCGCTCAACATACCGAATCTGCTGACCTGGTTTAGAATCTTGATGATTCCGTTTTTTGTTGCTATTTTCTACGTGTCTGACGAAACTTTGAGTCTTCACCAGAGGCATTTGTTTAGTACATTCATCTTTTTACTGGCAGCGATCAGCGATTGGCTGGATGGCTACCTCGCACGTGCCCTGAATCAAGGTTCTGCCTTCGGTGCCTTTCTTGACCCCGTGGCAGACAAGCTGATGGTGGCTGCAGCGCTTATCGTATTGGTCAAGTTAAATCTGGTCGATGTTGCCATCGCATTCATCATCATCGGTAGGGAAATCACCATCTCGGCATTACGTGAGTGGATGGCGCAACTGGGAAATAGCAAGAGCGTAGCCGTCTCCTTGCTTGGAAAGTTTAAAACCGCTTTCCAGATGATCGCTATCCTCTTCTTGCTGTATCAGGAACCGTTATTCGGAATTTCAACGTTATGGTGGGGTACATTGCTGGTATATCTGGCAGCTGTGCTCACTTTATGGTCAATGGCTTACTACCTGATGCTAGCGATGCCACAGATCACCAAGAGATCGAGGGAGTGAATTGATTTTTTTTGCTGTGCCATGTATAGTGCGCGGCCTTCGGGGTGTAGCGTAGCCTGGTAGCGCGCCTGCTTTGGGAGCAGGATGTCGGGAGTTCGAATCTCTCCACCCCGACCAGGATAACATGTGGTTCCCAAGCTGAGCATCGGTTGGTATTGGCAAGCATCAAGTCGCATGCTGATGCCAACCCGGTGGTCTCAAGCTTCAGTTTCTTTTCGCAGTAGTATCGATTCAGCCCATCACGTATATCCAAGATATGTTTATTGTCTAGGAGATTGAAGACGGTTACTATCGCCTTTGGAGCCTTACGATACCAGCGAGATTTTGGCAAATGGCAGGTCTCGCATCCCCCTTTAATAAATTCAACAATCTCCACTTAGACCAATTGCCGTTCTCCTCAAATATTTTTAGATGTTGTCTGATTATTTGCCTGACCTGGGTGTCATCAGCAAGGGCAGATGAACTATATCTTCATGATTCTGTGGATGGTATTCATGTATCAAAACACCTCAGTTACTGGCGTGATATGGAAGGTACCGCCGATATTGAAACTGTTCGTGGAGCGGATATTGCAGGAAAGTTCAAGCCTACCAATGGCCGTACTGGATTCGGGGCCGATAGTTCTCCTTATTGGTTTCGACTCGATCTCTATCGTCCCGCATCAGTCCCTGAATTATGGTGGATTGAATTACCGCATCCTTTGTTGAGTGATGTGCAGTTGTATGGTCAGACGGACAACGGCTATCAAAAACTTTGGGAAGAAGGCACAAATGAAGTCTTCGACTCACGCCCGATCAAGCATGAGTATTTCGATTTCCCGATAAAGGTTCGAGCAGAGCACCTCACGACGCTTTATTTCCGTGTGCAAACTAATAACACTTTACTGATGTCTCCTCGAATCTGGATCCCAGAACGATTCACCTCTGCGAATGATATAACCAACATGGTAATTGGCCTTTATTATGGCCTGATCTTGGCCATGGTCGTTTACAACGGATTTTTGTCCTTCAAGCTGCGAGACAAACTCTATTTGTATTATATAGCGACTTCAATATTCCATATGATGTCCGAGTCTGAACTTATCGGGCATAACTTCCGGTTTCTTTTCCCGAACAATCTATGGCTTTCAAATCACCAATTTGTCTTGATCGTGCCTCTTTCAGGTTGCATGATGATGTTGTTCACCAACAAATTTCTCGAACTTAAATCAACACATCCAAAACTGAGTTTAGTCACATCAGCGATTGCTGCACTTGGGGTAATGATCCCGGTGGTGGGATTTACGATCAGCTATCCGTTAGCCTTCAAATTGACCATGGTGGTTTCACAGGCTGCCATGTTTACTGGATTGGTGGCAGGTATCCTAAGGATACGAGATGGGTATCGTCCTGCGCTCTATTTTGTTGCAGCAGAGATTCCCCTGCAAGTTGCCGTGATCATCCTTGGCCTGATTGGTGAAGGAGTTTGGCCGATTGACTTACTTCCACAGCAAATTATGGGCTTTAGTTCTGCGTTGGAGATCGTGCTGTTCTCGCTGGCATTATCAGATCGAATTGCCTTGTTGAAAAGAGACAATGAAGAAATCAACGCAAAGATTAAGTTGAATGATGATCGATGGCGTCTTGCTTTGGAAGGTGGCGGTGGAGGGGTATGGGAATACTCTATCAGTTCTGGCGAGACGATAATGTCACCTCAAACCCTAAGGATGCTTGGCTATGTTGAGAGTGAAGCGAAAACAACATTCCAGGAATGGATAAAGCTGGTTCACCCTTACGATTTGGCCAAAGTAATGAAAGACCGTGATGACTATATCACTGGAAACCAACAGTCACACCGTTCTGAATATCGTATGCTTTGCAAGGATGGCAGCTGGAAATGGGTACAGTCTACCGGAACAGTCATCGATTCAGATCCAAACGGGAAGCCTACCCGAATAGTCGGAACTCAAATCGATATTAGCGAGAACAAACACCTTGAAGAATCTATTTGGCAAATGAATGACCGCCTTGAAGAGAGAGTGGCTGAAAGAACTCATGAATTAGAGTTGGCCAAGGAGGAGTCGGAATTGGCTAACCGAAGCAAATCCAGGTTCTTGGCTTCCGCGGGCCATGATCTGCGACAACCAATCGCGGCTGCAAACTTGTATCTTGAAGTTCTTAGAATGTCCAAGATGAGTCCCAAGCAAGAGGAGATACTCGACAATCTTGGTATGGCTATTGAAAACTGCAATGATACACTCGATGCATTATTGAACGTTTCGAAACTTGAATCTGGAACGGTTCAACCAATAATCACGTCTATTGATTTAGAAGAAATTTTCAAATGGCTTCAGCAGCATTTTGAGCCTTTAGCCATTGAAAAGAAACTGGTCATTTGTTTTCATTTCCCGAAGCTCCATCACTTATACATTTATAGTGACTTTAATCTTGTTAAGTCGATCCTTTTGAATCTGGTCTCAAATGCCATCAAATTCACACACAGAGGTTCTAT
>Ga0364867_10055_pt3 | contig 22008 bp, 22 predicted proteins | sample ExccelAu500001D4_3_FD_206915 | JGI IMG/M metagenome (GOLD analysis project Ga0364867, IMG submission 206915) | Enriched cells from Trout Bog Lake Hypolimnion, Wisconsin, USA - BchlTB.Aug13.5000.01.D4 | ecosystem: Environmental > Aquatic > Freshwater > Lake > Hypolimnion/Profundal zone | place...
CCTCTCTTGAAGCGATAAAGTATGTGTCTGGTTTAAACGAACGACAAGGTCATTGTTTGTCTCTTGAAAAGCCGCGGCCGTTTTCGCCTGGGCTATACTCAGTCTTAAGTCTTGGCCTCTCTCGGCAACTTCTAGCTTTGAGAGGGTTGAAGCGATTGTTAAAACGTTCATTTGCCCCCCCAATTATCCATCATTCTAGCCGCTGCAATTTTTATATTAGCCTGCTTTAGAGCTAAACTTTCTAGCGCTGCTCGAGCTCGTTCTGTTTGTCTCTCATTTTCATTTACAACCCCCTCTTGGGCTTGCCGAAGTTGTATGGCATCCTTAAACTCTTCCGGAAATCGGTCGTGAAGGGTCTTGATTGAACTTAAAATATCTCTTGCTGTATTGGGATAGATTGATTTATTGCGAAGGAGAAAAATTTCGAGTTGATTGGAAGTAATAGTATGGAAGTCTGGATGATAAAATTCTTTCAGTCGTAAGTCGCCGCCACAGTTATTATAATATTTGACTAATTTCGTTCCGATCGGATGATTTCGGACGTTCATACATGTTTGTATTGATCGAAGAGTGTCTAAAAATAGGCCTGTTTTGCTTTTGGTCTGTTGTAAGTTCTCTGGTTGGGAAAGCAATGTAGCAGCTTGAGCGTCCCGTTTAGCTTTTAGTGTTTCAAGCTCGGTTGTTTGCTGAGCTTCCAGGGCATCATTTTCTTCTTTGGTTTGAAGAGTGAGCGTCCTCTCTTGGAGCGACAAGGCATGTGTCTGGTTTAAACGAAAGGCCAGGTCATTGTTTGTCTCCTCAAAGGCCTGAGCTGTTTTGGCCTGAGCTTCTGCTAATCTAAGATCTTGCTCTGCTTCTATAAGACTCAATCTCGATAGGTCATTTCTGGTGATTGTAAGGGGACTCATTAAAACCTCAAAAACGTAAAGATTCGAAGGCCGCCGCCGGGAGTGGGGGATAGTGTGGCGCCTACTGTGCTTGAGGAGGTCGCTGCACCAGCAGCGGCTGTTCCTCCGCCGGCCCCCCCTCCTGCAACTGCACCGGCACCCGCTCCACCCGATACAGCAATGCAGACCACAACCAGAATCACCGCGCAGGCAATAGCCCAACCGCTAGACTTCTTCTCATTCATCTCAGCTCTGCAAGCATTGATCTCCATTTGGACCTCCATATCGGACCTTTTCATCGCGGAGACTCGATCTCTTGATTCATCGAGATGGGCCTGGAGCTGTCTATTTTCTTCTCTTAAAGCGGCGGCAGTTCTCGCCCGTTCAAGGTTTTCTTCTCTTATAGCTTGGAGCTGGTCTCGTAGCTCCCCCTCTTCTTGAGCGAGTAGTTGATCGGCCGTCCCTTCGAGGGCTTGGAGTCGGGCGCCTTCAGGGATGACGATCTCATTATTGAGTCTGTGATTGAACCGATCGACGAGGTCATCCATTTGTTCTGCAAAGCGAGCTACCTCGGGCCTGGCCTCGATATTTCTTCTACCGATTCGATTTCCAAGTCTCTCAGCCCTTGCGAGAAGTGCGGCCCTTCTGTCCACCGGAGGAGCCTCTCTATTTTGGGCTGGAAGATAGGAGATCAAATATCCTAAGAGAGTGGGGAGAAGGGGGTGGGGCTCGGCCCTGGGATCTTGGCCCTGAGCCTGGCCGAGGAGATGCAAAGTGCGCCGATTGTAGGTCTGTCCGTCAGGTCCAATGAGGGCGTCTGCATCCAGCGGATCCCCTGTGACGGGATCTTGGAGTTTTTCAGCTAACAATCGTTTACATTCTTCGAGCAGCTCCGGAGCGTTTCTTTCAAGGGTGAGCCGCTCAGCAAAGAGGGTGTGCCACTGGCGCAGTGAAACCGTCAGATCATCGAAGTAGGGATGGGTTTCAGGGTTTAATAGGTCCCACGCTCTTCCAAGATCAACGCTTAGCTGACGGCCAGGCGCGGTCTCTAGCAGGGCTGCAGTTGCCGGATTGATTGGGTTTGCATGATTTATGATCGCCATTCGCTTCTCCTTCTGACAACTTCAGCTCCATATTTACAGATCTCTTTTGCGACCGGATTTACGGCCTCTTTTTCTAGCTGGGTCCAGATTTGTAAATTTCTTCGTATCCGTTCGCCGGCTTCAAGGGCTTTATCGATCTCTTCATTGATCGTCCCTATTTGTTCGATGAGATCTTCGTTGATCTCTTTGAGCTCCGTGTGTCGAACATCGAGCTGTTGGATCCCTACCCGAAGAGCCTCTGTTGGTTCGACGTTGATGGCCCCCTCTAATCCTTCTGTTACGATTTGCTCGAGCTCCCCTTGTCTTGCAAAAATTTCGGTGGCGGCGCTATGGACATCTTGAGCTACTTCCCTTTGGAGCTGATTTAACTCTCTATCAACCACTGCATCGGGCGAGAGGCCGCGGCGGAGCATCATCATGACCTGGATGTGGTTTTCCGCTTCATTGACCCGTTCAGCCGCCGTGCTCATCGTCCGCCTAAAAGATTCTGGAGATCTTGGATCACAGGTCGATTGGAAAGCTCTCCCATCAGCCCTTTGATCGTCTCGATCGCGCTCTGTAACTCGGTAGCGAGGAGGTTTGCCTCTTCATGAAGCGAGTCTAAACGGGTAAGCTCCGCCTCATTCATCCGGTCTCTTTGGAGATTGAACTGGCGAAGCTTCTCCTGGAATGCGATGAGATGAGCCTCTTGAGCCTCTCCCACCTGGTGGGCCATATTGCGAATGGACCGTTTTAGGGTCTGGAGCGCCCTTTCCGTCAGGCCAAGTTTCACTTCCAAAACTTCGGCTGAACTCGATAGAGTCAAATACTCCTCTATGAAATCCTCTCCACTCGTTCCCGGAAGAAGCTCTTCGATAAGAGGGAGGATAAAATCTTCAAACTCCAGGCTTTCAATATTTGGGTAAATATAGGTAGTGAGAATGTAAGCGAGGCGAAATGCGGCCTCCTCTCCATTGCAGTGTTTAAGTTTTTCGATCCAGAGGGCGAGATCTTCTTTAACGTCTGGGGAGAAAGAGGGGGAGAGGATCATCTGTTGGAGCAGCGCCTCGATTTTCCCCAGCCCCAAGAAGAGGGAAACATCTGCTGTAGGGGGGAGGCTTTTTTCTAAAAACTCGAGGAGTCTTTTTTCAAAGATTTTCCCCTGGCCGTTTGCAACCTTCAAAAGTTCGGCAAAAGCTAAGGCTGCAGCCTCCGGGCTATAATCGGCAATCCTTTCCGCCCATTTTAGAAGAGCCTCTTTTTCTCTAGATGAGAAACAGCGGGCTCTAGACATCATCTGAACGAACTCCTGGCTCTCTTTGCTTGAAGATCTGGTTCTTAAAACAAGGGTTGGAGTGGGTGCCTCAACACCTGCTAACCTCAAGACAAGGGTTGGCGTGGGGTCTTGAACTACTGTTTGAGCGCCGGTCGGAACGAGTCTATTCATAAATTCTTAAAACAATTTTTTGAGGAATTTAACTACACCCGAGAACAAACCGCCTCCGCTCCCTTTATGGACATCGTTGCGGAGTTGGTGCACCTGGCTTGCCAGATTTGCGTTGCTCTTTTGAAGAGCTTCCAATTCTTTATTTCGAGCCTCTGCTTCAGCGATCTGCTGTTTGACTACATCTCTTGTCTCGTTGAGATCGGTACGGACTTGGGTGTTTTCTGTTTTTAAAATACTAACTTCCCGATTGCGCGATTCGGTGAGTTCGGCGACCGACGTGCGAACCGTTGTTTCACATCTTTCGATGTTCGCATTCAACGTCTCTTCGGCGGCTTTACATCTTTGATCAAACTTCTTTTCCGCCTTTTCAAAGAGCTCTTTTGCCGACTCGAGGCTCCGTGTGATCGAATTGGCCTCCTCAATTTGGGCGGCCCGTGCCGCAAGTCTGTCAAACTGGTTCAAGATCTGTCGATACAAATGGACCCGCATATGAGCCTGGGTTTGAGAGGTGATGGCCCCCTCTTCAGATGGATCTTGGGAGATTAAATCAAGCGACGAGTCCCTATCGACTGAGCTGGTTTCAGATTCAGAGGAGGAATCCTCCGGTTCTGAGACAACCTCTTTCATGACATAGGTCTCTTCTGTAGGAAAGAAGGTGTCGCGCCAGACCATGATCGCTTTGGCAAAGGGGTGCTCTACCGTTTCGATGATTTTACCATCAAAGGGAGAGGGGAAGAGCATTCTATCTGTGGGAGCGCCCATGCTGTAGTAGTGTTGGTACTCCTTTAAGACGCTCGCCTCCCAAGTCCAACTCCGATAGGGAATTTTATGCCCCTTGAGTGTATAAAAACCGGTTCTTCTATCTAAAAGGGGCTGAGTTAAAGGCTTGTTGTAGATAGGGTCGACAAAAATCTCTTTAAAGGTAATGGCTATTTTGGAGGCCTCTTTGCTTAAAAGATCTTCATCCTGGATCGTAGCGAGTTTTAAAACCTGATGGCTCCAACGGCTCAGCGACTCGGAGAGGTAATCGTTTTCTTGTCCATCATGCGTCTCAACAAGGGTTGCAAGCTCATCGAGCGCATCGAGATAGTCTGGCTCAAAAACCCGGGGGGCTGTTGCATTCGGTACACTATTCATAAAATCCTCCCTTTTTCCCTAAAATAAGGAGAGATTCTAATCCCGAGCTTGGATTTAAGACAAGACGTTATGAATTATTTCTCTTAAGCTTTTTTAGAATTCGGGAGCCGAGTAGGTTTACACATAGACCTGTGAGGACCAGGATTCCTGCGGCAATTTTCCACGACTGGAGCGGTTCGTTGAAGACAAGGACGGAACTGAGCATCGCAAGAATGGGAACGGCGAGGGTAAAGGGGGCCACTGTCGATAGAGGGTAGCGATGGAGCATCCAGCTCCAGACTCCATAACAAAAGAGGGTCGATAGATAGGCGATGTATAGAGCTGAAGCGGCGGGGACGAGGGTCAAATGGGAGAGGTTGTAGAAGGGGCCGGTTCCTTCAGTGAAGAGAGAGAGGAGGAGGAGGGGAGGCCAAGCGATGAAACTTCCCCAGATCACTAAAGAGAGGACGTCTACTTTCCCCATCTTTTTTGAGATCACATTTCCGGCGCCCCATGCGGCGGCGGCGGCTACGATCAGAGTAAAGCCAAGGGTGGTTGAGCTTGTCTCAAGATTCATTCCAATGAGTCCAATTCCTAAGAAAGCGAGGAGCCCGCCGATGATCTGGCTTACATGGATTTTTTCCTGAAAAAACAGGAGGGCTAAGAGGGTGGAGAAGAAGACGTGGACTTGAAGCAGTAGGGAGGCAAGTCCCGGCGTAACACCGGCAAACATCCCCATGAATACGAGGGTGAATTGGAGGGCGAACATCACAAGACCGTAGGAGAGGACCTTTATGAAAGGGACTTTTGGCCTTTTTACAAAAAAAATGGCCGGGACGCTGGTTAGAAAAAAACAGAGAGCGCAAAGGAGGATGGGTGGCAGCTCGACTAGCGCGAGCTTGATCGCGATGAAGTTAAAACCCCAGACAGTAATCACTAAGAGAATAAGAATCAGATGGGGCAGTGGCATAGGATGAAATTTTAGCATAGAGATAATTTGCATAAAACGGATTTTTTCAATAGAGTGCGGATTATGAAAGAAGAATCGTTTACTGCCGGCACTATCTACATGCTTTTGTCTGCAGTGGGTCTCGCATTGACCGGCCTTTTGGGAAAGATCGGCCTCGAGAGCATGGACTTGACGGCTCTAATTTTTTGGCGATTTTTAAGCGCTCTTATTTTATGCCTGGCTTTCGTTTGGATTACAGGCAGCTTTAAAGGGGTGTTTCATCTAGATAATTTTAAGATGCATCTGCTCCGGGCATTTTTTGTTTTGGTAACGCAGTACTGCTACTACTTTTATCTCGAAAAAGCTACCCTTTTAAACGCAGTGGTCCTTTTAAATACCGGACCTCTATTCATCCCGATCATAGAAAAATTCGTCTTCAAGGATAGGATAGGTGTGTCGACTTGGGTGGCTGTGATCGTTTCATTCATAGGCGCTGTCTTTGTGATTCAGCCAAACGCGGATCTATTCACTTCGATGGGATGGATTGGGCTCGTAGCGGGATTGTCTCAGGCGGCCTCTCAGGTGGTTTTTGGGATCAATTCGAAGGCTGAGCGGTCAGATCTTGGAGTTTTGTATCTTTGCTTTCTTTGCACGGTTTTTAGTTTTCTCCCCTTTCTTTTGATGGAGAGATCGTGGATCGATGTCCAAAACCCGGAGATCTATTGGGTAATTATTGGAATTGGGATTGCGACGCTATTTAACCAATCTTTTCGGGCTGCAGCCTATAGGCATGCAAGCCCCTCAAAACTTGCCTCTTTTATCTATTTTTCCGTTCTCTTGGCAGGTCTTTGGGACTGGATGTTTTTTAATAAAATCCCCAACACGCTCTCGCTTATTGGGGCTGCTCTAGTTGTGACAGGCGGTATTTTGAAGGTCTATCTAAGACACAAAATTCTTCAAAAACGGCACTAAAATCCCCAAGCGTAAGAGACGCTGGTGGTGGCTAGCGGGGTCACCTGAAACTGGATGAAATTGTGGTTTCCTTTCCTATCTTTCTCAAATTGGTAGCCCACTGTGATCGGAAGGTTGATATAGGGGGCGACTCTTCCACCGGAAAAAAGGTTTGAAGAAGAGCCATCGGGAATCGGGATTAAATTTCTAAAAACTCGATTGTTAAAAACGCCAACGGTCAATCCTACGCCTATGTAGGGGCCCTTGGATGGGGTTAGGTAGTAAAGATAGGAGGTTTGTCCGTAGGCTAGAATCGGCAACGGAGCGCTATTGAGTCCCGCGCATAGATCCCAGACGTGGTGAGAGTCAAGGGTTCGGCGTCCGATATAGGTATCTGGCATTAAGGGTAAAATAAATCCACTCGCTCCAACCCCGGCATACCCAAAAGATCTCTTTTCCGAAATTTCTATATTTGGGATTTGAGGCTCGGTCATCAAAATGGGCTGAGACTCGATCAACGGTTCTGCGCTCAAAGCAGCAGCCCCAATCAGAAATAAGCTAAAAATCTTTTTCATAAAATCAGATCCTCTATTTTAATGAGAGTAGATTTTATAGTTTTTTTAGTATTCTTAACAATAAATAAAGGATTTTTTAGACCATTTTGGTGATTTTGTTTCTGAAGAAAAAGTACTTGGCTATCTCTACGGAGAGGAGGTAGATCATGATGATGGCGAAAAGGGGCGCGTAGAAGGCAAGGGGGATGGGGGCAAACCCGAATAATTGGGCCGCGGAGGTAAACGGGATGAATAGGATGCCGATGGTCACGAGGGCAACCGAGGCGATCAGGAGTTTGCTCGGCTTGGATCGGTAAAAGACTTTTCTCGTTCGGATAGCCAGGACGACAAGGGCCGCTGAGACGACGTTTTCAACGAACCAGCCCGATCTAAATAGGATTGGGTCGGCTTTAAACCAGAAGAGGAGGACGCCGAAGGTGAGGTAATCGGCCATTGAGTTTAAAAGTCCAAAGACAATCATGAATCTTCGGATGAGCGGAAGATCCCATCGAACCGGTTTTCCCAATGTTTCTGAATCGACGGTGTCAGTGGCAAGAGCCATTTCGGGAAGGTCGCTAAAAAAATTTGTGAGGAGAACTTGTTTGGGCAGAAGGGGGAGGAAGTTCAAAAATAGGGAGACCCCTGCCATGCTAAACATATTTCCGAAATTGGCGCTCGTCGCCATATAGACATATTTTAAGGTGTTGATAAAGGTTTTCCGCCCCTCTTCGATCCCAACGCTTAAGACGGAGAGATCCTTTTCGAGAAGGACGATATCGGCAGCTTCTTTGGCCGTATCGGCGCCGCTATCGACTGCGATCCCGACGTCTGCGCTGTGAAGGGCCGAGACATCGTTGATCCCATCTCCTAAATAGCCCACGATCGAGCCGCTTTTACGCAAGGCGAGGATGATCCGCTCTTTTTGGTTGGGATCGATCTGGGCAAAGATCGTTTTCTCCTTGGCCACTTTTAAAAGGGCCGCATCGCTGACGTGTGAGAGCTCCTCTCCTGTAATCAGATCTGTTTTATGGATCCCCAAAAGGGCTGCCACATGTCCCGCAACAGAGGGGTTATCGCCGGTGATGATTTTAAGAGAGACCCCTTTTCTTTTTAGGTCGGCGATCACTTGAGCTACGTTGGGTTTGATCGGGTCGAAAAATTCGATGAAGCCTAAAAAGATGAGATTTGCCTCAGAGCTTCCTAAACCATAGGCAAGAGCTAAAATTCGGAACCCATCGGAGCTCCTCTTTTCAAAATAGGTTTTAAGTTGAGATCGATAGGAGTCCAGGGGGGCCAAAGTGCCGTCTGGAAGCTCTACTTGCGAGCAGACCTCGAGCACTTGTTGAAAAGCCCCTTTTGAGATGAGCGTTTCAGCTCCCTGATGCTCAAAAACTACGCTGAGCCTTTTCCGATTGAAGTCGTAGGGGATCTCATCGGTTTTCTTCCACCCGTCCACCTCTTGAGGGGGCGTCTGGTTGATGAGGGCTTGATCCAAGGGATTGGTATATCCGGCTTGAAACTTGGAGTTGAGGTATCCATAAAATATCCCCTTCGAGCTAGGGTTCCCATCCACTCCTAAAGTGCCTTCCCATTTTAATGCGCCGATTGTGATCGTCCCTGTTTTGTCGGAACATAAAATATTCATCTGCCCGAAATTTTCAATGGACGGGAGCCTTTTCACGACTACTTTTTTTCTCGCCATTCGCCGGGCTCCATGGGAGAGATTGACGCTGATGATCGCAGGTAAAAGTTGGGGCGTAAGTCCGACGGCAAGGGCCAAGGAGAAGAGAAACGATTCGATGATCTCTTTTTTCAGGTAGATATTCACTGCAAATATAACGATCACTAAAACGAGGGTGACTTGGAGGAGGAATTGTCCAAACCTCCTCACCCCCACCTCAAAAGCGGTCTCGGGAGGTCTAAATCGGATCCGATCAGCGATCGCTGCATATTCGGTGTCCACTCCGGTTGAGACGACAAGGGCTGAGCCAAAGCCGCTCGCAACAACGGTACCAAAACAGAGGCAGTTCTCCCTTTTCAAATGGGGAGTGTTAGCCGGCGAGCTTTGGGTCGTTTTTTCGACAGGAAAACTCTCACCTGTGAGCATCGCCTCATCTACGAAAAGGTGCTTTGCGTCGATGAGAACGGAGTCGGCGGGGATGAGATCTCCGGCCCGTAAAAAAATCACATCGCCGGGGACAATTTTTTCAACCGAGATCTCAACTTCTTTCCCATCTCTAAGAACTGCTACCTTATTTTCGACGAGCTGTAAAAGCTTTTCGAGAGCATTTAAAGCGCCCCTCTCCTGAAAAAAACCCAAAAGGCCGGTTAGGGCCACAATCGTTAAAATAATGGAGGCGTCGGTATGACCTCCAAGAATTAGGGAGAGGAGGGCAGCTCCAATCAAAAGGAGCATCAGCGGGCTTTTGAATTGGGAGAGAAAAAGGGTGATCCCGCGCCCTTTTGAGGGAGGTTTGAGTGAATTGGGACCGTATAGTTTAAGGCGCGCTTCAGATTCGCTAGTCGAAAGCCCCTCCTTTTGACTCTTCAGGAGAGCCAGAATCTGATCGATCTCAAGATGCCAAGAAGTAAATTTCGCCATTTGGAACAATCTTATACCTCGTACGAAAGTCAAAATCAATCATTTGTGTTAGTGTTAAGTTTTCCTTGAAGTCTTGTAAATGTTCTTTTAAGATCGAAAACCGTTTTAAAAAGAGGTTTTTATGCTACCGGTCGGTTCCTACTTAGAAACAGGTCATATTTTAAGGAAGCGGCGTCAAGCTGAGATTGAAGAAGCTGTTAAAGATTTTCCATCTAAACGGATCTGTCAGTTCCAATTGCTTGACCATAACCCGATTCCCCTCTCTTACGAGGGTTTTCTTCAGTTTATAAAAGAGTTGGGGAAAAATCTGAATTTAAAGGGGGAAAGTATTGTTTCTCAGACAAATAGCTATCTAAAACGTTTCGAAAGCCCTAAAATTTCTTATGTCTATTTCAAAAGAGGATTAGAACAGTTCCCAGAAGATCCTGTGGTTTCGGTCGCTTTTGCTGCCTTTTCCCTACGTATATACGAATTGGAAGGAGCTGAAAAATTGGTAAATTTCGCGATTTCGATCAATCAAAAACCGGAGGCGAAAGAGAAGTTTAGTGAGTTAAAAGAGGAGATCGCAACCACTAAACAGGTCTTTGGGTTTCTAAATCACGAGAGACTTGAATTTATTTAGGAGACGGTTCGACATCTGGAGCTGATTTTTTTTGTACCACCCAATCGGATCTTTTTTTAACTCATCAATCATGATCGGCAGGGTTTTTTCCAGGCTTTTTTTAGGGGTCCAACCGAGAATCTGTTTTGCTTTGTCGATGTTGAGCTCGTAGTGATCATCCGCCAGTGCGATCATCCAGGGTTTAATGAATGGGGTGGGGAAGAAGGGGAGGTGGCACTCGATCCACGATCCTAATTTCGCAAGAGGCTTGGGGATCGACCAGGTTTTGAATTCTTTGCCGTAAAGGAGGTTCGAAATCGTCCGTTGGAGATCGTCGTAGCTCATCGTTTTAGGCTCTCCGATCAATAGGGCAAGCTCTCCGGGAAGTTTTTTTCTCTGATCAACGGCGAGTAGGATCGCGTCGATGAGATCGTCCATGTGAAGAAAAGCGGCTCCATGGTTTATGTTGCCGGAAAAGAGTCTGCTCTCGAGGCTTTTTTCATAAATCCTCTGAATCTGGTGGCTGATCGGAATGGAGTGGCACTGATCATCATACACTCCTGCGATCCTCATGAGAACGGTCGATGTTCTGCCCCTGAGTTCATGGATCGCTTGTTCTGTATGAACTTTTGAGAGGGGATAGTCCCATTTGGGATCGATCGGCCATGTTTCATCAATTGGATAGCCGGGGCATCCGGGCGCATGAACTAACATGGTGCTTGAAAAGATGAACTGATCCACATCAAATGATTGGAGCGCCTTTAAAAGCCGTTCGGTCCCTTTGACAGTGACCGATTCATATTTTGGGGAGTGTTGTTCATCGAAACTGTAGTAGGCGGCCAGATGGATTACCGAGGCGATTTTGTTTCCGTAAAAGTATTTGATGTGGGCGAAGGCTTGATGGACGCTCTCATCGGAGGCGAGATCGACAGGGACTAATTCTTCACTAGAAGAGGCGTAAAGAGCTTTTAGAAGTTCAAAGCCGACGATCTTATACTGCTGACCCAATCGTTTGACGACGTTTGATCCGATCCTTCCGCAGGCTCCGGTGACAATGACCACCTCTTTTTTTTCCATCGATTCTCCTCTTTTTTCTCTTATTAATTGAAGAGAGGAGCTTTGACAAGAATTATTTTTTTTCGTGTAGTTTTAAGTATTTATAAAACGCTGTGTTGCCATTATAAATGGAGATCAAAAATCCCTCTTTTCCGAGAAAAATCCCTTTTTGGAGCAGGTAGCTTTTAAAAAAGGCGAAGAGCCCGCTCGCAAGAGCCCGTCCAAACGAGGATTTTCGTTTCTTGTGATGCTGCTCGGCAAATAGAGTGGAATAGTGTTGCATCTTGGCGAGGAATTCATGAGTGGATCGGTAGGGGATATGAAAGATCGGGTGGCGAAGAGGGATGATCTGTAAGTTTTGTTCAAGGACCGCTTCATGGACCTTGGCCTCATTATATTCTGTACTTTTCCGGTTATAAAGGCGGACAACGCGGTCTTTGTCCCATCCGCATCCCCGGATCCTTTTGCCATTGTAAAAATTGTGGCGCGGGAGGGAGTAGATGGAGGTGGGGCTAAGTTTTAGATTTTGTAGTTCTGCGATGAGATCGGGCGATAGGACCTCATCGCTGTCGAGAGCTAAAATCCAATCATGTTTTGCTAGGCTTGCAGCAACATTTCGAAGAGGGCCAAAGCCGATGAAGGGGGAGTGGTGGATGATGACGTTTGGATATTTTTTTGCGATCTCGAGAGTATCGTCCGTTGATCCGTTATCTAAGAGGATCACTTCAGGAAAAGAGCGAACCGATTCGAGAGTCTCCTCAAGAGTCGCCGCCGAATTTTTAGTCAAAATACAAACAGAAATCATATAGATCTTTTCTTTCTCTCAAAAGCAAACACTGTTGGCGGATTGTGCCGAGCGCCAAATTAACGATGGTAACGATGTAACGATATAACGATAAAAAATATTGAAAAGCGGCGTAGCCGCTCTGTTAATTTATCGTTATATCGTTACATCGTTACCATCGTTAATTTGGCGCTCGGCAAATGATATCTCTCTCGATTAGGAAACAGAGAAAAAAATTGATTCGCCTATATCCTATCAGAAAAACTCCCCTTAGTATACAGTAAAATATGCTAACCGATTGAGAAATCTTATGCGACATGCACTGACTTATGATGATGTGGCCCTTGTGCCTCAGTTTAATAATATCCCGTCTAGGACCGAGCCCTCTTTAGAGAGTTGGCTGACGAGGAATATGAAAATCAGCATCCCTCTGATTGCAGCCAATATGGATACAGTCATCGGCGAAGAGCTAGCCGACCTTTTGATCGCTCAGGGCTCGTTTCCGATTTTCCATCGGTTCACCTCTCCGGAAGATCAGATTAAATGGGTAAAAAAGTACGGGAAAAATACGTTTGTCTCCTGCGGAATCGGCAAGCTCGATGAGACTCGCCATCTGCTCGATTTGGGGGCAGTCGGTGTTTGCATCGATGTCGCTCACGGCCATTCGGATCGGATGTTCCACCATATTCAAGAATTGAAGCGAACCCATCCGGATAAACAGATCATCGCAGGAAACGTCTGCACGGCGATGGCCTATCACGATCTCGTCAATGCCGGCGCCGATGCGGTGAAGGTGGGGGTGGGTCCCGGTGCTGCTTGCAGTACCCGGATGGTCACAGGATTTGGGGTGCCCCAGTTCACCGCCGTACAGGATTGCGCAAGGATCGCAGAGAAGCTCCGAGTCCCTCTCATTGCCGATGGGGGGATCCGAAATAGCCGAGATGTCGTTTTGGCCCTGGCGGCCGGAGCTAGCAGCGTCATGGTGGGTAAACTTTTTGCCCTCACGAAGGAGTCGGCCGCCCAAAAGCGGAAAACCGATAGGGGGCTCGAGGCCAAGTATCGGGGACAGGCCTCTTCTGATTTTCAAACAGAATTTTATGGGGGGCTCAAGGCCAAAACCGTCGCTGAAGGGATCGATTTTTGGGGACCCGTCAGCGGTTCTGCCGAGGAGCTGATCAATAATCTTTTAGGGGGCATCCGTAGCGGAATGACCTATGGAGGGGCCCGGAACCTCAAAGAGCTCCAAAGAAAGGCCGAATTTGTCCAGGTAAGCCCCACCTATATCCAAGAGAGTCGGCCTCGGCCTGAATGAGCTTGCCAGGATGTCGGCCTCTGTCAGATAATAGTCTTCGAGGATAGATTATGGTAAAAGATTTTCTTTACGCAGATAAAAAAATTTATGACTCGGTTCATGGATTCATCCCGTTTGATGAGTTTGAAAAGGAGCTGATCGATTCGCTCCCTTTTCAGCGGCTCCACTATATCCATCAGTTGGGGATCGCCTATCTAGTCTATCCCGGGGCCACACACACCCGATTTGAACACTCTTTAGGGGTGATGGCGCTGGCTACCCTCATGTTCGAAAAGATCTGCAAATCGGTTCGGCCCGATGTCTTTCATTTCGTCCCTCGGAAGGGCTCCTCCGATTTCCTCTACTGGAGGCGCGTGCTCCGGATGGCCGCTTTATGCCACGATCTGGGCCACTTGCCATTTTCCCATGTCGCAGAGCTCGATCTACTCGGCGAAGGGGGGCACGAACACTGGACCTTGAAGATCATCGCCAGCTCCTACCTAAAGCCCGTTTGGGACAAATTGAGAAAATCTCCCGCCTACCTGGAAGATCTCATCGAGCGGGATATCGTCGAAGATATCCAGAAAATCTCAATCGGCGAGAAGAAGTGGAAGGAGATCAAGGGAACCTCATTTACTCCTTGGGAGCGGATCGTCTCTGAGATCATCACGGGGGACTTTTTTGGGGCCGATCGGATCGACTTTTTGCTCCGAGACTCAAAGAGCACAGGCGTTGCATTTGGCCTCTTTGACTATCACCAATTAATTGAAATGCTCAGGATCCTCCCGAGCGTCGACCATGGGACCGATGAGCTTCAGCTAGGGATCGATGAGAATGGTCTCGAGTCGTGCGAAGCGCTCCTTTTGGCCCGCCATTTTATGCATCGGAGGATCTACCAGTACTCCTCAGTTAAAGCCTACAATTTCCATCTTCGCCGTTTCATGAAGGCGAACTATAATATCGTTCCCGCAGAGACAGTTGACGAGTTCATCTCGATGAGCGACACCGATGTGATCACATCGCTCAATAAAGCCGCGAAAGACACAAAGCTTCCGGGCCATATAGACGCCAAGTGCATTATCTTCCGCCAGCATCGATTCCGGGCGATCTCTTTACCCGATGGGATGAGTGAAAAAGATCTCAAAGAGTTCAAACTCAAAAATCGGTTAAAAGATGGGGATATTCAGTGGGAGTTTCAATCTGTAGCTCCACCCCCCGATCGCCTCTGTTTCCCCGTCTCCAGACGGCACGTCCTCATTCAAAAAGCGCGCGATTGTTCCGATCTTTTATTAAAAATCCCCTCCAAAAAGTACAACTGGGTCTACATCTCTCCCGAACACGATTTTGATCTGATTAAATTTTTAGAAAACTGGACAAAATGACGTTTCTCCAGTCGATTAGATCTGAATACGGCACTTTAAAACGGTCCGAGAAGGGGTTTATTTTATTTGCGATGCTCGTCGGTTTTTGCATAGCCGGCGAATATGCGATCACTAGGCCCGCCAGCACCTCGATCTTTCTGACCGATTTTTCAACGAGGCACCTCCCTTATGTTTGGCTCGCAACGGTTCCCCTCAATTTTTTTGTAGTCTACCTCTATAATCGGTTTTTACCGATTGTGGGTCCCATTAAAATGATCGGGATGATCGCCTCGGCTGCGGTTTTGATCAACACCTCTTGCGCCTTTCTTTTGGCCGATTTTCCCTCGCTGATCTTTTTTCAGTTCGCCTGGAAAGATATTTATATCCTTCTGATGTTCAAACAGCTCTGGTCCCTGATCCATACGACGATTGCGCAGGGGAGAGCGAAGTACATTTATGGGCTCATCTATGGAATGGGGACCATTGGCTCGATCGCCTGTAGTCTAATCCCCAGTTTTTTTGCCGTTGAATTGGGTTCCGAAAAGCTCTTTTTAGCGACTCTTCCCCTCTATGCGATCCTTTTTGGCGCTTACATGATGGCTTTCAAGAGAAGCTCCCTTTCCAGCTCGACGTTTAAAAAGACCTTGAGCGATGATCCTCGCCCAAAAGAGGCGATCTCCCTGATCCGGCGCAATAAGTTCCTTCTCGGGGTCCTTTTCCTTGTGGTCTTTATGCAATTTTCCGTAGGCCTCATGGAATACCAATTCAATAGTTATCTCGAACTCAATATCCTAGATAAGGACCTCAGAACCGAGTATTGCGGTAAGATCACCGGAATCGTCAATGTTTTGAGTGGGATTTTTCAATTTTTGGGGAGCTTTTTAATGGTTCATGTTTTGGGTGTGAGGGGGAGTCATCTCTTCATCCCATTTGTTCTTTTGAGCAACATGTTAATTTTTGCCTTCCTCCCAAGCTTTGCCATGATCTCCTTTACCTTTGTCTTCTTAAAGGCGGTTGATTTTTCCCTTTTTGGGGTGATTCGGGAGATGCTCTATATCCCCTTAAAAATCGATGAGAAGTTTCGGGCAAAGGCTCTGATCGACGTATTTGCCTACAGAACATCAAAAGCGCTCGTCTCCCTTTTTATTCTGATCTTACAAATCGCCTGCAGCGCCTACCTGCTCCCCACAATCAGCTATATCTCATTAGCCGTCTTCTTGGGTTGGATCCTTCTCGTAGTAAAAATGTTCAAAGCCAGAGAATATAATATATCCAGTTGAAAGTGAATCAACTCGTGAAGTTCAAGAATCAGGCGCTTAGGAACAGGGGAGGGGGTTATTGGCTAGATGGATGAAGTCTTTGGAGGATCTGATTTTGGCGAGATCGGCTTTTGTCTGGTGCCGGTATTGATAGAGAACTGCTAACCGCTCGGTCACGCGGGCTGCCCGAAGATCGTTCTCTTCGAAAGATTGGTAAAATTTTGCGATTTTTGCTTCCAGTTCGCCTCTCTTTTTATAGAGATTTTCGATGGTTTCAATCGCTTTGGGTGTGAATTTCTCTTTGGCTAGATCCAGATTTTTCCACAAATATTGGTTGCGGAGCAATATCATGCTCCAGGAGGCGGGATGATACGGGGACATCGACCAGCCGCCATCGATGAGGCGGATCTCTTTAGCCTCCCCAAGATCGTCTTCTAAAACAAACCAATTTTCCCCGTGCCGATCGTGATTTCCTGTGAGATAGTCGATGATCACCATATAGTCGAAGAGCTCATCGGGTACTTTTTTCAAACTAGGTCTTATGGGGCTATATGATTCGCTTACACCAAGAAACTCAGAGGCGGTCTTTACTTTTCCCTCCACCCAAAGTTGAAATGAGGAGACTTTTTCTGGCGTATTGCCTAAAGATATTTTGCTCACGTGGGTCTCGGGGACAAGAGTGAGGGAGGAGGATTGGACTACCTCTTGTTCAACGAGCCAAGTTGCAGCTTCTGCCAGATAGGCCTGTCCGGCGATGGTTTTGAAAAGGGAGTCTTGAGACCAACCCGGAAAGATCGAATGGAAGATCCTTTTACACTTTTGAATAAATCGGGGATTGTTGGGGGCCAGAGGCTCTTCGTCAGAGAGTTTGCAAATTCCAATGTTCTTTTGGTTCGAATCAAAGATTCGGTACGATCCGCTCGAACCACCAAGCATCTGATAATTGCCCAGTTTGCCCCAGAGTTTTGCCGATCGATAAGCGGTTGTATAAAGAGGAGAGGCGTTCTCGGGGAGCTCTTTTGTCGATATTGAACTCTCTAATAGAGAGAGAACTTTTGTATGAATTTTTCTGGTATAGACTCTTTGGCTTAAAGATGAGATCTTATTAAAATAAAATTTACTAAAGATTTTTTCCTCTTTTTCAGAGGCTACTTTGAAATGGAGCTCTTGCGTAAGGGAGTCGATCACCCCTTTAACCGCTGATGCTACCTTCTCGGCATAATTGCCGAAGAGTAGGGGACAGTAACTGGAGAGTCTATAATGGGCTCTTTGAGAGAAACACATTTTTTGAAGGTGTCCACCGGCAACGTAAAATAACTCCCCCTTCTCCCGGTTCCAAAGGGCTTTAAAATCATTACGATAATTTTCGGTTAGCTTGATCATTGTGCAATAATTATAATTAAAATGAACATTTAGATAAATTGATTACTTTGGCGGTTGACAATAAAAAATATTTTATAGATCTAGGTGGTATGGAAGATATTATTTCAACCTCCCTTCGGGGGGCTCAAATCCTCAATCACCCGCATCTCAATAAATCGACCGCTTTCACGCAAGAGGAGAGGGATTTTTTGGGACTCAACGGATTGTTGCCGGTCCACATCTCACCCATCGAGGAGCAGTTGAAGAGGTGTTACCAGAACTTCAGCCGCCGAAGAACTCCTTTGGGGAAGTACACTTTTCTCACCTCGCTGCTCAACTGCAATGAGCACCTTTTTTATCAGTTTATCGCCCACCACCCATCGGAAATGCTCCCCTATATCTATACCCCCACAGTTGGGGAGGCGGCGATTCAGTTTAGCAATATTACCTCCGACCATCGGGGCTTATATCTCTCCTATTTTCTCGAAGAGAAGATGGAGGAGATGATCGACAATATTCCTCAGAACGAACTCGATGTGATCGTCGTGACAGATGGGGAGAGGATTTTAGGGCTTGGGGATTTGGGGATCGGAGGGATGACGATTCCCATCGGAAAACTAAGCCTCTACACCCTTTTTGGGGGGATCCATCCCAACCGGACGCTGCCGATCCTTCTAGATATGGGGACGAATAATGAGCAGCTTTTGCAAAATGATCTCTACTTAGGTTGGCGGCATCGGAGAATTCAAGGTCACGAGTTTGACCGTTTTATCGATCGATTTATCTTTGCGATCAAAAAAAGGTATCCAAAGGTCCTTTTGCAATGGGAAGATTTCGGGCGGGACAACGCGAGACGCCTTTTGGACACCTACCGTTCAAAAATCCTCTCCTTCAACGATGACATTCAAGGAACCGCATCGGTCGCTCTCGCTGCGACGCTGGCGGCTCTAAAAGAGACCAAACAGAAGTTGAAAGATCAAAAAATTGCTATTTTGGGAGCCGGCTCTGCGGGGACCGGGATTGCCGATCTGCTCGTTCAAGCGATGGTGAGTCAAGGGCTAACGAAAGAAGAAGCTAGACATAGAATCTACCTAGTCGATGTCAATGGTCTCATCCATTTCAATACGAAAGGGGTTTATGAGAGTCAGCGCCCCTACATGCAGCCCCACAGTCATCTAAAAGATTGGGGAGCCATTAATTTTGATCACATCACGATAGAAGAAGTTGTTACAAATGCCCACCCGAGCATCCTCATCGGGGTCTCGGCTCAACACGGGGCCTTTAACAAAGAACTGATTTCAGAGCTCGCCCGCCATACCCATAGACCGATTATCTTCCCCCTCTCCAATCCCACCTCAAAGGCCGAGGCGACGCCGCAAGAGCTGATCGAGTGGACAGAGGGGAAAGCGATCATCGCTACAGGAAGTCCCTTCCTTCCGGTAGATTATCAGGGGAAAACCTACAAGATCGCCCAGTGCAATAATGTCTATATATTCCCGGGGGTTGGCCTTGGGGCCATTGCCGCAAAGGCCAGTCAAATCACCGACGGGATGTTTCTAGAGGCGGCAGAGACCTTGGCCAGCCTATCGCCCGCTCTAAGCAATCCGACCGCCGGCCTATTTCCCGAGATCGAAGAGGTTAGTAAAATCTCCCGCCAAATCGCTATCGCCGTGGCCAAAAAAGCCTGCGCTGAAAAGGTCTCCACCGTCCCTCTTTCAGAGATCGAAAGGGAGGTTGACTCCCACATCTGGGAGCCCCGTTACCCCAAATTCGTTAACAGTCTCTAAAGATTTTTGTTTTTTATTCCTGTTGAAAAAAGCTTAGGCAAGTTAAAATGCCCCCGATTAATAAATCGGAGGCTCAGTCTATGACAGTTGGCGCGCTAGATACATCTAATAAATATTTCACTTTTCAGGATGAATCTCCCCTTCCTCTTTGTTTATCGGTGATTCCCGTTGTCGGCACTGTCATTCAGCTTATGAAAGAACATTCTATACTTACGAGGTTTAATAAAAGCGATCAACAAGCTGAAAAAGTTGAGCTTATGAAAACCTATAAAAACTATACGTATGTATCGTTGGCTAGAAATGTTCTTATATTGGCAGGAGTGATCACTGGCCTTGTGTTAAATATTTTTGTTCCAATCGTAGGCTATATTGTGTTTCCGATTTTAGGATTATCATTAACAATCGGCCTTTTTAAAGCAGCCCCGTCCCCAGAACGGATGGTCATTGCCTTGTACGGGCGTCGTAAAATTGCAATCTCGATTGTTCTTATCAATCTTCTCTTGTGTATTTTAATCCTTCTTCACCACGCTACTGATAAACTGAAGATCCTACTATGAATCGATTTGTCCGCTTCTCCAATGCTCTATTCATCATCATCTTAATGTCAGTCATCGCCTCAGCCTATTACGAACAATATCACTACAGCGAAAAACCTTGCCCCCTCTGCATGATCCAAAGACTGGCCATGTTCGGTGTCGCCTTCGGTGCTATCCTAAACCTAAAATTTGGGATCAAACCAGCCCACTACGGCCTCTCACTTCTCTTCGTAACCTTTGGAAGAACCGTTGCACTTCGCCAAATAGCGCTACACGTTTGCCCCGGATTTCCAGGCTTTGGAGTCCCCGTTTTCGGCTTGAGTCTATACACCTGGGCCTTCATCGTCTTCTACTGCTCAGCGATCGCGATCGCAATCTTCCTCTTTCTCTGCCCCAAAGAATCGGAAACACCTAAACTGAATTGGTTTGAAAAATCGGCCATAGGCTATTTTTTCGTAATGGCCCTATCGAATTTTATCACAACCTTCATCCAGTGCGGCTTTGGCCCCTGCGAAGACGTCCCCTGGCCTGGAACCTGAAAACCTAACAAACTTCCATTCTATTTATTAAACTAGATGAATCCTCTATAATTGACTTCAATCGATCGATCTTGATAACCATTCTTTCAGAGATTCTTTTGAAATGTTTATGATGAGTTGAATCCGGATCAGCAATTCCCGCCGGCTGATTTTCCCCCTTTAAGTAAATTTTTTCTTTCGTAAACTTTTAGCCTCCATTTTTTTGATTGAGGCTATTCCAATGACCGTTGTCACTAGAAGATCTCTTTGTGCCGATACCCTGATTTCAGCCATCTACCACTGTTTTCGGAAGATTCCGGATCCCAGAAAACTTTCTGGCGCTGTATCGATCTCGTTCGTCGATATTTTGATGTCCGGGTTAGCCGTATTCGGCCTAAAATTCCCTTCTTTGCTCAAATATGACCAAAATCGACGTACCCTGGATCGTAATCTGTTGTCTCTTTATCACATCGCACAGCCCCCTTCAGACTCCTACATGCGAGAGCGGCTTGATGAGCTTGATTCCCGTTTCATTCGCCCTGTTTTTAAAAAGATGTTCGCCAAGCTCCAACGAGGAAAATGCCTTGAGGCCTTCGCGTTCCTCAATGGTTATTACCTTCTATCATTGGACGGCACGGGTGAATTTTCCTCCGGCACGGTCTGTTGTCCTCAATGCTGCAAAAAAGAACACAAAGATGGTTCAGTGACATACTATCATCAGATGCTCGGCGCCTGTATCGTGCATCCGGATCGGTCGAATGTCATCCCCCTTTGCCCCGAGCCGATTCAAAACACAGACGGCGCGGCAAAAAACGATTGCGAACGCAATGCATCCAAGCGTTTTATAGAACACTTCAAGAGGGAACACCCTCATCTGAAGGTCATTATACTTGGCGATGGCATCGCCTCCAACGCCCCCTACATCCGACTATTGCAAAAACAGAACATGAAATTTCTGCTCGGCGCAAAGCCGGGAGACCACGAAGCCTTATTCGCCGCTCTCGACGCCTCGGAAGAGACACACTACCATGAGATCCTGGATGAGAGGGGATTTTTGCATCAGTTCCGATTTCTCAATGACGTTCCGCTCAACAAGAGCAATCCCGATGTTCGCGTCAATGTGTTGGAATATATGCAAACCGATCCAAAGGGCAAGGAGACTGTTTTCTCGTGGGTTACGAATATCCACATCACTCAAACCAACGTCTTTGCACTTATGAAAGGAGGTCGCGCGAGATGGAAAATTGAAAACGAAACATTCAACACTCTGAAGAACTTAGGGTACAATTTTGAACACAATTACGGGCATGGCCAACAATTTCTTTCGACGATTTTGTGTCATCTGATGCTGCTCGCATTTTTCGTCGATCAGATTCAGGGGATGGCTTGCAATCTATTCCAAGCCGTGAAAAAACAGGCTGGGTCTTTTCAGGGGCTCTGGGAGGAACTGAGAACTTTATTCAAATTTATGGAATGGCTCTCATGGGAACAACTGTATCTCTTCATCATAGCTCGAGTAAACACCTCGTGACGATAAGCCATATCCCGTAGTGTTCGAGTCTGCATCCTTTGCCGTTCAGAAAATTTTTGAGTCAAGTGAAATTCCCTCTCAGAGGGAAAGTAGGATGCTTTTTATTAGTTCAAAACAGATTAAAAATCAAGTCCTTACAGTTTTTCTGGCGGGAATCTCTGATCGGTCTTCAGCAGTTTTTTCCATGGAGAGTTCAGAAATATCGCCGGATGAAAAGCCAAATAATATTGAACTTTCAGATCATTTAACGATTAAAGGTAAACTCCATATTTGGAGTGGGTTAACTTCCCTCCTCGTTGGAAGGTAACGGATTATTCTATTTATATTATATCTG
>Ga0364867_10021_pt1 | contig 22007 bp, 28 predicted proteins | sample ExccelAu500001D4_3_FD_206915 | JGI IMG/M metagenome (GOLD analysis project Ga0364867, IMG submission 206915) | Enriched cells from Trout Bog Lake Hypolimnion, Wisconsin, USA - BchlTB.Aug13.5000.01.D4 | ecosystem: Environmental > Aquatic > Freshwater > Lake > Hypolimnion/Profundal zone | place...
CGCCCTCATCAGAAGGGCTTCCACTGCGGCTCCAGTCGGTTTTCTGCCCGTCAGCCTGACGGCGGAGACCCTCGTATCGTTCATGACCAAAACGTCGCCCTTACGAAGGAATTCGAGCACGCTTCGAAACTGCTTGTGCTCGACCTCTCCGGTTCGCCGAAGAACCATCAGCCGCGAGCCGCTGCGGTCGGCCAGAGGCGTTTGGGCGATCAGGTTCTCCGGGAGGTGGTAATCGTAGTCGCTCAATCGATCCAATCGAAAGCCTCCACCAGATCTTCGAGGGAGCCGATGACGGGTCGCTCCGAATACGACAACAACCGATCGATTCGCACTGCCCTAATTCCCGCTGCCCTTGCCCCCTCGATGTCGTCGACGTAGTCGTCACCAACATGAAATGTCTCAGACGGCGAGTATCCGGCTTCGGTAAGTGCGATCTCAAAGAGCCGAGGATCCGGCTTTTCGACACCTTCTTCGAGCGATGCCTTGACGACGATGAAACGATCGTAAATATCGAACATCTTTAGGACTCGATGAAGAGAATAATCCCAGTTGGAAATCACGGCTGCTTTAATTCCAAGTGAGTCAAGTCGATCAAGACATGGCTTGACATCGGAAAACAGCCTGAATAGTATCGAATCGGCCCCGAACCCAAGTTCGTCTGCGGCAGCTTGCATGGGAGCAAGCAGCTCAGGTGATATGCCGACGGCGTGAAACCAGTCCACCGCCAATTTCCTCCAGAATTCACGCTGAAGCTCGGAGTCGCGAGCCATGTTCACACGAACGAAGTCTGAAATCCTAGCCATGTACAGGCTTTGATAGACGGCAGCGTCTTCTTCGGAGGGATTACAACCAATCTGACGGGCGCAGTCGGCGGCGAACCCACCCAGCGTCCAGTTCGCGGGCACGGCAACCATTGTCCCTGCACAATCGAAGGTCACCAGCTTGGGTCTCATCGTTTCACTTTCCCGATGAGGAAGAAGATGAAGCTGAGAACCGCACTAATGAGAATCATCGTCGTAATGGGAAAGAATAGGGAGAATCCTTGTTTTTCGATATGAATATCGCCCGGCAAACGACCCAGGCGAAACCAAGGCAGATTGGATGACAGCAGCACGATAACTCCGATAAGCGCTATCGTTAGGCCGACTCCTATGAGCATTCTTCCGAACTGATCACTCAAAATCGCATCTCCGTCGATCGACCGGTAACGGCAGATCGCACACGCAAGTATGAAGGTTGTCGCATTCAATCCGTTTCGTTGAGGTATTCAAACATCATGAGACCAGCACTCCGCACCGCGATTTGGCTATCGGTTCTCGCATTGGGCACTATTGCGGCAGCTGACGGCCTCTCCGTAAAACGCATCCCAAAACAGGGAGACTCGACAAAGTACACCATGTCGGTAGAATTCCAAGCTAACGGGGGCCGAGGAACGATCGAAGCGACTCTGTTGGAACAGGTCTCCGCTGTCGACAAAGACGGCAACTATACAGTTCAACAGACGCAGATCGACGCCAAAGGCACCTTCGATGCGGAGGAATTCGATATTCCGGCCAGGCCGCCAATTACGATGACTTACAAGCCGAACCGCACGGTCACCAGCATCGTTGGAAGCCTGATCGACGCCGACTCCTATCGAGTCGAGACACTCGCGACGGTCATTGATCCAGGAAAAGATCTCAAGGTCGGCGACGTTTGGACCGAAGAGCTCAAAGAGGACAAAACCCTTGGAACAAAGAACACGCGCCTGGAATACAAATTGATCGGCGAGGAAAAGGTCGGAAACATCGACACTTTGAAGATTAAGGGCATGGGAAAAGAGACGGAAGGCGTCAACACTCCTTTGCACGAGTTTACGATCTGGCTCAGCAAGGCCGACGGGGTCATGATTCAATTGGAATCCCGGTGGACAAATGCGCCTTTCCCAGGGGTGTCTGCGCCGGTTAGCGCTACGATCAAAATCACCAAGGCGGCTGCCTAAATGCGAAGTGGAGTCCGATTGACGTTATTTGCCCGATTAGCCTTCGTCCCGTTATGCCTCTCGACTGCCATTGCCGCTCGACAGGATTCCACGTATGACCTTGTGTGGCGTCCCCATGCCAACGATACGATGACCTACAAGTTGAAGGTCGAGATCGACAGCACCCCCGATAAGTTCACGTTTTTGGGAAACGTCCGGACCCATGTTCTCAAGGTCAAGCCGAACGGCGACTACGACGTCGAGACATCGACCAAGGACACCCATGTCGTTCATGGCACCCACGACGACCCGGTCAACGATGACGGCAAGCCAACGGTCGACACCTATAATTCTCACGGACAGAAGATCTCCACGAGTGAAGATCACGATCCTAGCGACGAATCGAACCCTGGATTCAACACGCTCGATGCGGTAACCGACGAGCTTTCGCCGAAGGATCCAGTGGCGATTGGTGGGACATGGTCCGCAATCATCAAACCAAACGTGCGACAGAAGCGCCAGGCAGCCCGCGTCAATTACACGCTAACGGGCAAAACCAAGCAAGGCTCGTATCAATCGTTCAAGATCGACTACAAATACCGCGAAACGGAAAAGGACAACCCGGTAACTGCCGAAGGTTACATCCTCGTCAGCGTCGACGACTTTTCGTTGGTGCGGTTCGAAGGCACGATAAAGGGCGCCCGATTCAGTGATGACCCCGACTTTCCGAATGGCGATGCAACGCTTAGCGTGATTCGAGACTAGTTACCTTTCGATCGGTCGCCCCGCAGCCGGAAGCAGCGGCGGCAGCGCGCTTCATAGCTCTCGGTTGCGCCGATCAGGATGATCGGATCATCCCAGTGGGCAGGCTTGCCGTCGATCACACGATAGGTGTGACTGGCCGGGGCGCCGCATTTCATGCAGATCGCGCGAAGCTTAACAACTTCATCGGCTGCGGCAAGCAGCTTTGGCATTGGTCCAAACGGCTGGCGCCGGAAGTCTTGGTCCAACCCAGCACAGACGACGTCCTTGCCGGCGTCGCCCAACTCCACGACCAATGACACGATCGACTCGTCGAAGAACTGAGCCTCTTCTATCAGAACGACTTCGGTATCCGGCAGCAGCTTCGCTCGAAGCTCCTGGATTGAGCCAACGGGAACAGCAGTATGTTTAGTTCCCATATGAGTCACGACCATTGTCTGGTCATAGCGGTTGTCGACCGATGGCTTGAAAACTTGGACTTTCTTCTTTGCGTAGAGTGCTCTTCTGGCAAGTCGGATAAGTTCCTCGGTCTTCCCAGCAAACATGCTCCCGCAGACGATCGTGATTTTGCCTGGCTGCTTCATTCGTCTGAATCTCCGCCGGCCTCTCCTGCCATCTCCGCCTCGAAAAGCTCTTCCATCTCGTCCGAAACATCTTCGTCCATCGCCTTACCCATCTCCCGCATCACCTGGCGCATTTCCGATGAGTTCTCCGGTTCGGACATCCCTTCCAACCGATCGGCCAAATCATCCACTCGATCGTCTTCAGTGCGGACACGCGCAAACCTGCTTACCAGTTTTGTCGTGCTGGTACTTCCACAATGAGGGCATTTGTCCTCATCCGGCTCTGCCACCATTCCAATCAAAGCCGAAAACTTCCGATTGCATTGACCGCATCGGTATTCGTAAACAGGCACGGCATTCAGGATACCGGGCGATGAACTGGTAACGCATGGGAGCAAATATCTCTTCGGTACGGCGGCGAGTGACCATCCCAAAAATGAGAGAGCCTCCAGGAAGGGACTCTTCCGGAAGGCTCTCGCTTCTGTCTGCAACGTCAGAACAGAAGCTTTGGCTACCTGATCGAGTGGTTACCCGATCAGGTTAAGACTCCAAGGTGGACTGATACCTGCCATAGGGTCATGGTAACACGGCTTTTGGCAATCTGAACTATTATTTTCGGATTAGTTCAGTGGCGATCGCGTCCCAAAGGGCCTTATTGACTGAGCGGGGCACTACCTGCAATATCCTCTCGGTTTGCCCCAAATACCGCTTTAGTTTCCGACCGGATTTGGTTCGATGAGCCTCGCGAACGTTGGCCAGACGGTCGGCAAGTTTGATTAATTGGGCATCGGCCGACATCTTCGAGACTTCGTCAATGAGCATGCCTGCCCTTAGTTGCCAGATCTCGTCCTTCTTTAGTCCAACGATCTGATCTGCGCTAGGTTCGACTCGCGTTAACTCGGCAACGAGAGACCGAACCCTAACACCGAACTCCGTCTCAATCTGCTCAAGAGTCAACGACTCTCCTTCGACGGTATCGTGAAGGACGGCAGCACAGAGAATCTCCACGTCAGTCACACCCCCGACAAACCGAAGGTTCAGCAGCACTTCGATCGGATGCGTAACGTAGGGTAGCGGTACTTCACCCTCTCGGTTCATTCCGAAATGAGCGGACGTTGCCAGTTTGATAGCAGTCTGAATAGACATTCGAGGATAAGTCTTGCGGTTACAGTTTCTGGAGCTAGCTCAAGGTGTGCCGCTAAAGAGAGGCGCGACGCCAAACAAACGGTTTCCGAACATCTGAGACATCGCCGATGCGGAGGGTGTTCCCTTCACCGACAAACGATAGGTGCAGTTCGGGCATCCGTCGTTGAGGCTGGCCCCGATGCACCAGTGCGGAGAACTTCAAGGTCAATTGGGAACCCTCGCGGACATAGTGTCCCGCACCCGCCCATTCAAGCTTTCCACAGGCAACATCGAAGCGGTGATCCGAGTAGACCTTTATGTGACATGCGTTCGCATCTTCGAACGGAAGCGGCCCTATCCAGGCTCCTTCGATGTTCTGCCCCGAACATCCGAACGATCCGAAAGCTATAGCACAGCACACTATCATGCCGAGGCACAATCGAATCATGGGAATTACCATACCTGTCGCTCACGACTTCATCTGTCCATGGTGTTGGGTCGGTTTGCTCCAAGCAAAACGGCTCGAACGAGAGTTGGGAGCCAAGATAGAATGGCTTGGTTACGAGCTATTCCCCGAAGAACTCGAATGGCCGGACCACACTCCCGCTCCTGAACCGCCGGCCAATCGCCCTCCAACGTTATCCAGGTTCGAATTCCTGCTTGTAGCAGACAACATCGAGATGCCGTCGGCGGAGAGGCCAAAGAAGATGCGCACTTACAACGCCCACGAAGCGGTCGAGTACGCAAAAACCGAAGGTGTATCGAATGAACTCGTCGAGGAGCTTTATCACGCCTATTGGGAGCGTGGAGAAGACATTAACAACGTAGAAGTCATCCGCCGACTTTCTGACGGGATCATCCAAGATCTGGATGCCCTCGAAAAGGCAATCCAATCGAAGGAATTCAAGAAGAACATTGTCGGGTTCGACGACGAGGCGTACTCAAAGGGCATCTACAACGTCCCCACGTTCATGATCGGAAAGGAGCGACTCGCCGAGCAGCCATTCAGTAACCTCCGCAAGGCGGTAATGCATGCCAATGCCGCTGAAGCACTGGCTAAAATGCAGCAATGAATTCGGCTGACGCGGTCTATTCCGCGCTCGTCTTTCCTTCTCCGCCGTTAAGCAGGCCGTATTGTTTTATCAATATGGTCACCACCATTGACGGCAAGATATTGAGCGGTTCGAGAGGCGATCATGTTCTGGATCTTGGGTCGATGAACGACCACGTTCTGATGAAACGGATCGAGGCTTCCGCAGACGGTCTTCTTGTCGGCGCACAAACGTTACGGGTGGCGCCGCTCAAATGGGCGCCACTTCCTGAAACGCGCGTGGTCGTTTCCTCCTCGGGGGACCTTCCTTACGGTTCCACCTTTTTCAAGAATGGCCGGCCTGTGGTCGCCTGCCCTGTCTCGGCGGAGATCGACCCTGGTGGGAACGCCATGAAGCTTGAGGCAGGAACTGGAACCGTGGACCTTCCCTTGTTGTTGTATCGTTTGCGCAATGAACTTGGCATTCTGCGCTTATTGGTGCTCGGCGGCAGCGAATTGAATGCACAATTGCTGGCAGCCGATTTGGTCGACGAGCTATTTGTGACGATCGCTCCAAAGGTCAAGCTCGGAAGAGACGTGCCAACGTATGCCGACGGAAACCCACTGCCCCGTGAGAGCCTGCAGCAGTACAAGCTCGTAGAAAGCCACGTAATAGGCGATGAAGTCTTTATCAGATACCGAAGAGAAGGAAGCGGCCAAGTTGCGTCAACGGCGTAGCCCAAGCGGCAGCCGTATGAAAAAACGCATTCTGCGTCCTCTCGCTCCGACGACTTACCTCCTTCGGAACCTCAGCAAGACGATTCCGCTCACGGCAGTGATCGTCTTGGCTGTGACCCTCGTTTCGGGCATCATCGCCATGATCGATTCCATCCCGTACTCGATACGCACCGTGTATCGGTACGCAAAAGAGGATATCGGCATCACACCTAGAGGCGATCCCAGTCTATTGCCCGGCCTCGTTAAGGATATCAAAGACCACTCTCCAGTTCCGATCGGTCGCGTCATCGTTTGCCGGGCCACAAGCTCCATAGTCCGCAGCATCGTCGGAAAGTGGCCGTTCATCATGCTCGGATTGACTCAAGAGGATATGCGGTATTACACCGCGCGGCAACATACGACCTCAGTTCTCGGAAGATATCCAACTCCAGGTAAGCCTGAGGCGCTTGTCAGCCGGCCGGTCGCGAAGAACATGGGGTTGAAGATCGGCTCGGTCGTCCTTAAGCCAGACGACATCGATAACTACTCGCCGTTTCCTGTGAAGGTGGTGGGTATTGCCGAAACAGACCGCTGGTTCATGATGGATCCGATCGAATATCAACGGGAGAACTACTTCCCACCGATCGACGATGCGATGATTTTCGCCAAAGACTCGGCAGAGCAGGATCGGCTCGATCACTGGGCGGTCAAACGATTCAAAGGGCAAAGACCTCTCGTATTCGCCTACTTCGAGATCGAGAAGAACACCCGGGAGATGTTCGCGACGTTGTACATGATCCTCAACGTTGTGATCGCTGCCTTGGCTCTGGTGATCACGTTTATGATGGGGATGCTGATGAACATCTATCAGTCCCAACGCCTAGTCGAGTTCGGCCTCTTGCAGGCAATCGGATACACGAAGAAGCAGCTTCTTAGGCGAGTGCTGATGGAGTCGGTTGGCGTTATTTTCATCGGATGGGTCGTGGGACTGGCGTTCACCTTCGGCCTTTTGCGGCTAGCCAATGTCGTCCTGATGGAACCCAAGGCCTATGCCCTGGATGTGTTCGATCGGCAAGCCTATGCCTATACAATCCCGATTCCGATGGCAATCTTGATAGTTGCCGTCGCAACCGTGTTCTTGAGATTTCGGAAATTCGATCCGGTTGGCGTCGTCGAGCGGAGGCTGGTTTGATTCGCGCCTGCTCAGCGTCACTTGCCTATGCGGATCAGGGCCGGCAGGTGTTCGCCTGCAGTGAGATCGACATCGACGTTCGCGAGAACGAGTTTCTCGGAATACTTGGACCTTCTGGATCCGGAAAATCCTCGCTCCTCTATCTTCTGAGCGGCCTCAAAATCCCGACAAGTGGACAGATCCTTTACGATGGATCTGACCTTAGCACGCTCAGCGACGACGCTCGAAGTCGCCTCAGGATTACGCAGTTCGGTTTCGTTTTCCAGCAGCCCTATTTACTTGGCTACCTCACAGCCCTCGAAAATGTATTGGTTTCTACTCCAAACGACCAAGACCCCGATTCGGCGATCGAAATCCTCGATCGGTTGGGTCTGGGGCACAAAACTCACCGGCATCCACACGAATTGAGTGGAGGAGAACGCCAGAGAGTTTGTGTGGCTCGCGCACTTCGCGGATCTCCTCGCGTCATCTTCGCCGACGAGCCCACCGCAGCGTTGGACCACAAGAACGGACTTGCCGTCGTTCAGCTTCTCAACCGCCTCCGCGGCGCTGGATCTTTGGTGATGGTAACTCACGACCCTACGATGTTGGAGGAAGCGGATCGTATCGTAAAGCTCGCCGACGGAAAGCTCGACCTGGCATGATTCGCGCTCCGAGAATCGACAACCTTAGCGCAAGTTGCGCCTTTGCTCAAAAAGGGGACATCCCAAACCCCGGGAAAGCCGGTTTTGAATTGACATAGGGGCCTTCATCTGGTATTATCCCCCCTGCGTCACGGGAGACCGTGGTGCGGCTAAGGCAGCAAAAAACTGCCCTAGGAGACAACCTCTTAGTTGTCGCGAAGACGATGTACAGGACATGTAATGTTGATGGGTGCGGCCTGATCCGCCCGGGTAAGGCCCCTCTCACCGCGAAAGCGCTCGAGAGTGCCATCGACGACACCTCCAACTCGCCACAGCTGATTCGTCGGGTTTCTCGCGCAAGAGCTATCTTGTGTCTGCGCACGTCAAACGTGAGGTCTATGTGATTGGCAAACCCCTATATCCTTGTTAGTTCCCTTGTTTTCGGCGCCCTTGCAGTCCCCTCTTCAACCGAGACGCGACTTTCATGGATCAAAAAGCTATTCACTCGACGGAATTCGTCGATGATGGCTGCCGTCGCTACCCCAACCATCGAAACAGAAGCCGGTTGGACCCTTATTCCCGCTGACGACCCCGAGTCGTTTGGCGACTGGCTCGGCAAAGACGAAGAAGGTCTGCCGTTCCGTCCGGACGAAACACCTTCGCTTGGTTCTCACCTTTTGATCGAAATGTACGGTTGCGATGGGAAAACCCTCGAAACCGAAGAGATCGTCGGCAAGGCCATGAGCGATGCCGCGGCAGCAAGCAAAGCCACCATTGTTGAGCAGTCATTTCACGAATTCAAACCGTTCGGAGTAAGTGGCGCAGTAATCATCCAGGAATCGCATTACACGATTCACACCTGGCCGGAACATCGCTACGCAGCCGTAGACCTGTTCTACTGCGGCGGTACCGTCCTCGTTCACAAAGCAGTTGAAGTCTTGCGAGAACGATTCCAACCCGAGCGAATCAAGTTCCTAGTAGTCCGCCGAGGACTGCAGCACGACGTCGAGAAGTAAGCTAGTAGCTTCCGCTACTAGCTTACTTCTCGCAAGCGCTCGAGCATTGTAGCGCTAAAGCGCTAAAGCGCGAAAGCACGCAAATTCAACGCTTCGACGCTGAAGCGCTCCAATTTCTAACGCTTCCCCCAAACAAAACCATGTCAAGCGATGCCACCGGAATGTTTATTGCCGAGACTCACACCTCGGCCGCGATCTGGCACTACCGTGTCGAGAAGATGATTCTCGAAGGAAAGACGAAATACCAGACCTATCAGATCTGCGATGTCCCAAGATTCGGGAAGTCGCTATTCCTGGATTACAACATTCAAACCTCGTTGATGGATGAGTACATCTTCCACGAGTGCATGAGTCAGCCGGCGATGACACTTCATCCGGACCCCAAAAACGTTGTCGTTTGTGGCGGCGGTGAAGGCGCAACCCTTCGTGAAGCGCTGAAGCACAATACGGTTCAGTCGGCGACGATGGTGGATATCGACGAAGAACTCGTCGATATGGTGAAGGACCATATGCCGGAGTGGCATCAGGGCGCTTTCGAGGATCCGCGAACAACATTGCTTCACACCGATGCGAGGCAGTGGCTTGTCGAGCACAAGGGAGCGAACTTCGATGTGATTTTGAGCGACTTACCGAATCCCCACGAAGACGGTCCAGCTCAGTTCCTATTCACCCGAGAGTATTTTGAGATCTGCGCTGAATCAATGAGCGAAGATGGGGTTTTTGCGATGCAAGCCGGTAGTGCCAACGAGAACTATCCCGAATGCATGATGTCCTGCATCAAGACGCTTGAGAGCATGAAGGACATATTCCCATACGTCGCGGGATACTACGGCCTCGTCTCTACGTTTTTCCAGCCATGGGGCTTTGTTCTTGCCAGCAAGAAGTACGACCCGATGGCCTTGACCGAGGCGGAAATCGCAAAGCGATTCGCCGACCGCGGAGTCAAGAATCGCTACTATACGCCGCGATTCCACAACTCGGTGTTCACCCTTCCCGAGTATCTATGGGAGGCGTATCACCGAAGCGCACGTGTGCTGACAGACGCCGAACCTTTCGTTTGGACAGCCTAAAAGCAAGTTGACGCAGGCAACTCGGCGTCCTTGAAGAGGGGGCCCGAGGGCCTAGTTGCGTCCATTGCTTACATATTTTTACCGGGAACTGGTAACCTCTATGGCGTTGCTCCAAAATGGAGCCCGGCAAAGCTGCCGTGTCGAGTTAAACAATGATGTTTAGAAAACTATATTGGGTCACCGAACAGGTTGACTCTCTCGCCAATTCTCGCGTTACCGGCGTCTATACCTCCATCCCCGAATTGATCCGTCATGGGCTTTGCTGGAGCGACAATGGACATGTCCTTCGCCTAACGTTAACCAAGCTAGATAGCGACAAAGATCCATTTGGCACTTGGTGCGAGCCGGACTTTTCCGGTTTGGGAGAGCGACTGAAAGAGTTCATTGAGACCGATGAGTTCTCACGGGAGCATTGCCAAATGTTGGAAGAGGCTCTCGAAACCCGAACCGCAGTAGCTGCCTAGCTGCCGTATCTTCCGCGCCCTTCTGCATTGGCTTGGACACACTCGGAGGTCTCGTCCGCCCGAGCCAGACGGTGCATCCCAAACCTCACCTAACTGCAGGGGGCGTAGGAGATCCAGACGGAGCTGAAAGCTGATTCCAAGTTTTCTCCCACGAGTCTTTCAAATACGGAACGGTAACGTCGACTTTTGCCGCCTTGAGCCTTTCAAGGAACTTGCGGTCGAAGTCGTTCTTGACTTGTCCGCGTTGAATGGCAAGGCTCCGACGCACTAACTCCTTCTGGGGAGTATTCAACTCCATTAGCTTTGGAGGTGTTTTCTTGTTGACGTACAGCTTGATTGAATACTTCCCTAGCGTTATCCAAGACGAAGCCGACTTCTCCGCTGTTTTGCTCACCGCGTCTTGAAACTGCTTTGGCATTCGTGAAACGAGGTTTGACGGGTAAAGGGCGCCAGTCGCCTTGGCATTCGGCGCTTCGCTAAACTGAACGGCGACCTCCGCGAATCCTCTACCACCACTCAATGCCGCATCCACAGCTGCGCGCTTTTCGGGGGAACTTACCTGGACAAAGAGGACCGTGGCTTTCGCCGATCCTGTGAACTTCTCAGGATGCGCCTTGATGTAAGCCTCAACCTCATCCGGCGCCACCGTGATCCCTTTCATGACAATGTGTTGCCTTGCCAACCCGACAAGAAGCTCATGTCGGATCATGGATTCGGTCTGTCCCTGGTCATGCAAGGTGGTTTCGTAATTCGGATTCAACGATTTCTGATAGGCCAACTCGGTATCCACATCCGATTCGGTCGGGGAAACGCCTTCCTCTTTCGCCATTTGGAGAAGCACCTTCTGATCCACAAGCTCTTGAAGCGATTGAAGGCCAAAGCTGCCCATCACCCGGATCTCGGTTGGCCCTTGCGGACCCATCACCTGGGCCGTTTGCTTTGCTCCGGTGTGTTCATTGTAATCGTCGAGAGAAATCGGCTCCCCGTTAACGGTCGCGGCGGCGGCAGACGCAATAGGGGCTGCTTTCGTCGCCGACTCGGGAGTTTTGTTACAGCCGACGATCAAGCCCAAAGCGAGCGACGAAAAGGCGAGGGAGAGCGCACGTTCAAAAGTGAGATTTCGCAAGACAATAAGGGTACCGCGCTTCGACCGATTCCATCTCTTGGTTCAGGAAGTGGTCGAAATGGCGCAGATCAGATCAGCAAGGCTGAGTAATGCCCTGATGAATCATATGCGAGCGCAGACGGGTCATCGCTTGAGTGTGTAGATGATGAGCTCTCGGCTCACTGACCCCCAATACCTTCCCGATCTCACGGAAAGTGAGTCCGCGGTGATAATACAACGCAACGACCAGCTTCTCGCGCTCAGGCAATCGATCCGTGCCCTGAACCAAGATTCGTCGCATCTCACGCCCCTGGATTTCACGGTCCGTGTTTGTCCCTTCGTCTACATCAAGGTCGACGAGCCTTAATCCGTCATCCGAACCTGCTCCAATCACATCTTCGAGACTATGAACTGTCGTTCTGCTCGTTCGAACGATCAACTCGCTTACCTGCTGGGAAGGGATTCCCATTCGATCGGCGATCTCCTGCTCGGATGGCGATCTTCCCAACTCGGACTCAAGCGCCATGACGCTTCGATCGAGAGCACGGAGCTTCTCGCGAATTGAGCGAGGAACCCAGTCCTCCTCTCGGAGCATCTCCAGCACCGCGCCTCGGATGAGGGCGATGGCGTAGGTTTCAAACTTGACGTCGCGTGTGATGTCGTAATGGTCAACTGCCTTTATCAAACCCACTACGCCGGCGCTGACCAGGTCTTCGCGCTCCAATCCGCCAGGGAGCGTCGCCACCAAGCGGCCGACCGTCACCTTTACCAGGTACGCATAATGCTGGATTAAGTCCGCACGAGCCAGCGGCTTTCGATAGACTGAAAAGTCTTCCCACGCATTCTTTAGTGATTCAGCAGAGAGTTGCATTCGACTTAGCCCTTCGATATTCTCCGTCGAATGGCCATTACGATTGAAGTGTTGCACATCGTTAACGCCATTAACACGTCCTTAGCCCCACCTGCGACAAACCGCGCAATAGCCAATACTATCGTGAAGAATCCAATCACACTTGAAAAAGAACAATTACTTTCGTGACCAGTATGCCATATTACTCATATCACTGCGGTTGCCTCATACCAACCATAACGCCAAAACAAAGCTATCTAGTACCGTTTTAGAGGCTAGACTCTGTACCATAACCGGTTAAATCAGGATAACCTACCGCGGTACGTCTTGGAGCAATGTGAATAAACAACCTCTAGGCCAAATGGCACTCTAATTCAAATAGCCAGCCGGAGCCCATCGTAGGCCAACTCGATTCCATCTGGCAGTTCAGCATTGACCTTATCGTGATCGTAGTCATCGCTAAGATGGGTCAGGTACGTCTTTTTCGCGCCGATTCGTTGAGCAACTATAATCGCCTCACTCATCGATAGGTGATTTGGATGGTGCTTGTATCGGACGGCATCCAATACGAGGTAGTCCAGATCATTGAGTTTCGCCTCTGCCGCTGGAGGAATGAAACTCACGTCAGTGATGTAGGCAAATCCGTTAACACGAAGTCCGATCACGGGAGTAGTCCCGTGATCCACAAGAAACGTCTGGATCTCCATTCCTCCGACGTGCAGTTCGTCGGGAATCTCTCGAATATCGAATCGAGGCACCATGATTCCTGGAGGAAAATCCATAAATGCATATGGATAGATTCTTCGGATATCCTGCGCGTAACGCTCGAGTGTGTAGACGACGACCGCTTGCCCGGTTCGCATGCAAATGGAACGCAAGTCGTCCATACCCATCACGTGGTCCGCATGGGTGTGCGTAATCACGACCGCTTCGATCTCGGTAATCCCTTGACCGGTAACTTGAAGCCGCATCTCAGGCGCGCAATCCACCAGCAAGTTTCCAGTTGGCCCAAGAAGCATGAGCGACGAACGGGTTCGGTGGTTCTTCGGGTTTGCGAGGAACTCTGGGCGATAACGGATCCCCAGCGAAGGAACGCCGTTGCTTGTTCCCGACCCGAGGATGATCGCCTCCGGCACTTACAACTCGCCGGATCTCTGAAGAACTTGCACTCCGACAATTGTGCTGGGAACTTCAGAATATTGGGCAAGGCGCTCAAGGCATCGAGCGAAATTGCGCTCGCCAAGATCGTCGAAAGTCGTTTGCGACTTACGCGCTTCGGCGATCAACTCAACGGCTTCCTCATAAAAGCGAGCCCTGTTCTGCGGCAGCGACTTGTTTGTCACAGCGGCATAACGTCGACTGAGTTGTTCGTAGACCCCTTCCCAAGAAGACTTCGCCACGAGCTCGGCTCGCATCTTGGTCATCTCGACTTCCTGCAGTCGGCGTCGCTCGGCGTCTCGCCGCTTGGCCAATTCGTAATCGGCTTCGCGGATTCCGTCGATCAGACGAACCATGAACGGCTTGCCCATGACTTGCGACACTGCCAATTCCATAATTCGCTTCGTCTGGGGAAGCCGGAGGTGGCCGGCGAGTTCGCCATCGGTCTGGGGAATTCCCAGAATCAACTGGTCTTCCTCAAGGGCAATCGGTCGAACTGCGTTTAGGGCGGCCCATACGCCGCGACCGGATACGCCCTTCATTATTGTAGGAAGTGCTTCTTTCCAGATGTCAGCGGGCTCTGCCATGGGTCCCCAATTATAGATGGTTGTCAAGTCTCATTGCGACGTCTCTCCACCTGGAATGGTTGAGACTGATGTTGGAAGAGCAAACCCGATTTGATAGGCTCTAGCCCAGGGAATGCTCTATGTATTAACTTGGCTCGCGTTGGGTCCAACATAGGGAACGAACCTTCCGAGCCATTGGCCCTGCAATTCCGCCTCGCCACACATACCCTCACCCGAATTGAAAAACACCTCGACCGACGTCTCAAACTCACCGACGACGCCGTTGCTGAGTGAGGCCTTGACGTAGAACCTTGGATCTTCGACCGCGTCAAGATCGTATTCGGCCATCACTAGGTTCTGATTTCGGTCGTAGCAATAGCGAGCCAGCACACGGAAATTCGGTTCGGTCCGGCGTGGCCCCTTGTGGCTCTTGAACATCGTCCAGAAGCCGTAGATCACCCCTGCGAACATCATCAGGACCCCAACTAGGATTCCCAAGATCGTCAATGGAACAAGGTTGAGTGCCCCCGGATCGGTGATCTCGTTCGTAATCGGCTTGCGGGTATAGGTCCCCCGATAGATTCCCGCGACCGAGAACATCCAGAATAGAATCCCCGAAATGACCGTTACGGCTAACCCACAGACCAGCAGCCAGCCGATGACTCGCTCTTTGACAGTGCCAATCTCCTTTCTCATCCCTGCTTCCCATGACGCAACACTTGAACCCAATGGTTCACTAAACTGAGGCGCCCGGCTTTCGGAAGCGATCCACGAAAAGCTATGGGCTTAACCGCAAGCTAATGCTGTCCGCGTAAAACGTTGACAACATGAAGATCTCGCGCATTCTTGTGGCCTCGTTTTTCGCCTTCGGCCTCCTTGCCGGAGCATCGGCCGATTCATGGAAGTTCATTGTTACCGGAGATGGAAGGTCGGGCAAGAACCGCCCCGAAGACCACAATGGCGTCAATACGTTGATCATGTCCGAACTCGCCAAGGCGTTTGTCGCTGAGAACCCCAAATTCCTGCTGTTTTCGGGAGACTTGATCGCTGGCCCCAAAACCGATGAAGAGATGGAGTCTCAGTTGAGCACGTGGCTCGGAATAATGAAGCCGGTTTACGACGCCGGAATCAAGGTCTACAACATCAGAGGAAACCACGAGATGCACGTTCCCCATCCCGAGGCAGTTTGGCGAAAGATGTTTGTCGGCCCCTATGCGATGCCAGAGAACGGACCCAAAGGTGAAGAGGGGATGAGCTTCACAGTGAGTTCCGACAACGTGCTTATCGTAGGTGTCGATGAGTTCCAAACCAAAGAAGCCTCCGTGAATCAGACATGGCTCGACCAAGTACTGAAGAACAAGAAGGAACAGCACGTCTTCATCTACTCACACAAGATGGCCTTCCGAAGCGGCAATCACGACGACGGCCTTGAGCTCGATCCCCCGTCTCGAGACAAGCTGATCAAGACCCTTATCGCCGCCGGATCCCGGATGGCGTTCTTCGGTCACGACCACCTCTACGATCATCGGACTGTCACCGCTCCCGGTGATACCGCCGGCAAGACGTTCCATCAACTCGTGGTCGGTACCGCCGGCGCTCCCCTCGTTCACGGCTCCGAAGAGATGGGAAACATCAGCAACTGGAAGGTTGAGAAGGTCAAGCACATCGAAGACAAATACGGCTACGCCGTCGTCGAAATCGACGGTCCCAAGGTGACTGTCACCTTCAAAGCAAGAACCGCTCCCGGAGTCTACGAGCCAGCGGACTCGTTCTCCTACTCGGTCGAGTAGCTTAAATGGCGTATGGAACCGGGCCCCACGGAGCTAAGGAACTGAGCAACCGAAGAGAATACGATGCCTCCATCCCCGAAGCCCTAGCGAGGCGTGGAGACTAGACCACGAACCAGAGAACGAAGGCTCTCCACGTCGTATCCACCTAGAGAAGGCAGTCCATAGCCTCCAATTCCCCAGTTCCCTGGTTCCCCAGTTCCCTGGTTCCCCAGTTCCCCAGTTCCCTGGTTCCCCAGTTCCCCAGTTCCCTGGTTCCCTGGTTCCCCAGTTCCCCAGTTCCCTGGTTCCCCAGTTCCCTGGTTCCCCACTTCCATGGTTCCCTGGTTCCCCGGTTCCCCAGTTCCCTGGTTCCCCGGTTCCTGTGATCCCTTATTCATCCGTTAACACGGCCTTAACTGCTACCAAACAATGGTCGGTGACAATTGAGTCCTCCAGCCACAGGAGGGAGATATATATGAAGCGCTTCGGATTTACCCTTATCGAGTTGCTTGTCGTTATTGCAATTATCGCGATTTTAGCTGCCATTCTTTTCCCTGTTTTCGCCCAAGCGAAGGAGGCAGCCAAGAAGTCTTCCTGCCTCAGCAATGTGAAGCAGCAGGGTCTCGCCTTCACGATGTACGCCAACGACTATGACGATTACACGTGCATGTTCAAGAACTCTCCCACCAAAGACGCCAATGGCGACTGGCTCTCGAACGGCGACTGGTACGACCTGCTTCAACCCTACATCCGCAACTTCGGAGTAGTATTTTGCCCCGACAGAAAGCTAGTCGACTCTGGAAATAAGGGAGTCGTACCTCCTCAAGGCGGATCTACTACGAACCGGGCTATGGATATAACGACGGTTTCGTCAGCGACAGCGGATTCGGTCTGACAAGTAATATTAAGACCCTCGGCTACAACAACAACAAGGCGTACCGCCCTGGTCGAAATCTCTCTCAGATCGTAAACAGCGCCGATATGGTCGCTTTTGGCGACAGTTACGATCAAGGCAGCATGTCTGCCGCGATGGATAACATCTTCTCGGGGCCAGACGGACCAACCGGCACCAGCAAGATCCGCCACTCCGGCAAGCTGAACTTCTCATACGTCGACGGTCATGCCCACTCGATCACGATGGTGGCAGGAACCTATCAGGCCCCAGATGGACCGTATTGGGTTGCCAGAGCATCCTCGCAGACGGATGCCCTCAAGTGGTGCTACGACCCGAACGCTCCCTCCGACTTTCTTTCGTTCCAGACCGACACCCACGGCTATCCGGTGGAGAGCGTCAACGAAACGTGCAGCCAGGTCGTCGCAGACTTCTTCAATCCCGCCTATTTCACCTTGGCGAACTAGACCGCATCGTAGAAGATGGGAATCGGCGCTGCCGATTCCCTTCTTTTTACATTCGACTCCTGCTCAACGAGGCCCCACTCAATGAATCCAAATAACAAGCGTTCCTTCTTGCTGCTTGCCGTCGTCATCCTTGGCGGATGCGAGTCCGCAACCGTCGTTTCCGGCAATCGGCCGGAAGATCGACTCAACTCCAAGATGCCACCCAATCAGAAGGCGGCGATGATTCGCCACAAACAGGAATCGGGCGACCTACCGACGCCCTAGACTCATCTGGAATGAGTAGTCCCCCGACCCGATCTCGAGCACGGTCTTTCCTCCCTTGACACGTACCGCCTGAACTCCGTCGACGTCTGCAGCGGCTATGCCATCTTCGGTTACGTCCGATGGAAATGGCATGGTCACTGTCGCCGTTACGTTGGCGGGAACCTGCAGTTTGAGATGAAATCCTGTCGAGTCGATCTGCCATGACGAGCGAATCTTCCCATGTGGCGAATCGTAAGTGGCCCTGGCCCATTTCAAGTCTGCAACCGGTTGAGGTTGGATCGAAATGTGCGAAAAGCCTGGTGAACTGGGATCGAGGCCGATCCCAGCGATCCATTGGATGAACCAGTTGCTCACGTCTCCGAACATGATGTGGTTCAGAGACGACTCACCCTTCCAATCCTCCCAAAGGGTCGTGGCCCCTTGCCCAATCCACCAGCCCCACCCAGGTTGCTCCTTGCGCGAAACGAGGTTGTAAGCCAAGTCGGCGCGCCCCGCTTCGGTTAGAACCCGGATCACATACTTCGCGCCGAGGATCCCTGTGTCGATATGCCCCTGACTCGTAACGTTTTTGACAAGCGTGTCAAGCACGGCAGCACGTCGAGGTTCCGGAACGAGTCCAAAGTACAGAGCTACCGAACATGCCGTCTGGCTTCCATTTGAATAGGTTCCCGTTTTTTCGTCGAAGTAATGCGCGTTGAAGCCTCTGTTTACTCGCTCAGCCAGGGCGTCGTACTTGACGGCATCCTCTGACTTACCGAGGAGCCGGGCAGCGTTTGCGACGATGCGTGCATCCATGAACAGATACGCGGTTGAGGTGTACTGGCTTGGCGTTTCCGTCTGCCAAGGCACCCAGTCACCCAAGCTATCGAACGTCAAAACGCCGTCACGCAATTCTGTCGCCAGCGAATCGACATATCGACTCAGATAGGCGTAGTGATTGGCAAGAACTCGCTTATCGCCGCGATAGAGATAAAGATCGTTGGCAACGATCGGGTAGGCGCTATCCCAAGCCGGGTTCCTGCCCCCCGATCCCCAACCTCCTGTTGGCACAATCACGCTCATCCGTCCGTCTCGCCGTTGGTTGTCCTGTAGGTCGTCGAGCCACTTCGTGTAAAAGGTCTCCGAGCGAAAGTTCATTAGGCCCGCTTCCGCCGCGAGTTGAGCGTCGCCGGTCCACCCGTTCTTCTCGCGCTGCGGGCAATCCGTCGGAATGCTTTGGGCGTTGCTCAAATACGAATACCGCGTAGCCCACTGAATCTTGTTGAGTAGCTCGCTTGAGCATTCGAAAGATCCCGCGCTTTCCATATCGGTGTGAACAAACCGACCTTGGAAGGCTGAGATCGCCGGCTTTTTTGTTAGACCCGTGACTTCCGCATATCGAAAACCGCTGTACGAGAACCGCTGCTCCCAGCTTTCGACACCGGCTCCCTTGCAGACGTAGGTATCCGACTGGAAAGGTTGTGGCGGCGTTGCCTTGGCCATGAACTGCTCGATCTGACCGCGCTCGATCATGCCGTCCGCCCCAAGACGCTCGCTGTACCGCATCGTGACCTTCGTTCCTGCCGGCTCGCGAAGTTGAATGCGCACATGCCCAGAGAACGTCTGGCCAAAATCGACGATAAAGACGCCGGGTTTGGGCTCCTTGATCGCCTTCGCCGTAATCGTTTGGCCGATTGCCACCGGAGGACATACCCTTGCGCAGAGCTTGCCCTTGGGTGCCGGCATCACATCCGCCGGACTCCATGCCGAAGCATCGAATTTCGGAGTGTTCCAGCCAGGAATCTCCTTTCGTGCGTCATACACTTCGCCGGTATAGATTCCGTCGCGTAGAATCGGGCCGACTGTCGACCGCCAAGATCTGTCGGAAACGACGGTTTCGGTTCCGCCCTTGACGTAATCGATTGCGAGAACCAGCCTCAAGCGAGGTCTTCCTCGCCAAGGGGCTCGGTCGAAGTTCCAGGTCGCTTTGTCGTGGACATCGAACCAGCCGGTACCGAGCACGGCGCCAATCGCATTCTCGCCCTGCTTGACAAGCCGAGTCACATCGTAGGCGACATAAAGCACTCGCTTATCGAAATCGGTATAGGCGGGGTCGCGCTCGTCCGACTTAGCGACCGGCCTACCGTTCAGGCTCAAATCGGCATATCCGAGCCCGCAAGCGTAGATTCGGGCCCGGCGCACCGGCCCTGTAACCTTGAAGTCCTTTCGAAGAAAGGGAGCCGGGTTCGCAGCGGCCGGTCCTTGACGACCAATCCACTGGCTCCCCATCCAGTCGCGGCCCGAAAGCAAGCCCATCTCCCAGTGGCTTGGCTTACTGGGCTTGGATTCCCTGTCAGTCGTGTCCCAAACTCGCACGCGCCAAAAGCACTGTTGGCGGGACCTGAGTGGAAGCCCTGAGTATTCGATCTGATTTGTTTCCGCAGACTTAACTTTGCCGCTATCCCATAGATCGGCATTGCCTGCATCGAGAGCTCTCTTTGAGCTCGCAACAAGAACCTGATAGGTCCCTTGCCGCCAACTGCGCTTGCCCGAGTCGATTATCCAACTGAGCCGTGGGTGTGCCTGATCGATGTTGATCGGATCGGTCTGGTACTCGCATCGAAGCTCATTGACGGTCGACGTTGAAGTGTCGACCGCCTGGGGTGAAAGCCTCGCTCCGATTAGGGCATACGCGCAAAGAAGAACCATGCCCAACTCGATACCACATAACGCGGCTTTCTGTTTGGCGTGGTGGCCCGCTAACCCTTGCTATCGTTCTGAGGACGGTAGTCGGGGAAGTTCAGTTTGTCGCTGATCTTGTCCCAATGGGCAGTCTGGGTAAGTCCAGCGAGAAGTCTCTCCAGAGACTTGATGCCTTCCGGCGCCGCCCTCGCTCCCGATTTGGGTTTGGGAACTCCCGCATCGACGATCGATTTTCTTACGCCCGAACCTACGACGCTCAACACCGAGCCAGGGCTATTTGGATCTTTCGGCCCGAAATGGGAGCCGAGACTCCAAAAGTTTGCCTCGCTAACTAGCTTTGCTGCCTGTACAAACTCTTGCTGCAAGCCTTTCGCGACGTACGTTCCCGATCCTGCCGATCTTCGAACTATGAAGACAGCCGATCCATCCCTTTTGAGCGTGATCGCAAACTGGAAGTTTCGCTGGATGTATCCGGATTCAAACGACATGGTAACCGCAGAAACCTGAGTTGGAACATCGGTCGTTTTCTCGTCTTGCTGGGCCAGTCTAGCTGCCTCAACCGTTGATAACGAACTCAGGATCGATGCCGCCGTCAGCACGAGAATAACTTTAGGTTTCATTGCTTTTCCGTAATTTACGCCGATGCGTAAAGATCTGTGGCCGGACATTTGACTAAGTGCCACTAGACTCTCTGTATGAGACAGATTCTGATTGTGCTTGGGTTCGCCGTTGTGGGAACTTTCTTGGGCTTCATGGGTGGTCGGCAATATTGTCGCGACCTACTGAACAGCGGTCAGATTTACGATGAAGCGAAGTCGATACCGAAAGATATCGCCGATGGTTCAAGGTACGGCAATGCCGGGGCGGCATGGGGCCTGTGTGCTGGAACTTCGTCCGGATCCGTTGTCGTCGTCGGGTTGAGCATTTGGCGCCGAATTCAAACCAAGCCACGTTGAGCCTTGTTCATGCCAAGCTTAGGGCATGAAGATGCGCGAGCTTGGGAAGTCGGGAGTTATGGTTTCGGAAATCAGCCTGGGTTGCTGGACCATGGGAGGTCTGAACTGGGTTGACGGACGGGCGAATGGTTGGGCGAACGTCGATGAAGACGAGATCGTCAACGCAATCAAAGCTGGGATCGACGCAGGCGTCAACCACTTCGACAACGCCGATGTGTACGGCAACGGCCGTGCCGAGCGAATGCTGAGACGCGCATTCGATAAACTTGGGCTCAAGTCGAGTGACTTCGTCATCGCCACAAAAGTCGGTCACTTTCCTGGCACTGCCGCCCATGCCTACGAGCCGGCTCACATCCGACACCAATGCGAGCAGTCGCTCATCAACTTAGGCCGCGACCACATCGACGTCTACTACTTCCATCACGGCAGCTTTGGCGATTCGGATATGTATCTGGATGGCGCAGTTGAGACGATAAACCGCCTCGTCGAAGAAGGCAAGGTTCGCGTGAAGGGGCAATCCGCTTATTCAGCCGAAGACTTTCTAAGAGTCACGCCAAAAGTGAAGCCTGCCGCGCTCCAAAGCTGGGCTCACGCCCTCGACGATCAGTTCATCAAGCCAGGTTCTGCTGTCAGCGAATTGATGGCGCGCGAGGGAATGACGTTTGTCGCGTTTAGCCCACTAGCCCAGGCGCGACTCCTCGACAAATACGATCCGTCGAAGCCACCTTCCTTCGAACCGGGCGACCATCGTGAGAATTCCCAGGCCTTTTCTGGTC
>Ga0364867_10471_pt1 | contig 21872 bp, 18 predicted proteins | sample ExccelAu500001D4_3_FD_206915 | JGI IMG/M metagenome (GOLD analysis project Ga0364867, IMG submission 206915) | Enriched cells from Trout Bog Lake Hypolimnion, Wisconsin, USA - BchlTB.Aug13.5000.01.D4 | ecosystem: Environmental > Aquatic > Freshwater > Lake > Hypolimnion/Profundal zone | place...
TGTAATTCTAATTAACCTAAAATAATGCTCAATATCGATTCTTCACATTCTCACTGCAAGAAAAGATAATGGGGTTGTTAAATATCCATGTTGGTAAGCAGAGCCTTTTTCTCAAAACCATCTGTCAATCCTGAACCTTAACGGTCAGCAGCTTATCACCCGTCAAATCACTTCACCCAAGACCCTAATTGACATCAGCAGCCTGCCCAGTGGGGTCTATGTGGTGCGCTTGACCAATGATCAAACTGTGCAGGTGGGGAAGTTTATCAAGGAATAGATTCGCCGGATACTATCTCCCTTGCCCAACTACGGGCGTGGCAACCAATAATTTCGATCATTTTGAACAGGAGATTTCTTGTAAGCTGAAATACAGGTTCTATCGAAGGAATCGCATCAACCATTAATTTTACAAATGATTGTTCTTACCTAAAATAAAATTTCAATTGACTTTATCAAAACTTTTCATATCTTTAGATGCGCATTAGCATCACTTTAATCATATGAAAAAATATATACTCTTCATAATCTCAGTTTTAGCATTTTGTGCTACCAATGCCCAGGGATGGCAGTGGTTGGAACCCAAACCACAGGGGAATTCTTTATCTTCAATATTTTATGTAATGTCAACAGGTACAGGCTATTGTGTCGGTAATTGCGGAACAATACTGAAAACAAGTGACAACGGGACAACATGGGCTACACTGCAAACTATCACTAACAATAACCTTTACTCCTGCTATTTTTCGGATGTCAACACTGGTTATGCGGTTGGCGAACAAGGACTTATTATCAAGACCTCAGATGGAGGGAGTACATGGATTCCTTTGTTCTCATCAACTTCATCAAGTCTGAGATCAGTATGTTTTACGGATGCTAATACAGGTTATGCAGCAGGGGATTATGGTGTTCTCCTTAAAACATACAATGCCGGTGCTTCCTGGATTACTTTACCTTCAGGTATAACTTCTGCACTGCGATCTCTTTCTTTCCCGGCCTCGATGACTGGCTACGCTGTTGGCGATTCCGGAAAGATTCTTAAAACCACAGATGGTGGGATAAGCTGGAGCAAACATGTTGCACCTACATCTAAAAGGTTGTTTTCGGTGTTTTTTCTGAATTCTTTATCCGGTTATGCAGTTGGAGACTCGACTCTTATATTTCACACCATTGACAGTGGGTTGACCTGGACCAAACAAGATTCCCCTATGTATTCAGGTTGGTATAGCCTGTATTCAGTTTATTTTTCTGATTCACAGAACGGTTATGCGGTAGGTAACACCTATCGATTGAAAACAACAAATGGAGGGCTTCAATGGCAGATTGTAAATGATGCAAATGCCTTAGCGTACCAATATAATGCAAATTTCTACAGTATTCAATGCATCGGTTCGAGCCAAATTGTAATGTGCGGTGGGAATGGACTAATACTCCAATCCACAAATGGTGGAATCACCTGGTCTGCATATTCTCATAACTACTCAAGTCTCTTATCTGTTCAATTTACGGATAAGAATACAGGGTATACCTGTGGATACCACAGTAACAAGGCCACGATCCTGAAAACTACCGATGCAGGTGCAAACTGGAATTTTCTATATGGTCCTTCGGTAATTTGGGATCTTTACTGGCTTTCCTTCCCTACAGTAACCACCGGGTATCTGGCCGAAGAAACGTTTGGACGAGCTTCAAAGACTACCAATGCCGGGGCTAATTGGTCAACAATTTACCCGCCAGAGGATGTTTTCCCCAGAAGTGTGTTTTTTACTGATGCCAATACAGGTTATATAACAAATGACATGCCGAATAATCCAAATAACTCGATTATCAAGACTACCGACGGGGGGGCAACATGGAATTATCTGAATGTTGGAACTACTTTAGCACTTCATTCCATATATTTCACAAATTCCAATATTGGTTATGCAGTTGGTAAAGCCGGTATGATTAAGAAAACCAGTGATGCCGGGATTACATGGATTACACAAAATTCCGGAGTCAATAATTACTTGATGTCTGTTTATTTCACAAGTGCTACAATCGGATATTGTTCTGGCTTGCAGGGAACAATTTTAAAAACCACCAACGGAGGGAATACCTGGATACAGCAATCTACTGGAACAAATAATGATCTTAATGGAATATATTTCAAAGACTCTTTAAATGGTTATGCAGTTGGAAACTCCGGCACAATTTTAAAAACCAAAAACGGAGGTACAACCTGGTTTAAGGAGTACTCCGGTACAATTAATGCCTTGTCCTCTTTATATTTTACGAGCGTTGATAGCGGTTATATTGTTGGACAGGGAGGCACCATACTGAAGACCACAGACGGAGGAGGTTCAACTCCCATGGTCGTCACTGTCGGCCCTGGCGACTTTAATGGCAGTACCGTCACCCTGAACGGACGGGTAATTGCGAACAACACATCGACCCAGGTCTTCTTTGACTGGGGGCTTACTGCCTCATATGGAAATACTCTTGTTGCGACCCCTGATATTGTAGGAGGAATTTTAATGACCAATGTAAACGCCCAACTTTCAGGGCTTAGTTACAACACGACCTATCATTACAGCGTAAGAGGAGTATACCCGGCTGGGACAGTTTATGGTAGCGATATGAGCTTTGTCCTCCCGTGCATTGATCCTGCAGGTCTTATAACAGGGCCGTCAAATGTTTGCCTGGGCGAAAGCGGTGATGTTTATTCCATTCCACCGATCCCCAATGCAGCTTCGTATTCCTGGTCTGTGCCTCAGGGAGTGACTGTCATAATGGGTGCAGGCACAAATTCGATCACGGTAAGTATCGGGAGTTCCGCCGTCCCGGGGGTCATTGAGGTTCATGGATTAAATTCCTGTGGTAACGGGACGTCCTCGATGTTCTTTGTAAATGTCAATCCAAGCCCTTACCCCTCAATTTCAGGGGATACATCCATGTGCGTCGGTAGTGGATATTATAATTATACGACAGAAGTAGGCATGAATTCATATTCCTGGAATGTTTCTGCAGGAGGGACAATCACATATGGTCAGGGGACAAACTTGATAATGGTTACCTGGAACAATGCCGGATCACAGGCCGTAAGCGTTACTTATACCGATGCCAGCGGCTGTCAATCTATTAATCCTACGGTGCTTAACGTGACTGTTAACGACGTGCCTGCTGCTGCAGGTTCAATCAATGGTACTGATGTTGTTTGCGCAGGTGACCAGTCAGTTCCTTACAATGTTGCTCCTATCACAGGCGCTCTCACTTATGTTTGGCAACTACCAACCGGAGCTACCATTGCATCCGGTGAGTGGACGAATACTATTACTGTCAACTATGATCCGAATACCGTGTCCGGCCCTATTACTATCATGGGGAATAACCTTTGCGGAGACGGTGCAGGTTCAAGCCTTAGTATTAATGTGAACCCTATTCCGCTAACACCAACGATTACAGCCAATGGATATTTGCTTACTTCAGATGCTGTATCAGGAAACCAGTGGTATCATGATGGTATAGCAGTCGCCGGTGCAACCAATCAAGGATATACCGTTCCTGCATCAGCCCCAGGCTGGTACTGGACGATTGTTACTCTTAACGGATGTGTCTCAGATTCCTCAAACCATTTATACATCCAGGGTGTGGGTGTGAACGAACAGAAAAAGCCTACAGTGAACATCTATCCTGATCCCAATAATGGTCATTTTTCTATTAGCTTCTATTCTCAAAAGGAAACAACGTTACAGGTAGGAATCTATAACAGTCTTGGTCTGCGGATATTTGGAGAAAGTAACTATAATGTAAGTGGGAACATGGTTATAGCCTTCGACCTTGGCTCAGCCCCATCCGGACTTTACACGGTTGTCTTGCGTTATAATGACAATAAGCTACTCAGGAAAATACTGGTAAATAAATAGCCCAATCATTGATCCTATTATCAGTTCTGATGCAACCTTTGGGGTCATGGCAACCTGTGATTTTTATTCATTTACCTTTGCTATTCCTGCCGAAGTCGTCAGCACATAAACTTTACAGGAATAACCCTTGTCCGCTTCCCATCAAACTCAATGAGCCGACATGCATAACTGAAACCCGTTGGCTCTTGGCCGGTAAAGATGTCCTTCCGTTTCACTAAATACCGGGCGAACCCTGAAAATATAACCTCTTGGCGCTATTCTTTACCGACTCCTATCTCCACTTCGTCGGGTTATACATCCAACCAATCGAAAATCGTTGTTCCGCCCCTGCCATCCGACATATCTTTGCTTCATCAACATCAAACAACAAGATGAAAGCAACAACAATTATAATCGCAGCAGCCCTTACTCTTTCAGTGAATGTTCTTTTCGCAGGAAATGAATTTCCCACAGCACCTGTATCCAAAGAGAAAATAGCTATAACCCTTGCCCCTACTACGCCATCTGAAGCTACCTTTGAGGACATGGCAACCTTAACTATTCTTGCGCCGGTTGTTCCTTCTGAGGCTACCTTTGAGGATGTTTCGTTTGAAATGGTATCGGGTTTGAATCTTGCACCGGTCCTGCCAGTCATGGCAACCCTTGATGATGAAACCGATTTTTCTTCAATACAACCTGCCGTTCCTGCCGAAGCCGACTTTGATTAAACTCGACATAACTTCCCCCAACTCTGCGAAGCTGCCCCATGGGGTGGCTTCTTTTGTTTTAGTATCTTTTTGAATAGGTATTTATTTACCGCTATCTGATGCTACACATGGCTCCTTTACCGGCAACATGGCCTTAAATCATCAGATCAGGATCATTCAGAACATCTGTAGGATTGATTGCCGTGACCCTTTTGCCGTGATATTTAAACGTCCCTTGAGGGGCGTGGCATTCATACAATTTGTTCAAATTGGCAAATCAAATCGCTTCATAAGCATTCTTCGGGTCTGTTCAGAAACCTGTTCTTTGGTTCTACCACTCCCACCTTTTTGAAATCTGCTATGCTTTCCTCCTTCCATAAGGTTTTGCCTCACAACCCGATCAAAGTTTGCCATGACCGCATTATGGGATTTCTCCTTGCTCTGTAGGCTACAGATACCTTTTTTTACATCAAAACCATAGGCTTCTTTATATTCTCTTGTAGTGAGGAAGTGCTTTTGCCGGACATGAGTAATCACCCGATGGAAGTATTTGCCGCAGATTTCACATTTCGGTTTACCCTCCTTGTCATATTCTATAATGCCATAGGCCATTGTGGTTAGTTTATTGGTTAATCCGGCCATGCCATCGCATGACCTCAAAGTGCTATTCAATCTTTCGGGAAAGGATAACATTGTAGAGAGTGTGTCAATATACACTTCCTCTTCGAAAACTCCCATGTTCCCACCTTTGTTCTTGGCTTCATATACGTGATGGATTCGATAGCCATTGGTTGAAGATAGTTTCTTCCCTTTTAATCTATGCAGACAGGCTGCCGAAAATCCATTCGAAGTTACTACGAATAACCACTAAAGGGTTACAGGTGGGGTGAGTTTTTCTTCGTACATCAGCTCGTATAGGTCAGCAAGTGGAGTCTTGCTCCTGACTGAATCATCAGGATTCATTGCCTTGACCCAATGGCGGAAGAGTTCTTTGATACGGTCATTGCACCAAATGGCAAAGGCCGGGGAAAGCCATCGGGCATGTTCCAAAAAGACATCTTCATCCATCCACGTGCCGGGATTATTTCCTCCCTGTGTAACCACCACAAGATCAGTCAAAGTAAGATTTCTTACTTTGGTCAGTTCATTTAAAAACTCTCCGGTTCTTTGATTTTGAAGCCAAAATTTCGGGGCTTTAGATTCCCCGAATTGTCTTCCCATGCTGGTAGCATCAATCATTACCCGTCCGTCCTTAAGACCAAAGACAACTTCTTCGTCATTATACTTGAATATTTTTATTTCTTCGGTCATGGCAATCTTTGCTTACCGCTTCCTCATTACTCCATTTATACATTTTACGGTTCAGAGATTTGCAGATGTTCCCATCTTCAAGTCGCCTTCCACCAGTCCAACTCTAAGCCATAAAACCGTTTAGGCAAAGACCTAAGGATTGATTTCCATAGCAATTAAGCCCCATATAGAGTCATGACACCATACTATTATAGTATTACATCTACCAGTGGTACGATATACTCCATATTTTTTAAGTACATTGGTAAGTCATTCTTGTTCAACTTCTTCGATAAAACCATGAAATCGTGGTTTTATGAATCCTTGATTCTCAAGCAAATAGTAGATGCTTTCTGTGTTTTCTTTACTGTTCAAAATATTTGAAATGGCTTTTTATGACCATCCTTCGATCCTGTTGTGTTTGGGCCATGGCAACCGCAGTTTTTTCCATCTCGATAAAGTAAAGCTTTGCCTGTTTGCATTTATCCGTGCGTTTAAGCATAGAGGTTTCTTTTGCGCGGTCTAAAGATAGGGCGTAATCCATTGAAGGTCTGCCTCCTGTACTTTTCACCAAAATTGGGGTAAAGTCCCTGCCTTCTTCAAAACCATATTCAAACATGCGCTTATACCAATCGGTGAATTTGGTTTCTCTTTCCAAGAACTCATACAGTTCCCTTGCGCTTCCCGCCTTCATTCCTAATCGGAATGATATGTGGATTAATTCTTCCTTGGACATGGCAACCGTAAATCAGAATATAATTTTTCTTTATTGGCTGCCCCAGTTTAAGCCAAGGTTATCTTTGGGGAACAGGATTACATTACATAAGGTGTAACTCTCCCCGTGGGGAGTTAAACTATCCTGACCCCGGGGGGTTGCCAAAACCGAAAAGTGATTTTTCCGGACCCACCGGGGGCCTATTTGCTGAATGAAAAAGTTGAAAGGACGATGCTGAATCGTGTGGTTATCTGTGTGTTAAAAAATAAAAAACTCCATATTTAATTGACATACAATTGAATATGGAGTAATGCTGCGGAGAGACAGGGATTCGAACCCTGGGACCCCCTTACGAGGGTCAACGGTTTTCGAGACCGCCCCATTCGACCGCTCTGGCATCTCTCCGGTTTAATGAGGGCGCAAAAATAGGAAAAATTCCGGGTTCTTTAAGACCAGTGGTTAATCCTGGATAAATCTTTTTCAGAGGTGCAAGGATGCAGTTTGAGTTATTCAGATGAAAGAATGGTTTTTATCTGCTTTTAATATTATTATCCTGTATCTATCCTGTATCTATCCTGTATGTTAGATTTGTATATCTTTTTACAACGATTTGCTTTCATACCATGTCATCCACATAAAACATCAACCATGGCATTCTTAAAAACCAATATGCTGACCAAAACATACAGAGGCAAGGTCGGCAACCAGTTTGTCCTTTCTCGTGAAGGAAACAATAGTATCAGAAAGGTTGAATAGCATGTCAACAAACATGTAAATCTTCAATCAAAAATTTATTCGGGAATCGTAAATCCTTCAATCGTAAATCAAACTGCATCCTCAGCGCTTCAAAAAAGATACTGCATTAAACTTCCTTGAATATTTTCGCAAATACATCGATAACATCCTGTCGCTGAAATGGCTTTGCGATGAAATCATTGAATCCTGCCTGTAAAAACTTTTCTCTGTGTTCCTCGCCGGCAAACCCGGTAACAGCTATAACCGGTAAGGATTCATTCCCTGTTTGCTTCCTGATCACATTCATTGCCTGGATGCCGTCCATACCTTCACCCAGGTTTATATCCATAAAGATAGCGTCGATTTTTTCACTCCTGGTGATTTCAATTGCTGCATTCCCCGACACGGAGAAGAAAAGATGGCAGCGCTTCTTTAAATGATGCATCAGAAGGTTGCTGTTAACTGTATTATCTTCAACAATAAGAATGTTGGGAAGTTTCTTTCTGGGTGACCTGCTTTTTTGGGGTGAAGTCTTTGCGGGTTTGGCTGATAAACCCGGGGTCTTTTCAGCCTTTTGGCATTGTTTTGATTTGTCTTCCGAAGGCTGAATAGCATAACCGTAAATCCTGTTGTTTATAAATATCTGCATCAGCTTCTGAGCAGAACTATTTATCTGTTCAAGCTTCCACCTTACTTCAGGATCATTACATTCCTCCATCAGAATATTTGTAAATCCCAGGATGCCATTCATCGGTGAACGCAGGGCATGATCCAGACAGGTCCATTGCATCTGGTGTTGTAAATCCGCTGTTTGCACTTTCCCCTGTTCATCTTCCATCATGGCATCGATCATTCCATGGACCAGTTCGGAAATGGCCTTTTTATCTTTTTTCCCATGCACGGCCTCAAGAAAGCTGAACATGGCCTGGATTATCTTGGTATTGCTGATTTCATCCATAAGCAGGTACAAGTTAAACAACAATTATACGACAAAAGATACAATTGGTTTCAGGCAAGCTTTTCAATCACTTCTATAAGTTTTATACCTGATGAAAAAGATCATGCTGATCCCGCCCAGGCTCCCAAATATTAATCCGGCCGACAGCAGGGCGGCACTCAGGCCATAATGGTCTGTGATCCATCCGAAAAGAGGTCCTGTAAGTACAAAAGTCAGGCGGATAATAAAATTACGGACAGAAAGTACGGTAGCCCGCACATCCGAAGTAGTGATCACATTGATGTAATTCCTCAGGGTCACAGTTGCAAGCCCCCTGCCAAGATAAAAAATCAGCAAAAAGCAAAGGCCGGCAAAAGAATCTGTAAATGCGAGCGCCACGTAGGAAAAGCACAACAGCAGTGTAAACATAGCCACGGTGCGCGGAGGGCCAAGCTTTGCTTCGATCTTCCAGGCCAAAATCGCCGTCACACCCACACTTAGATTCAAAACAGCCCATGCTACACCATAAACTGAAACCGGCAGTCCGACTCGGCTGAAATACGGCTGGGCGAACCAGGCCATTGTAAGGGTTGAAGCCCCTGTCACAGCCGAAAAAACAGTGTTCCAGGTGAGTTTCCTGTCCCCATGCAGAACTTTCTTCACGATCCGGTATACATCTTTTACACCCGGTTTGCGGATATGTCCGTGAATTGGTGGTTCCCTGAGTAAAAAAGCTGCAGGTATTGCAATGAACGCGACACCAGCCTGGAAATAATAAGGTGTTCTCAGGGAGATCACAGCCAGGAGCCCACCCATGATTCCTGCAGCGGCTTCCGCAAAATTCCCGATCGAAGTGATCCTGCCTTCGTACCGGGTGTACTTCTCTGTTTTCCCCGACGACATCAGGGAATCATATAACATGGCCGAATCTGCTCCCGAGACAAGGCTCATTCCCACGCCGAGGATGGTCTCCGCCAGGGCAAACTGCCAGAAGCCTGAGGACAAACTGTAGATGAGGTAGCCGCCGAAACCAAAAACAGAACCGATTAGAATACTTGTACGACGACCCGCGGTATCTGCAAAATAACCGGTTGGGATCTCAAGGACCATTAGGGTAAAAGAGTATACTGCCTGCAAGGTGAAAATATCCTGCATGCTCATCCCGTTCGATTTGTAAAACAAAACAATAATGGGCATGACCAGGTTCATCCATTTGGCGACCTTTACGAGATAAAGGTTTGTGAGGTTTCGGCGGAGAGAGAAATTACCAGTCATATACAGGTTTGGAACTTCGCTTCCTTGTTTTTATTAGCCTGCAAAATTCCGTAAAAAAATGCGGATTTTTTCGGGTAAAAAAAACGCCGCTTTTCGCGGCGTTTTCAAGGAGTTTTGCGGAGAGAGAGGGATTCGAACCCCCGGAGGCTTGCACCTCAACGGTTTTCAAGACCGCCGCAATCGACCACTCTGCCATCTCTCCGGGGGCAAAATTAATACATTTTTCGAAACCGGCAAGGTCAAAACTTGCATTCTGCATTGGAGCTCTTGCCTGATATTTCATAGGATTCGGCGAATTTTATTGCAAATACGGCCGGTTTTCAATATATTTGCATATATAATTTACCTGAAAATATCACAAACTGCTTTTTTCAGCGTTCATATCATTTTATAAACCATTTTATATGAAAAAGTCTTTATACCTGCTGATCTTTGCCTCCTTGCTTATAGGAGGATCATCGGCCAGTGCTGCAGCAAAAAACCTATGGGCTTACATGACCTATGCAACTTTCAACTCACCTGAAGGGCCATATGTTGAAACCTATCTCAGCATTGCCGGGAACAGCGTGAGATGGGTCAAACAGAGCGACGGCAAATACAAAGCCACTGTGAATGTACTTATGACTTTCAAGGACAAAGACCAGATCAAAGCCTATAAGAAATACGAGCTGAACAGCAACGAAATTCCCGATACGGCCCATCTGAACTTCCAGTTCATCGACCAGCAGAGGTTTCAGATCGCCAACGGCACCTATAAGTTTGAGATCCAGTTATCCGACAAAAACAAAACAGCCGAGGCTGTGCCTTACAGCCAGACCATTGGCGTGGATTTTCCGGCCGATAAACCTTCCATGTCGGGCGTGGAGATGATCACCAGTTACAGTAAAACAGAAACACCTACAGCCTTGTCCAAAAGCGGGTACAACCTCATTCCAAACATGTATAATTTTTATAATGATGATGATGCAAAACTGGGGTTTTACGCTGAATTGTATGGTCTTGACAAGGTCATACCCCAGGGGCAGATGTTCCTTCTTTCGTACCATATTGAATGCTTTGAAAACAACCTGAGGCTTAACGATTTTGCAAAGTCAAGGAGAGAGACTCCCAAACCTGTGAACGTCCTCCTGGCCGATGTCAATATCAAGGACCTATCAACAGGGAATTACAACCTCGTGATCGAAGCCAGGAATGCAAACAATGAAGTCCTCCTTTCAAAAAAAGTGTTCTTCCAGAGGACTAACCCGAATGCCACTTATTCGGTTACACAACTTGCCTCTACCGATGTCAAAGGCACTTTTGCTGAAAAGATAGTTAATGCAGATACTCTCACGGAGTATATCAAAAGCCTCTACCCTGTTTCAACAGGGTATGAGAAAGACTATATCCGCTATCAGCTGAAGAAAGCAGATCTTGCTACAAATCAGAAGTTCTTTTACAGTTTCTGGTCACAAAGGAGCTCAACCGAACCGGAGAAAGCATGGATTGCATACAACCAGCAGGTGAAGATCGCACAGGAACATTTCGCTTCCACTATCAAGAAGGGATATGAAACTGACCGCGGACGCGTTTTCCTGGAGTATGGTCCTCCAAATGCCAGGGAGGGACATTATGCTGAACCCAATACCTATCCTTATGAGATCTGGCAGTATTATACCCTGAACAACAACCAGAGGAACAAGAAATTTGTATTTTATTCGCCGGATATGGTTACTGCGGATTTCATCCTCCTTCACTCCGACGCTATAGGTGAGCAGTATGATCCCACATGGAAAGTCTTCCTCAGGAATAAGCTGTCATCTCCAGTTGATATAAGTGAATCCCAGGTGGTAAATGTGTGGGGCGATTATTCTGACGACGCCTGGGATTTGCCTACGACAAACCTCTGACAGGAAACGTCAAAGCCGGTCTTTTCTTTCCTTCTTTGGGGATTTATTCTTACTTTTGAGCCTTTATTGGCGGCCTGATCTTTCAACAAACAAGTGCGAGTAGCTGTAGTTATACTTAACTGGAACGGGAAAAATTTTCTTCAGAAATTCCTTCCTGCACTGATCCAGCATATTGACGCTGATACAGGCGTCATTGTTGCTGATAATGCCTCCACAGATGACTCCCTGGAATACCTCAGAAACAGTTTCCCTCAGATACGAATAATACGGAATCCCGACAACGGTGGGTTTGCCAGGGGCTATAACCTGGCCCTGCAACAGGTGGATGCAGAATATTATGTTCTCCTGAACTCCGATATTGAAGTTACCGAAAACTGGATCAGGCCCGTAATTGACCTGATGGAAAAGGATAACACAATAGGTGCCTGCCAGCCAAAGATCCGCTCCTATCTCGAGCCAAAGAAATTTGAATATGCAGGAGCTGCCGGAGGTTTCCTTGACAAATACGGCTATCCTTTCTGCCGTGGAAGAATGTTCCTGCAGATAGAAGAAGACCACGGACAGTACGATGACACCCATGAGATCTTCTGGGCATCAGGAGCATGCCTGTTTGTGAGATCAAAACTGTATCACGAACTTGGTGGTTTTGACGAGGATTTCTTTGCACATATGGAAGAGATCGATTTTTGCTGGAGAATGAACAATGCCGGGTATAAGATCATGTATTGCCCTGAATCCACTGTTTTTCATATAGGGGGTGGCACACTTCCCAAAATATCCTGGAGAAAAACCTATCTTAATTTCAGGAATAATTTCATCCTTCTGTACAAGAATCTTCCCGATGCATGGCTGGTAAGGGTATTTGCAGTAAGATTGCTTCTCGACGGGATTGCTGCCATGAAATTCCTGATCCAGGCTGGGTTCAAGGATTTCTGGGCCGTTGCAAGGGCTCATTTCAGTTTTTACCACTCGCTTTCAAAGACCAGGCAAAAACGTTTATCGATCAAACAGGGTTCGGTAAGGAATATTTACAAAGGCAGCCTTGTTTTTGATTATTTCATACTCAGGAAACGAAAATTTTCGCAGCTAAAACCTTCAAGGTTCAAAAGCTAGCTAAGAAGCAGACTTTCTATCGCCAGCCTGTATGAATCAAGCCCGAAACCGGCAATCACTCCCCTGGCTGCCGGAGCGATAAACGATATATGCCGGTAAGGTTCCCTTGAGTACACGTTTGAAATATGCACCTCGACGACCGGAACCCTGATTGCCCTGACGGTATCTCCTATTGCAACCGAAGTATGGGTGTATCCCCCGGCGTTAAGAACCACACCGTCATATTTTCCATCGGCCTTCTGCAATGCATCGATGATCTCTCCTTCGATATTGCTCTGGAAAAACGAAATACCTGCATCAGGGTATAACGATTTCAGGTTTTCCAGGTAATCTTCAAATGTTTGGCTTCCATAGACCAAGGGTTCACGCTTACCCAGCAGGTTCAGGTTAGGGCCATTTATTATCAATACCTTTTTCATGATAGCAAATATACAAAATGGCGAAAAGCGAAAAGCGTTCGCCGGAGGCGAAACGAGCACGCAAATGAATAAACAATTGGTGCAAATAAATGGCGAAATAATCGTACATCGTAAATCGTACTTCGTACATTCCTCTACAATTGTTTATATTTGCATTGACTTTCCAATAGGGGTGCCTTAAAAATACGGGCTGAGATCATACCCTCTGAACCTGATCCGGATAATGCCGGCGTAGGAACAAGAGTATCACATTACAGCTTGCCTCTGTTGTAGGTTATCGGTTTAACGGTTAAACAAATAACTTATGATGATGCAACAATACACAACAAAACAAGCAATCAGGTGCATGGCGGTATGCCTTGCTGCTTGTTTGACTGGCCTGGCATGCCACGCCCAGGTTAGGCTGGGCGGGACTATTACCGGCATCCAGGACGGGAGTTATCTCCCCGGAGCAAATCTTATTCTCGAAAAAACCGGGAAAAATGCAGTCAGCGACGAGAACGGGAGTTTTCTCATCCAGAACATCCATCCAGGAACCTATACTCTAAGGGTATCCTTCATGGGATATGCCACTGTAAAGATGATGCTGGTTTTGCAGCGCGATACGGATGTCCTGATCAGGATGGAACCATCAGCAATCCTGGGCGAGGAGGTGAATGTGACTGCCACACGGGCCCAGGTAAAATATCCCGTGGCGTATACAGATATAACCGCAAGCCAGCTGCAACCTATGAATCTGGGTAAGGATATGCCTTATCTCATTCAGAATACCCCATCGACCGTAGTCACTTCCGACGCCGGAACGGGTATAGGTTATACGGGGATCAACATCAGGGGAACGGACCTGACGAGGATCAACGTGACAATCAACGGCATCCCGCTAAATGATCCTGAATCGCAGGGAGTCTGGTTTGTGGACCTGCCCGACATCGCTTCATCCTCCGACAATATACAGATCCAGCGAGGAGTTGGAACTTCCACGAACGGGGCCGGGGCATTCGGCGCATCCATCAACATACAGACAACAAAACTTAATCCCGATCCGTACGGGGAACTGGATGTTTCGGGAGGTTCTTACAACACCATAAAGTCGACTCTCAGATTCGGAACCGGCTTGCTTCCCGACCACCTTAGCTTCGACGGCCGCTTCTCATACCTGCATTCCGACGGCTATATCGACAGGGCATTCTCAAACCTTAGTTCCTGGTATCTTTCGGGAGGATATTACGGCCGTAAAACGACCTTCAGGCTGATCCTTTTTTCAGGAACTGAAAAAACTTACCAGGCCTGGGGAGGCGTACCCAAGGATTCCCTGGAAACCAACCGCAGATTCAACCCCATGGGAATGTACTACGACCAGAACGGGCAGGTTCAATACTATAACAACCAGACCGACAATTACGTGCAGACTCACTTCCAGGCAATTTTCTCCCAGCAGCTCATGAAAGGCTGGGATCTGAACCTGGCAGCCTATTACACCAAGGGAAGCGGGTACTACGAAAGTTATGAACAGAATGCTCCATTGTCGGGTTATGGCCTCCCGGATGTCATTATGGGTGGCGATACGGTTACCACGACCAACCTCGTCAACCGTAAATGGCTGGATAATGATATGTATGGATTTACATTTTCCAGTAATTACAAACATGACGAAAAATTCAATCTTATCCTTGGCGGGGCGGGGTACCTTTATTCGGGCGACTCATACGGCAAGGTCATCTGGGCTCAGTTTGCTTCGACAAGCAATAACAGCTGGAACTGGTATGACGGCAAGGGTATCAAGAAAGATTTCGACGTCTTTGGTAAAATTAATTATACCTTATGGAAGATGCTTACGCTCTTCGCCGACCTGCAGTACCGGTATGTGAATTATAAGCTTAGCGGCACCCTCGAAGACCTCAGGACACTGGATCAGGTTCACACCTTCAATTTCTTCAATCCCAAGCTCGGATTATCTTTTGCATTCAACAACCACCACCAGGCCTATTTTTCCTTTGCCGTCGGTAACAGGGAGCCCAGCCGTGACAATTACAAGGATGCCGATACGAACAGGATACCTTCACCAGAAAGGTTATACGATTATGAACTGGGCTATACTGCTAAATACAAATGGTTTACAGCCAACGCCAACGTATTTTATATGAATTACAGCAACCAGCTTGTACTGACAGGCCAGATCAATTCGGTAGGAGAAGCCATTATGGTCAATGTGCCTCACTCCTACCGCATCGGGATAGAGATATCGGCAGGCATGGATATTATAAAACAGCTTCATCTCGACCTGGCAGCAACTATCAGCCGGAACAAGATCAGGGATTTTACTCAGTATATCGATGAATATGATACGGCCGGGAATTTCAAGGGACAGCAATCGACTTACCTTGGCAAGACAGACCTTTCATTTTCTCCCGATATTGTCCTGAACGGCACCCTCACTTATAAACCCATTAAGAACCTTGCCGTTTCCTGGAATTCAAGGTACATAGGACGGCAATATATTGACAATACCTCGAACCGTGAGCGTTCCCTTAACGATTATTTTGTGAACGGGCTCGGGGCTTCATATTCGGTGCACCCACGCTGGATGAAGGAAATCGCATTCAACCTGACTGTGAATAACATCCTCAGTGCGAAATACGAGTCCAATGCCTGGGTTTACCCTTATCTGCAGGGAGGAACATACTATGAAAGCAACGGTTATTTCCCCCAGGCGCCGGTCAACTACCTGCTGGGGGTAAGCCTGAAAATATGAACTGTTATTAACGACTGGACGATCTGCAAGTTACGATTGGACGATTTACGATCTCCGATTAAATTTATTGGTTTACGATTTATGATTTTTAAGAGTAATATTGTAATCTTCAATCCACAATCGTAAATGTCAATATTATAATCGTCAATCATCAATCTGACAATTCAATCGTAGATCGTAAATTGTCCAATCGTAAATTATAACTCGTTCTTCCTTTCGTATCTTTGCGGCGGGAATTATGGAAAAGACCATCAGCATAAAGAACAAAAGGGCCGCCTTCGAATTTTTCCTGCTTCAGGAATATTCAGCGGGCATAGTGCTTACCGGTACCGAGATTAAATCGATACGTGAGGGGAAAGCATCCATTGCCGATGCTTATTGCAGTTTCAAGGGTGATGAGCTTTTTGTGGTTAATATGCATATTGCAGAATACAGCCTTGGCAACATTTATAACCATGAGCCCAAGAGGGAACGCAAGCTTCTGCTCAACAGGCGGGAGTTACATAAACTCCTTGTCAAAGTCAAGGAAAGGGGGCTGACTATCATCCCCACTTTACTGTTCGTTAATGAAAAAGGACTGGCCAAGCTTAATATTGCGCTGGCCAAAGGGAAACATTCCTACGACAAACGTGAAACGCTAAAACAAAAAGACATGAAACGGGAGATTGAACGGGCCCGTGAGTAAATCAGTAATAACTCCAGGGCAGAGCTCTGGACCCGGGTTCCGCTCCGGAGGGGCGGGGAATTTTCGGGATTAAATGCAACCATATGAAAAGACACAGCTGGCATCTTGCCTTAATTATCGTTATAGTTTCCCTGCCGGGGATGCTCATGGCCCAGGAAAAAACCGAAAAGAGCGGTATCATTGAATGGCACAGCTTCGCAGATGCATACAAGCTGAATAAGAAGAAGCCTAAAAAAATGTTTGTCGATGTATATACCGACTGGTGCGGATGGTGCAAGAGGATGGATAAGGAAACGTTCCAGGATCCAGAAACCGCAAAATACATGCAAAAGCATTTCTATTGCGTGAAGCTGAATGCCGAGACCAAGGATACGATCGTGATCGACACTGTGAAATTTGTCAACTCGAATCCCAGGGGAAGGGGTGGAAATAACCAGCTGGCCGTAGAACTACTCAGGGGAAAAATGTCATATCCTTCAGGTGTTTTCATAAACGAAGAGAACCAGGTGCTCACGGTTCTTCCCGGGTATCTCAATGCACACGATTTCGCCCCTGTGATCCATTATTTCGGCGAAAACGCCTACAAGAACATGAAATGGGAAGAATACCAGGAATCTTATAAAAAATCCCAGGCAAAGCCCGGCAGCACTGAAGCAGGCAAATAACCAAGTAACAATGAAGTCGGCAAATAACCCGGTACCAGTGAAGCCGGCAGCAGTGAAGCCGGCAGATTCAGACGGGCAACGGTTTGTAACCTGTTGAATCAGTATTTATCCCAGAAAAGCTTTGTTGTTACAAGGTCTCCCCCGATTGCAGAGGAGGCTGCGGCATAATTTGCACCGTTGAGTGTTTGCTCCGAAATCGGATAGGTAAACCGGACAGGGATAGGTGACAAGGCCCTGGGAGGCGCCTGAAGAACAGGATAGTCGAATTTCCTCCATTCAGTCCAGGCTTCAAATCCGCGGTTATACAACGCCAGCCATTTCTGGAACCCGATCTTACGTTTATAATTTCCAGGAGCCGTGGTATAGGCAACCCTGGGGTCGGCCAGGTAAGCCTTTGCATCGGCTTCAGTTCCCCCCCAATATATTATAGAGGCTGTAACGGCATTATTGTAATGGTCTTTTGCCGATCCTCCCCCTACATTATAACCCCGCTCAGCGCCTTCGGCCAGTAAAAATTCAGTCTCTGCATAATCAAAGATAAGTCCTTCGAAAGTCGGCACCTGCAACTGATCTGCTACATGGGAATAAGCAGTAAAGTCATTTGATTCGCCGTAAACTCCTCCAAGGTAAACCAGCTTGGGTTCTCCCGTCGAGGATGTATCAACCTGGGTGAAGTACAACGGCAACCTTGGATCATTCATCCTGTTCATCGTATCAACCAGGGTATTGGCAGGGATATAATCGTGGCGCCCGCTGGCGACAAGTTCATCGTAAATAGGGTTGGTATTGGGAGGCTGGTTCATGTATACGAGCCTTGCATTATCACTGTTCGAGGCGATGAGACCGTTTTCGTCGGTTACAGACCGTTCTACTGCGGCTTTCGCAAAAACGGGATCGACGTCACTCAGGAGCATTCCCATCCGCAGTCTTAAAGAATTGGCAAATTTAGCCCAGGCAGCTACATTGCCCATGTACATCTGGTCTGCCACATCAAGGCTCCCGTAAGAGGGATTAAGGTGAAGTATGGCGGTGTCAAGGCGGGTAATCAGATTTTTATAAATAGTCAGCCCATCATCATACTTAGGTAAAAGATTATTGATATTCAGTGCCTGGGAATAGGGAATATTCCCGAAAGTTTCGACCAGGTTGCTCCATGAATATACAGTGAGTATCTCTATAATTGCGAGACGGTTCTGTTTCACGGCCGGGTTCGGGTCATCGATGTAAGTCGTGGTTGCAATGATCTTTGAAGCCTGGTCAAGATCCTTGATGACATACTGGTACATCCAGTTCCAGTGATTATCGGGTATGGTCCTGTCGATAAGGTCATAGTTGCTTTCGTCGGTATAGGTAGTCTCGGTCCATTGCTGGGCGATCAGCCGCCAAATGTTATAATTAGCATTTGGAGTTACCATTTCCTGGAAAAGGTTTACCTCGGCCCCGGTAAACAAGGATTCGCCGGAAACATAGAGAGGGTTCTTTGTGTTGGTATTCAGGTCCTGAAGTTTTTTACAGGAAAAAAGAGCCAGGATGATGATCATGAATACGATTATCTTTTTCATAACGACCAGATTAAAATGCAAATTTTAAATTAAAACCGAAATCCCTTGTTGATGGCAGTGAACTTGTTGAATATCCCTGGAGATTGCCTGAACCCAGCCCGGATTCAGGATCAGCATAAGGAAGATTTTTGAATATGATCCAGACGTTGGAAGCCACTGCGCTCAGGGTTATTCCCGAGATGAAAGTCTTTTTCAGCAGGGAAGCAGGAAATGAATATGAAAGGGCAATTTCCCTCAGTTTAACATAGGTGGCATCATAAACAAAGGCTTTATTGGGGTTGTACAGGTATCCGAACGCCCCGTAATTTTCGGCGCTGGCCCTTACATTGTTCGGAGTGCCGTCGGGTTTGACCCCGGGATTGATAAATCCCCCGCTGCTTGCTGCATAACCGCTGGAAGGATCTCCCGGAACGTTGTAAACGACCGGGTTCCTCACAGGATTTCCAAGGTCATTTGTATATGCTGTTTCCTTGTAAAGGCCTGTTGCGAGCCCATAAGCCATATCAAGCGAGAAGATATCCCCTCCCTTGGAAACATCGACCATAAAACTTAAAGCCCAGTTTTTATAAGTAAACGTGTTTCTCATACCGCCCGTCCAGTCGGGGTTAATATTACCGATCACGTTATTGGAACTCTTTGAAACCTCGTAATAGCCCGTTGTCGGGTCAACAACCTTCTGGCCATTCAGGTAGACGTAATCAGTGCCTTCAATCACGCCATAAGGCTGGCCTACCCTTGCATTGATTGAAACCCCGCCCTGGTAATACCCGAGTTGAAGGTCATCGACACCTTCCGACAGGGAAACCACCTTATTCCTGTTCCTGGCCCAGTTGACCGTTATATTCCATTTAAATGAACGTGTCAGCATAGGGACTGCATTCAAGGCCAGCTCCACACCTTTATTCTCAATGTTGCCGGCATTGACAACCTTATAAAAGTAACCTGTTGCCGCGGTCACTTTAAGAGGAACGATCTGGTCAATGGAATTTGTTTTATACAGATCGAAGTTGAACCCAAGTCTTTTCTTGAAAAAATTCATTTCAAGCCCTCCTTCAAGGCTGTGCGTCATTTCGGGCCTGAGATCAGGGTTCTTTTTGATTTCTGGTACAAAGGTGACCGGGGTTCCGAAAGGAGTGGAAAGGCTGTAACTGTCGACCAGCTGGTCGTAAGGCGCACCGTTGCCAACCACAGCATAATTCAGCCTGACCTTGCCGAACGAAAGCCATTTGACCTCCTTGAGAAGGTTGGAAAATACAAAACTGCCTGCAACCGAGGGGTAATAATATACACTATGATCAACAGGCAATGTGGATGACTGATCTCTTCGCAGCGTCAGATCCAGGTAAACAAGGCTGTTCCAGCCGAGGGAGGCGCTGGCGTATAAGCCGTTAACCCCTATTCTGGATGCCAGTTCATTGGGAAGGGGTAAAGGCCCCAGGCTGTTCTGGAGGGCATAAACGTCGGGTACGATCAGGCCTCCGTTTGTCGACTGCACAAGCCGGTTCTGGTTGGTCCTGCGGATATTCATTCCAAGCACTCCTTTAATACTGAAGACTTTAAGGAATTCCTTGTTGAAATTGACCATTACATCATAATTGTATTCGCTGAAAGTGATATCCCGCCTGAGGTAGCCCGATGGCTGGTAGCTGCGTCCGAGGCTGCCGTCAATGCCGTAACCTATCCCAAACTGGCCGGGGACGCTTCCAACAGCTTTCCTTTCTTCCTGCAGTTCATTGTACATATCCACCGACATCCTGCCGTAGACATCAAGCCAGCTTAAAATTTTATAATCCAGTGAAGCATACCCTATAAACCTGTTCCGGCCGTCGGTTTCATAGTTTTCGTACCTTGTCCAATAATAATTGTCCCAGAAAATTGGAGTCAGGTCAGTGGGGTCGGACCAGTTCCAGGTCATGTTCTGTTTGGTCTGAAAATAAGCGTCTTTTTGTTCCTTCAGATCCACATTGGTCTGATACCATTGCCTGAGGGAGAGAACGCTGCCGGTTCCATACCCGGTTTCATTGCGTCCCTGGTTCTGTGTTGCAACGTAATTGGCGCTTCCCGAAACCGTCAAACGGTCAGTTATATTCCATGAACCGTTAAGCAATACATTATTCTTGATCATCTGGCTGTTGGGCAGCAGGCCATCCTGCTTATAATTGGTATAAGACAAACGAATATTCCCGTCCTTGAACGCGTTTTCAATGGAAACTGAGTTCATATAGGTAGTCGGTTTGTTAAAATAGGTAACAGGTCCGTTCGCGGCTGGAACCCAGGGTGTGGCTTTATGATAATTCGGTGACAGCGGACTGAATGCATCCCATTGATAGACCTTCAGGTTCGGATCAAAAGGAGCTCCGTAGGAAGCATCTTCGGAAGTCACAACGCATTGTTCAAGCTGACCGTTTCCGAACAGGTCGCGCATATACCAGTAGTTTCCTGGTCCGTCGTAATAATGCCCGTAACCGGCTCCGTATTCCTGCTGGTAAGTGGGGAAAGTGCTTTTATCGACAAAACCGATCTTTATACCTGAATTCAATGTAATATGCATGTTTTTCTTTGTGTCTCCCTCTCCCCTTTTCGCTCCTTTTTTAGTGGTGATCATGATCACCCCGTTAGCTGCTCGTGAGCCGTAAAGGGCAGTTGCAGCCGCACCTTTAAGCACATTGATGGTCTCTATATCGTCGGGATTTATATCGGATGCTGCATTCCCGTAGTCATACCCGTCACCCGCCGTTTGCTGGTCGAGAGTATTTGTATTTTCATTGCTTACAGGCACGCCGTCAATGACAAACAAAGCCTGGTTGTTGCCTTCCAGCGATTTGATCCCCCGCAGCAGAACATTCGTCGATCCTCCGATATTGGTGGTTGAGCGGATCTGGATCCCGGCAACCTCCCCCGACAGAAGATTTATAAAATTGTCGGTTTTGATGCTCTGGACAACATCTCCGTTCACTTCCTGGGTGGAATACCCCAGGGATTTTTTCTCCCTTGGTATACCCAGTGCTGTAACCACCACTTCCTTCATATCGGTCACGGCAGGCTTCAGCATCACGTCAATAATATCGGATGCCCCCAGGGTTATCTCCTCGGTTTTCATGCCTACATATGAATACTGCAGAGTTATATTATTACCTGCCACTTTGAGCACGTATTTTCCGTCGGAATTCGTGGCTGTGCCTGTAGTGGTTCCTTTTATAATGATGGTTACACCGGGAATCGGCCCTTTATCCTCGGCCGAAGTAAC
>Ga0364867_10452_pt2 | contig 21856 bp, 20 predicted proteins | sample ExccelAu500001D4_3_FD_206915 | JGI IMG/M metagenome (GOLD analysis project Ga0364867, IMG submission 206915) | Enriched cells from Trout Bog Lake Hypolimnion, Wisconsin, USA - BchlTB.Aug13.5000.01.D4 | ecosystem: Environmental > Aquatic > Freshwater > Lake > Hypolimnion/Profundal zone | place...
ATTCTACGGCGCGCAGATCATCCATCCGAAGACAATCAAGCCGCTCCAGAATAGCAACATCCCACTTTACGTGAAATGTTTCTTCGACCGCGCATTGGAAGGTTCCGTAATAAAGAGTGACGTCGGCAATACCCCCTATCCCCCTCTTATTGTATTGAAGGACAATCAGGTGCTCATTCAGGTAACGACAAAGGATTTTTCTTTTATCACCGAGGACAATCTGAGCAAATTGTACAGCATCTTCCACGATCTTAAAATTAAGATCAACCTGATCCAGAATGCGGCTATTAGCTTCATTGCCTGTATAGATAACAGGGAAGACAAAGTAACAGCTCTGAAGCAGGAACTAAGTAAGGACTACAAAGTGTCTGTAAACGACAATGTACACTTGCTTACAGTGCGACATTTTACACCGGAAGTTATTTTTGAACTTACGAACAAAAAACAAATACTCCTCAGGCAGGAAACACGCAAAACGGTACAGGTAGTGATGAAGTAGTCTGCGTTCGGCGTGTGTAGCCGTTCTATATTGGCTGTTTCATTTTTTTTAGCGCGAAATCCAATATAGCCTTATGGTCAAAGGCCAATGCTTCGATGTCTGTTATCTTGATCCAACTTGCTTCTGCAGCATCATCACTTCCTTTGGCGGGATGGTCCTGGTATTTTACGAATGCGGTGTAGGCCACGGAAATCGTGCGTCCCCGTGGGTCGCGGCCTACTTTTCCAAAAGTATGTAATTGCGTCATTGCCTGTAATTTTACACCCGTCTCTTCGGCGAGCTCGCGCGTTACTGCTGTATCCAGGTCTTCATCATCCTCTACAAAACCGCCGGGGAATGCCCACATACCTTTATTGGGCTCATTTTTCCTTTTTATGAGCAGCAAACGCCTTTCTGCGGGCTCATCACTAAAAACAAGGGCGTCTACGGTCACTTTGATATTTTGTGGATACATTATACCAATTAGACATTAAAAACACACTGAAAATTATTGACATAAAATTCTCTGCCACAGATTGATTTCACTATTGTTTCGTCAACGTCCTTTTGTATTGTTTCAGATAATTTGTTTTGAAGGTCTGCGAGTGTTTTATGTACAGCTAAACTCACTTTTGCTTTGATGTGCTGCCACATATTTTCTGCCGGGTTTAGTTCAGGACTATAGGGCGGTAAAAACAGCAGTGCTATGTTGTCTGGAAGGACTAATGTTTTTGCATGATGGAAAGCACCGTTGTCGAGGATTAGTATTTTAAACTCATCTGGATTGGATTGTGCGAACATGTCGAGAAATACCTGAAATGTATCGCTGTTACAATAAGGCATCTCTAGTAGGAAGTGGGCTCCGTTAATACCTGAGAAAGCACCAAACAAATAAAGGTTCTTAAACTTGTGCTGGTAGGTAGCGATGGGTTTTACTCCTTTAGCAGTTATCATTCGACGAAGGATAGTCATTAATCCAAACCTGCTTTCATCCTGAAAGTACATGTTTACTGATGTACAATTGCTTTTTATTTTCTTATTTTTAATATGTTTGAGCTCCTCAGATAGTTTTTTTAAATAACGCCACAGCGCTATCATCTTTATTGATGTGACTCTTGCGAGCCACCTTGGGTCTGGCTCCAAACTTTCGCTTGATGTACTTATTGACTGCCTGATATTGCATTTCTAATCCAAAATTCTCCTTGAGCCATTGTTGTATTTCAATAAAGGACTTAAATCCTTGTTTACTACTATTAAGACGGTCGCTGAGTTGCTTGTGAATTGATGCTGTGATCTTGGCCGGTTTACCTCCCCGGTTATCTTCAAGCAATCTGTCAATGCCACCTGCGTTATACTTTGTGCGCCAGATATGCACAGACTGCGTACTCACTTTCAATGCATCTGCCAATGCATCTTTAGTAATGAACTTTCCTTCTTTGATCAGAAGAAGCATCTGGATCCGACTGTAATATGAGGGCTTTTGCCGCTGAATTGATTTGAGCTCCTTTATGCTCTCTTTCACGATAACTGATAGTGCCTTTGCCATTTAGCAAAGATAAAATAATTTAGTGTGATTTACAAGTATAATTGGTATTATATGGTGTGTTTTAGGTCGCGTTTTTCTTTCGATTGGTTACCAGTGTTGTGTTTGATCCTCAATCAATATGATATAGTTAGAAAATGCTTCTGCGGCTATCGAATTTGCAGATGAGGCAGGGATTAGCGTGTATTTACATCCTTTGTTGAACTGGGTGTCAAAGACCCGTTTTAATAGCAGGCTATCCGCTGCATAGGTATAAGGGGCGCGGTACCGCGAAGTTAGGCGATTTACACGCCCTTGTTGGTCATAAGGGTATTCACATGCAACGGCAACGCCAGCAATTTTGCCTTTGAATTTCTTGTTTTGCGTTAACCGGTAGCACAATGACTGGCGCCCGTCATTTGACATATTACCGTGCTCCAGTCCATTGAACGTCACAAACTTGCTGATTTTCTGTTCTTCCAGTTCCCTGCTCATGTTGTAGTACATAGTCTTGTTTCTTTCCGGGAATCGATCGAATGTATTTTCGTTAGTCATAATTTTTTCCACTACCTGAAAATTGACCCCATAAAAATTACGGTAGTATTTCTTTTTTCTGAGTATATCCCGTCTCACCATTTGGTATCGCGTGTTCGAAATAGAGTCAGGTTTCTTAAGATCATCATTCACGTCATTTACTGTCACAGTATCGATGTATTTAAGCATTTTACTTATTTGTATTGGCGTTTCCTTGTTTAGCGGCATGAGCAGTTTCAAAGCCTTCGTAAAGTCACCACGTTCAAAGTCCATACCATGGATTACGATCTTATTGGCAGCTCTCTTATTATAATTATAGAGCTTTTTCCAGAAATCCCGATTCGGCTGTGTCATAGCATATACGAGATTTGGGGCTGTGAATAGGGTGGTGTCCCCTATTTCCAAATATCTGTTATACAACCAGGCCGTGCTGTATCCGATTTCCATAAAAATGTCCTTAATACCATATTTTGTATTTAGATATTCTATCATTGATAGTTTTATCTCGGTACATGCGACTATGTCGTGAAATTCGCCAACAAAAATGCCGTTGTACCTACTGAAGTCAATGGCTGACATCAACTGGAGCTCTTTTTTGTCATTTATCTGAAAACACCCCGTATTTTCCTGGCCATTGCAATACGTGCATGTCAACGAAATGGATAGCACTAACAGTATATTTTTAATCGCCAGCATCATGTACCCCAAAGTTAATCAAGTATGTTATAGTGTTAGAATCATTTGCCAGCGCGAATGCGCTATTTTGTTCAATCGGGGCGCTCGGTTATGTGTAACCAATAGCACTCAAAATATCACACGTATGTTATTTTGTTGTTTTGTGTAATTAGAAAGTTGGGATTTATGTAATGGTTCATCGTCAATATAGTTAACCATTTAACGCAGAGCAATTTATACACAATGCTATGTCATTCACAAATGCGGCTATCGTGCACAATAGTTAGGTTTTTCTTCAAAAAAAACTTTGAATTTTTTAGAAATACCCAACCATTTAGTATTTTTAACGGTCTTTATTTCCCGAAGGACGGAAATTAGAGGATCAGTCTATAATTTTTGGAATAAAGTTTGACTAAAAGATATAGATTGCTTAATATTAACGTCTGTTTTTAGTTTTTTTCAATTATCAAGTAAAAAATTGATAACTTTTTTAATCAATGGTGTATGAAATATTCTTATTCTAAATTGCTTTTGTTGGGGTGCACTATCCTTATCGGGAATATCGCCCAGGCGCAATTAGTTACTGACGACGCGTTCCTTCAGGGGCATTGGCTTGAAGCTGCCATTGCACCAAACGGTTCGTGGGGTAATAGCATAACACCGCCGGCAGGCTACCACTGTCATGGTGGGGGTACTGCGGATTATACGGATCCCATTCTTCGTACTACACCGTCTAATAGTATGGACTTTAATTTTGACTATCGGCACGATGGTTTTGCCGCCGGTAGTTTTGGAACAGGCCCTACACCTTGGTATGGCCCATATTTTTTACCAGGTACCCCATTTGATGGTTGGTCCATGCAGGTAAACGGTATTATGAGTTCTGCATTTTACACAGATGCTGGATATAATAACTCGCTGGGCGGCACACTTACCGGAACCGTGACAGGCTATTCCAATACGGGTGGGGTGGTTACCGGTGTATGGACAGGTACAGCCGCAGTGGCTGGTGCGCTGCACATTACACAGACGAACACTTTGGATACCAATGCATCGTACCTTATTGTGACTACTAAATTCATTAATACCGGAGGTACTGCCTTGCCAGGTCTGTATTATTTTGTGTCTGCTGACCCTGACAATGATGAAACGGATTCGGCAGGTAGTTTCCCTACCAATAACCATATTGCGTATCAAAACGATTACTACCACCGTGTGGAAGTATGGGCGCGCCCTCCTTTCTCTTATCATCAGAGTTGCTTCACCGGCCTGGCTACGAAGGACTGCCGTGCCAAGGCATTGATATATGAATTCTGGCCGCCGGCGATGGTGACAGGTAATGACTTGGATAAAGTTTATGCAGGCACGACCACAGATATGGGTACCTGTTACTATGCTGAAGGGGCAACCACAGACGATCAGGATATTGCTTACGGCATCGTTTATAATCTCGGCAATCTAGGCGCAGGAGACAGTACCGTACTTTCATTCGCCTGGATATTTACTGACTCAACAGGAGTGGATAGCGCATTCCCAGAGCCGCAGATCGTAACTCAGGGCATTGCGCACGATTCACTGGACACGGTACAAGGTTGTAGCATTATTGGTAGCACATTCCCTGCTACCGTGATTGGCGGTACCGCCGGAGTATGGAGCTGGAGCCACTGGACTTGGGCGCCTGCTACCGGGTTGTCCGCTACTACCGGAACGAATGTTACCGTTAATATGTCGTTGTTAGGTGGGCCTACAACCTATACCATCACCGGTACAGATACGTCGTCCGGCTCTATGACGAGCTGCAATACAAAAGTCTTCTATTTATATGTTACTCCTTGTTCCTCTGCCGGAAACAATAGTCCTTGCTTTGCGGATTCATTGAAATTGACATTTACCGGAACCGATACAGTTGGCGCCACCTATTACTGGTATGGCCCTGGCGGTTATTCCAGCGTGCTTCGCAACCCGATTATTTATCCGGCCACGTTTGCAGATTCCGGATGGTTTTATGTGATCAAGACAATAGGCACTGTATCAGACACCTTGAGTACACACGTCATTATTCACCCGCTTCCGCCAATGGATGTGACGAGCAATGTGCCGATGTGCGGACCAATGGTGGCTATACTTGATCTGTCTATAACTCCCGATTCCATCGGTGAGACCTACAGCTGGTCTGGGCCTAACGGCTTTACCTCTACGCTGCCTACGCCTACTGTCAATCCGTTCGACTCCACAGATCAGGGTATATATACTGTACATGCAACCACCCGTTATGGATGTAAGAATATCGGTAGTGTGCAGGTTTATCCGGGTATTGATCCATCTTTCTCTTACGTGAAGCATTATGGATGTTACTTTGATACCGTATTCTTTACTGACAACTCCACAAATGCGTCTACTTATAGCTGGAATTTTGGAGACGGTTCACCCACAGTGACCAACCGAAATGCATTCCATGTTTATTCAGCGCACGACTCATTTAACGTGAAACTTTCGCTGACCAACGCCCATTGCGATACCAGCATTACATTGCCTGTTGATCTAAGGCATACGGTTACTGCCCTTTTCTCGCCGGTACCTGATACGTTCTGCCTTGGCCAGCCTACCACCTGCCTCGACAGTTCATACTCCACCGTTGATAACCAATTGACCGTTCCTTTCAGCACAGTATGGAACTATGCAGATGGCAGTACAGATGTGGCGTTTAATCCTGCTGCCCATACTTATGCGTCGCCTGGGGCATATCCTATTACACTTGTTGTTACGGATTCCATCGGTTGTCAGGATTCAATCACTAAGTACGTGTACGCGCTGTTGCTGAATATCGTCACATTTAACGATACAACGCTCTGCATTAGCCAGCCACTCTACTTAAATAATACAGTGAGTGTAATTCCTAACATCGGCCTCAATTATTCTTACCAATGGGGACCCGATACAAACCTTAGCAATGATACAGTCCAGATTCCAACCTTCAGTGGCCTTGGATTGTATACTTATACCCTTACAGTAAATGCCGTACCTTACGGATGTCCTGCTCAGGACACGATCCGGGTTTATTCAGTATTGGGTGTGCCATTGACCAACGTAACAGCTACTTCAGTTATAGAACTAGGCAACAGCATACAACTCAATGCCGATAGCGAAGTGATCTACTGGTGGAAACCAAATGATGGTAGCCTCAATAATCCCAATATCAATGACCCGATCGCAACGCCTACTCATACCACCCTCTATACTGTGTATGGATATGATGTGAATGGCTGCCTTGATTCGGCTTACGTTCAGGTAATTGTTGATAGCACCATGGAAGAGGAAATACCCAGTGGGTTTACACCAAACAATGACGGGTTGAATGATGTGTTCAAGCCATTTGGTGAAAGGTTCCAGAGTATGGTTGACTTCAGGGTATTCAACAGATGGGGCCAACAAGTATTCTATACCAACAACATCAATGTAGGTTGGGATGGTACCTACAATGGCGTGCCACAGGACATGGGTACCTACTTCTACACCATTACCGTTGCGCGGCCTGGAGGAACGGGTGAGAACATAGTCTATAAAGGCGAGGTCACCCTTATAAGATAGCTGCTTCCTACAAAGTGATAAAGAGGATTAAGTCCCCCTTCCGAATTGGTTGGGGGATTTTTTTCCGATGCCGGGTAGAATGGGGAACATGAGCGTTGATAAGTGGATAATTGAAAGCACCTCGGCAAAATTGCCTAGATGTGTCTTTAAGTCGTTGGCGGCAGAAAATTTCCGCAGCCATTAACTGGCAACCTCAATAAACGCATGAGGCAAGCCAGGCTGCTGCCTCTACAAAATTGAAAGTAGAAAACCGGTCAATTATCGAGCTTGATCTCAAGTAATTTGGGCCAGTTCTTACCGGTAATAAAAATGCGGTTACTCGCAGCATCGTATGCGATCCCATTGAGCACATCAGGCCCGCGCGGATTGCCGGATGGAGGGGGTATACCAGCCCTTTCGCGTAGGCTGCTGAGGTCTGCACGGCCCACTACGCGTCCGGTAAGCGTATCTATTTTCAGGATGTAATCTGTTTGCCACTGATTTGCGTAGATGAAGCCATGGATAAGCTCGGGCTCATTCAGTTGATTTACGGGGCCGTGTTCGTCGGTGACTGTCAGTTTTTTTATCTCTTTGAAGGTACTAGGGTCCACGTAATGCAATACATTGCTGCCATCGTCGTAGATAAGATATGTTCCATTATTCGTCATGCCCCAGCCCTCAGGTGCATCAAAAACAAACGATTTTTCTAACTTAAGCGTGTTCAGGTCGTACACAAATCCCTTTCCTTCCCTGTACGTCAGTTGGTATATCTTGTTGTTCAGTATCGTAAGCCCCTCGCCAAAGTACCGCCCCTCCATTTTTGTAGACACTAATACCTTGCCAGTAGTAAGGTCTACTTTCCGGATATCTGAAATGCCATACTGGCCTGTGCTCTCATACAGAAAACCGTCCCTGTATTCCAGCCCCTCTGTAAAAGCATTAGGGTCATGTGGGTACATGTTGATGATATCATAGTTGATCACTGTGGGCACAGTCTGGTTATTGTCGCTTGCTGCTACCGGCGCAGTCTCGGTTTTTCCGGGTTTAACATCGCTGTTGCACGACGCAGCCAGGACTATGCCCGCGGCCAGCAAATGGATTTTACTTAACTTTTTCGGTTGTTTCATATCGCTTAAAACCAATAACATTGTGTTGGGGAACTGGTAGGGTAGGGCTTGACGAAGTGTTGTCGTCGTTGTTGTCATCCTGCGTCTGGATGCCCGTGAAACTGGATGTAAACGCGCCCTTTATTCCCTCCCGGATCACTTGATTGATGATTTCATTGGTTATCTGTTCGGGTTGATCTATAATTGCGAGCGTGGCATAAGGTGGCAATCCCTTGCTCAGTTCGCTATGGTGCGGCACCAGCAGAATGATGATTTGACCCGTAATTGTAGGGTTGAAAGTGATCCGGAACCCTTCCTCAATAAACTCTTTTTTTTCTCCCATCGTGTTCCTGAAAGTAACCTCCATAGGCATATCCCCGGAGCGAAACGTGATAGAGGGCATATCGGTGCAGGTGCCGCTGATCACTTCGTCGAAGGCGTGCAAGGAGTCCACGTAAAACACCTGTTTATATGCTGCATTATCATTAAGATAGCTGGCAATTTCTTTCAGGTGGTCCCTGATCTCTGCATGTTTGCTCAGCCATTGTTCCCTTCTGCTTAATACTCGTTTAAGGCCGTCGTCATAAAGGTTTGCGGCTTGCAAAATATCGTCAAACATAACTCGGAGAAATTAACAGTGCTTTTTTATAGTGATAAAGGTCGTTCAGGTTTTCGAAAATAACAAATTGCCCATATTACAAAAGGAGGGTACATCTTGCTGATAAACGGGCGTGGGTACACGTGGTATACCAGACGACAAGCAAACGTGCATCTTTAATTAATGTCCAGACTTGTCATTGTAATTCTTTTGTTTAATTTTAGGTATGAAAAATAGTATCCTTATAGCCTTTCTTTCTTGTTTCGTTATTTGCGCTCATTCCCAAAGCATGTATGGGATAAAGGCAGGTGTGGGAGCTTCTATAAATCTTAATTCCGACAAGACGCCGTCAATCGGGGCAGAATACCTTGTTTCACCATTTCGTCATATTTACATGGGCGGCGGGTTGTTTTTTGAAACATATTCATTTACCAGCGACGACAATCTCCAGCGGCAGTATGGTGGGCCGGGATACGTCATTACCCAGAACAGTAGTTACATTTTTATTGCGCCCAAGATAGATATGGGAATAGGGCATCGTGAGTTTGTTCATGGCTTCATCTCGGCCGGGCCGGGATTTCTGGTTTCAGGCCAGCAGACCACAGCGATCAACCCTCTTGAAAATGCGGCCCCGGGTATATATCCTGGCCAGTTTAATTACACAGGCAATACGTCTAACAACATTACGGCAACTATCTTCCGCATCAGTGGTGGCTTCACAGAGCACATCCCTATATTTCCGGAATGGGATGTAATCATAAGCGAGGAATATTGCATTATTCCCAGTTGGCTGAGCAACAATAAGTATGGCGCCTCCGGAGACAATACGACGGATATTAAATCAAATTACTTCCTCGTGCAGGCAGGCATCATCCGCAAACGCCACTGGAAGCCGCTAAAACCTTTGCGGACATGGGGCGGGTATTAAAGCGGTTAAATATCCTGCCGCTATTTACTTCTTCCTTAAGCACCAGGTGGTCATGCAGCGTATATTTGAGACGTTCGTTGTCTTGATAGGTTCGTAGAGTTCGCCGTTCAGGTCATGCGTATAGGCTAGCAGCATCTCATGGTTTACAAGGAACCTTTCCGACCCATCAGGTAACAAGTACCGGCCATTGCCCACGCTTTTTACCATTGTTTCTATCCCAATATCAGATGCCAACCGGGCAAATAATATGCCTTCAGGTTGTAGCACCCGCCACATCGAGCTGAGTATGGCTTCGAAATGTGCTTTATCGTTGGCAAAATGCAGCACCGCACTACAAATCACCAGATCGAATGACCCTGTTGGGTACGGGAGCTCCTCTGCGTTGCCCACCGTAAAATTTCCCCCTGCGTTGCCGGGCGCCAATTGCTGTGCGAGGTCGCGAACCTTCCGTATGGCCCCTGCGTCCTGGTCTATGCCGTGGACTTTGTAGCCGTTCTTAAGGAAGTAGATAATATTCCTACCTCCGCCACAACCCACGTCAAGTACCCTATCGCAGTGATCAAAATTTCCTTTCAGCAATTGGTCGAACAGGTAAATGTCTATATTGCCAAAGGCTTCTGATAATTGAGTGTTCATTGAGCCTAGAATGTTGGGTTTAAGTGTACAATAATGCCTTGACAAATCTATTTTTCACGTAGCCGGCTCCAATGCAGCCAAGACCTTGTTTAGCTACTCACTATTTTATTTCCGCTTATACACGGGAACAGTGGAGCACGGCTCTCCATACATCAGCGATTTCACTACTGGCCGTAGAAGGCTGGTTATAGCTACATAAGCATAGTCAGGGATGGGCGTGTCGCCGCAGCCCTTGATGACCACTCGTTTGTCAACGTACTCTTCGAGTTTGGTATCCTTGATCCGCGCCAGGATCAGTTCTTTTTCCAATTCCGCCAATGTGCCGAAATAAACGGAAGCCGCTACCGGTTGCAGCAAGGTTGCTGCCAGCATGTATGCCCATACCGGGATAATTGCATCTACGCTGCACAGCACCGCCACGTGCTTACCGGCATATTGCGACCAGTCGTGCGTTTGAAGCGCTGCACGGTAATCCTTCTCCCGCAAGATCATTTCGCGAAACAGAAAAGGCTTCAGATCAAAAACGGCTGTATCTTCTATATTTACGTATGGCGCGAGGTCAAGGGTGATGATCCCGCTTTCCGCTACTTTATTAATAATTGCTTCCATGACACTCTTTTTAAATTTTCGCTTCACGTTCCTCACTGCAAAATTACAACATACCCGTGTCATTATTTGTTTCCCAGGAGATACAGGTATAGGAAGACTTTATAGAACGCGGGGATCAAGCTTCTGACGGGGGATAAGCCCCAAAAAAATACCCCGGCAGCGCCGGGGTAAAATTGAAAAAAAATATTAATGTTATTTCTTACTGAGCAGTTTCATATTGTATGTCATACACCTGCGACAGCACGTTGTTCATTCCGTTCACGTGGGTGTACTTAGTGGTTACTGTAGTTTGTGTGATCTTGCTGTCTCCATCAATCACATAATTGCAGGTAGTAGTATCGCTGGGGTTTTCAATAGTGTTGATCAGGTGCGTGTTATCGTATATGTTCATGCCGTAAGTGGTGAATGATTCTAATTGCAGGTAATCACCCATGCGGTTCAGCAGGCTTGGGTATACATTGTAGTTTTGGGAGAGGGAAAGGTCCATCGGGAACATGCATACATCGCGGTTCACCGTGCCTGTCCCGTCCATTATGGTCACCTGGAGGGGGCCGCCTCCATTATAGCCCATAAGTTGGTCGGAGTAGCCATTTACCCCGCTATGCGTAGTTATTGACGGTGTTAGGGTCTGGTAAGAGGTCCAGGTCACTGATACTGGCATTACAAAGGGTACGTCTGGCGGATCCAGCGTGATATTGTAACCGATCTGTGCCCAGTTAGCAGTGAGCGTGCCATCCCAACTCCGTACGAGGAAATCGCTATTATTAGAAGTGAATTTCATTACGTCTGCAGTTATGCTGGTACCGGAATCCCCCTTAAATATCATCTGTTCAAGGGCCAGCAGTTTGCCAAAATAGGTGAGCGTCAATTGGCTGTTAGGCGTGTAAACATATTGTATTTGCCCTGTGGGATTAGTTACGAAAGTATCCACTTCCAGAGTGTCAGCGATATTTACGCCTGTTGTCGTTTTTACGATCGTGTCGCTAAAATACGTGAAAGTGCTGGTAATATTTTGCCAACCAGTGGCAATCAATGTATTGTCATTGGAAGAACAGAGTATTGTAGAAACCCTGCCACTGGCGTCATAGGTGAAGCCATAATTGCTGTTCACTGTTCCCGTTACCGTGCTCACGGTTGTTTTTGAATAACTGTGTATGCGTAGATTAGAAGGAGTAGGGTTTAGCGGGTGGGTCGTTTTTTTACAGGAGGAGTAAAAAATGGCCGACATAAAAAGGGCAACGGCGGAAAATAGTAAAAATATATTTTTCATAAAATAATTTTAAATCAACAGAAAGCCAAAAATAGTAATTACGGCACAATAATCAAACTCAAAATCAAATTTTATTAACCTGAAGCTTCCGTGCGGAACTGTTCACAAATGCTTGTTGTTAGAGCTGTTTCACAAAGTCTATCAGCAATTTGGCAAGGCCGGTGGCATTATTGAGTGTAAGGGCATCTCCAGCATCGTAAATGTCGTTGTAGAATCCATGTCCACCGTTAGCATATATAAAGAAGGACGGCACCCCGGCTTCCGTGAAGTGATATTGGTCGCCATTGGCTGCCGGCCCCTTACTCGTTATCTCAGGCACATATTGGCCCATTTCATTTATATTCTGCAGCAAATCAAAATGCCGGGGGAACAACGTTGCATTCACCACAGAGATACCGTCACTAGCGTCACCCACCATATCCAGGTTGGTCAGGAATTTTATGTTCTTGAGCGGTATAGTAGGGTGAAAAGTGAAAAATTCTGACCCCATGAGGCTCGCCTCTTCGCCCGCAAACGCAATAAATACCACCGTATAACGCTGTGGGTGCGACTTAAAATAGGATGCCAGCGACAGCATCATAGCCACACCGCTTGCATTTTCATTGCCGCCGGGAAAGATCACAGATTCCCCCATCATCCCCAGATGGTCATAGTGTGCGGTGAACACAATGTAAGTGTCCTTCACAATGCCCGGCGCCTCACCAATCAGGTTTACGTTCCACGCATGGGGGTTGAACACAGCGGTTACCTCAGCGGTCATTTTTTTTAGCTTCTTCGGCAGCAGGTCCAGCTTCACGTAGAACACAGTAGCGGGGATGGTTTCGCGGCTCACGTGCCATGAAAGCTTTTTCTCTTCGGGTATGATATAACATCCCTTCGGCAGCAGTGCCACGAAGTCGCTACGGGAAATCTGAAGCATCTGGCAGGCGTATGCAATATTCTCAAGGTAGTAGGCGCTTTTCCCGTCAAATGAACTGATAATGCCATTGAGCGCAGAAGCGTCTTTTATCTTATCTAAATTTATTTTTTGAACGTCCAGGTCTTCGCCCGAGAAGGATGAGCTCGCAGGGTCTATGAGATAGTCTGCGCCGGGGCTAAGGATGTCGCCGTTAATAGTGAGCGCCATTTTGCCCGGAAAGGTATTTACAGGAAATGCAAAACCCTGAGTAAAATTGCCATCAGAATCAACTGGTTGCAGGTGTAAACGATAATACTGTCCCAGCAGGTATTTTGCTGCCGAGTCTAAACCTCCGTTCACGTAACCCCTACCATACATTGTAGGTTTTGTGAGGCAATCTATCTGGTTCTGTAGCCATTCTTTTTCATTACGTGGCACTGACGAGGCAATGGGATTTTTTTTGCTTTTAGCCACCGGCGCTTTTGGCGCTACCAAAGTATCCTGTGCATTACCAATAAACCCTGTTATGATCAGGTAAATGAAGACAATCCCGGAAATTTTTTTCATAAAATGTAAAGAAATTATAAATAACAATCATCCAACAATAGCCATTTACCATTCTAATTCCCCGCAAAATAATCATTTTATGGCTTTAAGTAGCCGTCCAAACATTATTTCTTTGTAGATAAGCAGACTTAAAAATTTAAGATATTGGACAGGCGCCGCTCGCACAGTTGTACTATTGCTGCCGGTCTATAAAATATTGAACAGCTAATGCGTACCCATCCATCCCGAGCCCACTGATAGAACCAACACATTTTGCTGAGACAAATGAGGTTTTCCTGTATTCCTCCCTCGCCAGCACATTCGAAATATGCACCTCTACCACAGGTACCCCGATTGCCGCTACCGCATCTGCAATAGCTATGCTGGTATGGGTGTAGGCGCCGCCATTTAAAATAATGCCTTGCACCCTGCCTATGCAACTATGCAACAGATTAATGATCTCACCTTCCACGTTGCTTTGAAAATGCGATATTTCTACTACTGGGAATCGTTGCCGCAAGGTTTCAAGATAGGCGTCAAAGGATAACCGTCCGTAAATTTCGGGCTCACGGGTTCCCAGCAGGTTCAGGTTTGGGCCATTAATGATCGCGATGTGAAGCATGGGATTTCAGATTAGGTGCCGCTACAAAGTAACTGAAAGAATACGATATATTACACGCTCATCGCGGGTGCTTGGGGCAAGACTTCGCGTTATTTCATAACTTGCACCTCGTAACTTTTTTCAAAAAGATTTTTTTGCTTATTTTAACGTCGGATTGACGGCCATTCAGGCCTGTAAGTTAATTTATATTTGTACACGGAAAGTTTATGAAAGAGATCCTGTTGCATAAAAAAACACTCATTATTGCTGCCATTTGTGTGGTTACGTTCATTTGTTTCCGCTACACATTGCATAATCAATTTACGAATTGGGACGATGATTATTATGTTACCCACGATCAATGGATCAAGGCGCTCACACTGGAAAACCTGAAGGTCATTTTTACAGAAGACATCACCAGGAACAATTACCATCCATTTTGTATGCTCTCGCTGGCTATCAATTACGCATTCGCCCAGCTAAACCCAATGACCTACTACCTCACCAATATCCTCATCCATGTTGCGAATGTCCTGCTCGTTTTTCTGCTATTCTTTCAAATCTGTAAACGTTTGAAAATGGATGAATTTGGAACGCTCTTTGTTGCAGGTTTTGGTGCGCTCTGGTTTGGTGTGCACCCCATGCACGTGGAGTCGGTAGCGTGGATAGCAGAACGGAAGGACGTGCTTTATGCCTTCTTCTACCTTTGCGGCCTGCTGGCCTATCTCAAATACATCTCCGATCAGAACAAGAAATGGTATTGGGCTACCTATGCGCTGTTCATAGCATCGTGCCTGTCAAAGCCTATGGCCGTAATGTTTCCTGTGGCCTTACTGTGTGTGGACTTTCTCTTTAGCCGGCCGCTGGATAAAAAGCTCATCATTGAGAAGGTCATATTTTTTGCCAGCTCCCTCATTTGTGGTGGCATGGCATTCTACACCCAGAATAAAACAGGCGCCATAGCCAAGTTCGAGGTGCTCACCCTTTCTGAACGCGTAATGTACGCATCCTACGGGTTTGTGATGTATGTGTCCAAGCTGTTCAATCCTACCTATTTATCCACCTTTTACCCTTACCCGTTCAGATATGTAGATGGGTCGTTAAACTCGTTTTTTTATGCGGCTCCATTCCTGGCCATCGCCATCATTACCGTCCCGCTAATACTCACATACAAGTACCAACGTGCCTATTTCCGGATAGCCGTTTTCGGGATGGGTTTCTTTGTCGCGAATGTGATATTCATCCTCCAGTTTATATCGGTAGGAGCGGCGATTATGGCCGATCGCTATTCCTATGTGTCCTACATCGGGCTTATTTTCCTCGTTGCTTATTTTTTGCAGGAGTTCATCCGGAAAAATCCCTTTGTGAAGATGTCGGTGATCATTATCCTATTGCTGTTGTCCTCCATATTGGCATATCTGTGCTATGAGCGCACCTTTGCATGGCACGATTCGGAAACATTACTTTCAGACGCCATCGAAAAGTATCCGTTCAAAAAGGATATGGATAAACCTCACGACCACGTGAACAGCGGCATTGCATTACTTTCCTATAAATGGCTTGGGAACTATTACCTTGACAAGGGAGACCCCGACAAAGCCCTGGAATGTTATAACATACTCGCCCTGCTGCACTCAAGCGATAAGCACGTTGACGAAAATATTGCGCGCGCTAATGCGCTTAAAATTTATAATGTAAGCAGCCAGCAGCAAACTAATAATGCCAGTGCAGACGGAAACCCAAATTCTGCCCCAAATACCGGTGCTAACCAAGGTCAGATCCCTGGCAACACGGTGCTTGCGCCGGGCAACATGCCGGCCATGATGCCGTTCAACAGGGCGCTACCCGCCAACAGCGCTGAATATATCATCCACATCAATAAGTCTATCGCCCTGTGCAAGAAGGGCGATACATTGATGGCATTCAGGGAATACATCAATTCCTTCCGGCTTAACCCCAATACCGAGCGCGTGATGGCAGATAGCGCTTTCCATTACGTGCAGACCGGCCAATACGGCCCCGCCATAAATATGTACGGTATGCTGCTGAAATTAAGCACAGCCAACCCGTTCTATTATTTTTATCGCGGCGTAGCTGAATTCAGCAAAAACAAAATGCACCCCGCCATCGACGACTGGCAGGTGGCCGTAAAAATGAAGTCGCTGGACGTACAAAAATCTGCCTCCTTTAACCTTGCAGTGGCCCTGGATTCTGTGGGCAACGACTCGCTCGCTTACTACTACGCCATGATGTCGAAGGGCCTCGGCTGGAAAATAGACGATGTGATGATAGAAAAATACAAACGCAAGCGCGACGCTAAAAGAAAATAACGAACGGGATAAACCAAAAAGTAAATGTGGGGCAATACCAAATTCATGGCAGCAATGAATGTCTGCGGCATATTAGCCATAGCATTCTGCTTCTATCAAATGAAGCATGGGGGTAACTGGATCATTCCATTCACCATCGGCGTTGCCTGCGAGGGTGTCTACGTTTTTTCCTTGTTCCGGAGGAACATGAAATAGTTGTTTCTTCACAATTCCCCATGCACAAACCGCCAAATCATCAGCATGGCCATTGTCGTGGCCAGTTCCTTATTCTGAGCACGGTCGTAAGGCAATCTGAATAGTTTAGTGGTAACAGTACTCTTATTCGCCATGGCCATCCAAACGGTACCCGTTTCTACCCGGTCTTTGGGGCCAGCCTTGTCCAGCAATCCCGTAATTGACAATGCATAGTCCGATTTCAAAACCTTTAGCGCGCCCACTGCCATTTCCTTGGCCGTTTGTTCGCTTATCGCACCATATTGTGCTATAGTATCAGCTTGCACCCCCAGCAGGTTTTCCTTTACTTCCTCCTGGTAGCATACCATCGACCCCTTAAAGTAATCAGAAGAGCCTGCTACCTGAGTGATATGATGTCCTATATAACCACCGGTACAGCTCTCTGCCAGCCCCAGTGTGGCATGGTGATCAGTGAACCATGCCCATAAAATACGTTCCAGTGGCTCATCTTCCAGAGAGAGCACTATTTTACCAAGCCTGCCGGCCATTTGCTGCTGCCGGTGATCCAGTTCCTGTGTGAGTGTTACCAGGTCTGCCCCCCTGCCGGTAAGGCGCAGCCGCACCATCCCTGCGCCCGGCAGGTATGCCAGCTTGATATTGGCGGGCAGCGCCTCCTCCAGGTCTTGTATTTTATCGGCTATAAAGCTTTCGCCCTCACCAGCCGTAATAATTGTGCGGTGGATAATAGAATCACTGAAAAACCGCTCCCGTAGCCTCGGCAACGCCTCGTTTTCCATGATCGATTTCATTTCAAACGGCACTCCAGGCAGCGAGATGATCACCTTCCCATCCTTATCAAACCACATGCCCGGCGCGGTGCCCATGGCATTAAACAATACACTGCAGGTATCCGGCACTTCAGCCTGTTTCATATTCCTGTCCAGGAACGGCCGGTTCCGTTTTGTAAACAGCGCCTTTAAATGCTCCAGCACCCGGGCGTCTACCACCATCTTTCCGCCGAAGTATTCATTGAGCAGCGGCTTCGTGATGTCATCTGCTGTCGGTCCCAGTCCACCGGTTATAATGATCAGTGAGGCGCGCGGCAACTCCTCATCCAGCGCTCCGGTAATAGCCGCACGGTCATCGCCTACAGCCACACGGCGCAGTACGTCTATGCCAAGCTGGTTCAGTCGTTGGGCTATCCACCCGGAATTAGTATCTGTTACCTGGCCTATCAATAATTCATCACCTATCGTGATGATGGCTGCTGCAATATTGCTCATGGTTGTGGTTTAAAAAAGGGGGCTAAGCGTTCGTATAGTTGCTGCGGCATATTTGTCTTTTTCTTTTCCTTCGGGTCGTAAAACACCAATGTGGTCACTCCCTTGTTCAGGAATACGCCTTCCTCATTATACAATTCTGAGTGAAACTGGATTTTTGATCCCTCGTTTAGTTCCTTCAAGATTGTTTTTACGGTGATCAGGTTGTCATATAATGCTGGTCGGTAGTATTGTACATTTAGTTCCACTACCGGCATCATAATACCCATTTCTTCCAGTTCCCTGTAGGTGTAGCCCAGTTGCCTTATTGCTTCGGCGCGGCCTACTTCATAATACAGCGCGTAATTGCCGTAATACAGGTAGCCCATCTGGTCGGTTTCGCCATACCGGACCCTTATTTGCGTAGTAGATGTGTACATAGAATACGTACTTCCTTTACCGGAAGCAGCGCACCAAAAGTAAATGGTTTTTAGGTAAGTGGGTTGCAGCCGCTCCATCAATTTTATTTTTCCGGTCATAGCCAGTTGCTGCTTTATCCAAAACGTTGTAAGTGCCCGACACTTTGAATGAACTGCATCCGTTCAAAATGATAGAAATCATAAATGTAACTGCCCCCAGTCATTTCCTGCCAACATGCGGCGGCCTACTTTTGACGCCTGACAGTCTTCTATCAAACAGAATTGGTGGAACATTTATTGGACACAGCAAGTATGGCTTCCAGCCGATTAAGTTAGCGACATGAATTACAAGGGGTATTAATTTAAATAGAAGCAAAGTGAATACGAAGCAAATGCAGTTGGAAGTGGATGCGTGGGTGCGGATGCTCGCATTTATGAAGGAAGAAAATGTCTATTTCAAGAATAGGCTGGCCGAAGTCATGCCGCAAAATATGGAAAAGGAATTGCTCAGGCAGGCAGAAACATTTCAGGATTCTTTCATAAAAAATGACACCATCTTTATCTTATTGAAAAAAGATATTTTCATGCATGAGCGACTTATAGCCAAAGAATTGAAAAAAGAAGGCAGCCATCTGGAACAGATCCGCAGCGCGCAGAAGGAACTGCGCGAGGATATGGAGAAACTGGAACGTGGGTTCAGCCGTCTGACGGTTGAATTCAATAATTATATCGACGACATCTCCAGCTTCCGGCGTACGGCCTAATTGGTCATAGTAGCCAGTTTTTTCTCATTCAGTATGACAATAGAGCCCTGACTGATGTCTATTAACTTTTCGTCTTTAAAATCGCTTAGGGTCCTTATCAGCGATTCCTTGGCAGTACCCGCCATTTGCGCCAGGTTTTCGCGGCTCATGTCTATCCGGTGTCCCCCATCATTATTCACATTGTATTTGTGGTGTATCTTCAATATGGTGTCTGCCACTTTTTTTCTGAGTGAGTAGTAAGCCAGGTTCAGTAATTGCTGTTCTTTCTCCGTTACATTTTTCGCCAGCATCTGCACAAATTTTTTCATCACCTCCTGGTTGCTGTTGATCAGTTGCTCAAATTCATTACGGGGTATCGAGGTGATCTCGGATTCTTCAAGAGTTTCTGCCGATTCCTTGTAATTGGTTCCCTCCAGCAACGCAATATGCCCCAGGAAGTCACCGCCACTGTATAATCCTGTTATCAGTTCCTTGCCGTCTTCGTTCGTCTTATAGGTCTTTATTTTGCCTTTGTTTACATAAAAAAGGCGAAATGGCTCCTTGCCCTGCACATAGATGATGTGCTTTTTTGCATAGTCGTTCATGTCCCGGTCTTTCACAAGGTCTTGCAGGGCCTTGGCGCCACTAACAGATTGTATTAAATTATTTACGCCTTCCAGGTCAGGGGAGAATTGCTGCCTCGCCAGGTCGGCCCGTTTCAGGCGGCTTTCAATAGCATTAAGTAGCTCGGTGCCACTGCATGGCTTGGTGATATAATCGTCAGCGCCCAGTTCCATGCCCTTGCGCACTTCTGCGCGCTCAGCCATCGCCGATAAAAATATGAATGGTACGCTCTTTAGGTCGGGGTTCTTATGCAGCATGTGCAACACCCCATACCCGTCCAGCACCGGCATCATGATGTCACATACCACCAGGTCGGGCTTTTGTTTCATGGCCAGTTCCACGCCTTGCTTACCATCCGCCGCCGTAAGCACCTTGTAATTGGCCATTTCTATGATCTCAGCCATGTTCTCCCTGATGTCGTTATTGTCTTCTATAAGTAAGATCGTTTTCATTTAAACTTAGTTTTATGGTTATTCGCCAGTACTTTCAATATACAAGTATTAACTGAGCTTACAGGTGTTTTTTAACGTTACAATAAATTCAGCGCCTTGGTCCAGTTCGCTATCACACGTTATCGTCCCATTAAGCAGTTCTGCGTATTTCTTTATGATATGCAGTCCCAGTCCGGTTCCCTGTATATTCGATACATTCCTGCCCCTGAAAAACCGTTCAAATAAGTGCTCCCTGTCTTCTGCCGAGATGCCAACACCGCGATCTTTCACAGTCAGCGTAAAGGTATCATCGCAGTGCTTTGTGCATACAGAGATCACACTGTTTTCCGGCGAAAATTTTATCGCATTCGAGAACAGGTTCATTATTATGTGCGTCATCAGTGAGGGGTCAGACTTTAGCAAGTCCGGCCCAGTGTGCCTATATTCAAATGACTGCCCTTGTTTCAGGTTATTGCTCATCTCATTGATGATTCCGCTGGTCATTTCATGGATGTCAAATTCCGCCGTACGTACCTGTATCTTACCCTCTTCAATGCGCCCCAGCGACAGGAACTCATTGAGTATATCTATGAGCATATTCACAGAAGAAACCACGCGCCTGATATGTTTTTCCCGCTTGGGCTGCTCCTCCGTTGTTTCATATTTCAGCGCCAGATATGCCGATGACAAAATGGTACTCAGCGGCGTCCGGAATTCATGCGACGCCATCGACACAAACCGCGACTTCATCTCATTTAGGTCTTTTTCTTTGGCCAGCGCCTCTATGAGCGATTCTGTTCGGTCCTTCACCTTTTGCTCCAGTTCAGTGTTCAGGTCCAGCAATGCCTTTTCTGCCTCCTTCCTGATGGTGATGTCGCTGATAAATGCAATCGTAAACTGGCCTGAGCTGGTACTATAGGGGCTTAGGCTCACCTCTACCGGAAACTCTGTACCATCTTTTTTCATCGCAAACAGGTCCAGGCCAATGCCCATAGTGCGGTTGTGCGGGTGTATATTGTATTTGTCTCGGTGAGAAACATGTTTGTCCTGGTATCTGTTGGGTATCAGTAATTCTATTTTCTTACCCACCAGTTCCCGTTCCGTGTAGCCAAACTGCTTTAGTGCGTATGGATTGCACATCACGATCTCGCTGATCTTGTTCACTGTTACAATCCCTATAGCCGCATTGTTGAACAAAGCGCCGAATTCATGCACTTTTTGCTCCAGGTCCTTGTTTGTTTGCAATAATGCCCGTTCTGCGTTCTTCCTTACTGAGATATCACTGATAAAAGCTAAGGTATAATGTCCCGACCTTGTTTCAAAAGGGCTGAAACTGACCTCCACCGGAAACTCCAGTCCACCCTTCTTTATCCCATAGAGCTCCGTAGTTGTTTTGTCGGTATGATTGTGGGGGATCAATAGTGTTGATTGCTTCCCGGTAAGATCTTTTTCATCTGAGTACCCGAATTGCTTTAGTGCAAACCGGTTCACCATAACCATCTCACCCCGGTCATTGATAGCAACAATACCCAGGGAAACATTGTTAAACATTTCAACCAATTCCTCACTAGAATTCAGAACAAACATAGCAGCAGGAAATGTGTTTGATATAAATAATACAAAAGTACAATATTAAACAGACGAAAAATTTTTATCCAGATAAATTTGAAATAGATCATCGCAAGAATGCAACTGCAACTAAATCAATATTATATGAATTATGAAAAAATAAAAAATTAATGTTATTTCCTAAACAAAACTTTTTTTCATAAAGCTATGAAAACTTTGATGAAAAACATAAAGGAGCCTGTTATCTTTTTATAATTAGTCGTCCCTCAAAAAGTCAGTTCTGGTTTTGGCAATAAAAAAGCGATCCCGTATAGTATGGTGTTGTAAACGAGTTGCCAA
>Ga0364867_10472_pt1 | contig 21824 bp, 11 predicted proteins | sample ExccelAu500001D4_3_FD_206915 | JGI IMG/M metagenome (GOLD analysis project Ga0364867, IMG submission 206915) | Enriched cells from Trout Bog Lake Hypolimnion, Wisconsin, USA - BchlTB.Aug13.5000.01.D4 | ecosystem: Environmental > Aquatic > Freshwater > Lake > Hypolimnion/Profundal zone | place...
TTCCTTCAGTTCCCCTTCCGTCATTTCCTTGGGTAAATCAATTCCTAACAAATCACAAAGCTCAGAAATGGTTTTTTCTCCCAATGCACGTTCCGAGAGTATCTCTTTTTTCTGTTTACTCTTCAGTTCCACCTTACTCATAAGCTCAGCGAACATACCTTCTGTTTTCTTCTTGACCTCTTCGGGAGGGCCTCCACGATCTGGCGTTCCTGATAATGTAGTGGGGGTGGACGCGGTGCTGCTCGTCGGCTCGCCCTCTTTTTCCACTCCCCTCCTTCGAATGTCTTCCAACAAAGCACCTCGGCCCGGAGAGGTGCCTTTTACAAGCGGTTGGGGCGGTGGGGGCGGTGGAGGTGGTGGAGGTGGTGAGGGGGACAGAGATCTATCGCCCCTTGGTATTTCCTGCTGCTCACTTCCTTCTTCAATTGCTTCGGAAGATTCTGGAACTTCTTCGGCTACGGCATTTTTCTTCATAGCAATCATTTTCAAGGACATCCAAAAATTTTCACTTTTCCCTAGACTATCAATCTCCTCTTGTTCTTTGTTTTGTGATGATGCCCTGGAATGCACCAGCATGGCCTCCATCCACTTCCTCTCAACTTGACCGTTATCGAGGGATCCTTTTAAATCCTTGAGAAATACGCATAATTGATGAAGAGGAACAATCTCACTCACTTCAACAAGCAACGCTTCAATCTGTTGGATTTGTTCGTCTGAAATTTTTCCACTTACTCTTTTCAAGATTTCTTTAATCTTGAAATATTGTTCCGGCAAATCCGGTATTCTTTCTTCGGTTATTTCCTCAAGGTCTGGATGTTCGACTCGGGGGAGGATAATAGTGTTTTTTTCACAAATAAACAGTAAAATCTCTCTCAAGTTAAGTTCTGCTATTAAACTCTCTTTCGATTCTCGAGAGCTCTCAGCCTTCAACCTTGCTTCTTCAAGAAGTTGTCCCATTTGCTCCGGAGTCGAAAAGTTGGAACCAACCCCACTGCAGATCTCTTCAATTTGGTGAGGGAAAAGAGGGTCCTTTATCGTACTGAGAAGTTCTTTTATCTGTGCTATCTGTTGTTTAGTAATCTCCCCATTCACCTCTCGTAACAACTGTTTAATCTGTTCGTGAAAAGTTGGTGGTGGCGGTAATAGCCGAGTGACGGGAGGTGGTAATGGAGGAGACGTCAGTTGATCACTCTCTGCTTGTTCAACTTGAAGCGCGACGGGTTTCTCCTTAGGGCTTTCTAGCCCTTCAGAAGGTGAAGTGGACAAAGGCTTTTTGGATTCTGGGATCTCTTCTGACTCTGGACTCTCTTGAGGAACCTCAGCAACTCCACACCCAAAGGCATGCTCTAAAATTTCTTTTAATTGCTCAAGCTTTTCTGTGCTAGTCTCAACTTTTGTGTTTCTTTTTTCATCCGGTACAGAAATTTCTTTTCCTCTCTCGTCTTTAAGTTTTTTGGAAACGCTATTGTAAATCTTCTGAATTTGCTCTTGGCTTGCCTGTTTAGGGTTACGACGCAACAACCAGTCCAAAAAGCGTGTTCCCAACCCTAGTTTTTGCGGACGAACCCGAACATTCTCGAACTTCGATAAATCGTTATAGTAAATTACAATCTGGTACTGACTGGCCATAGCATTAAACTGTTCTTTCGCCACCGTCTCCGTCTTCCCATGACTCTTCTTCTCCCCCCCAAAATCTCTGCACAACCTATCCACAGTAGAATAATCAATAGGAGGAAGTTCGGACGTAGACATAGCGCTACCTCATAGCTGTAAATCTAAATTTTCATATACTCCTTCTCACGTTATCGGGCAATTCCTCATCAATGAAAATGTAGCTCAACGTCAAGATTGCGCTTAACACCAACTTTCGACATAGTCTCGGCTCGTATGGAAATATCGGTTTTATAGTGGCTGCATTCCTTGATGCGTGTAGAAGGAAACAGCCCGGATACCTCAACCCATCAACGTCAGGCAAAGCCTCATGTTCGTGTCTCCCGAAACCCCAGACGAAGTGATGCAAAGATCGCCAGCGCCGTCAAAAGAATGGGCGTCATTTCGCTATCTGAACATCGCCCAGTTCGTCGGAGCGATGAACGACAATATCTTCAAACTCCTTCTTGCCTTCTGCTTCATCCAACTCGAAGGCGCCGCCTCGAGTAACAGAATCCTCTCCATCGCTGGCGCTGTCTACGTCCTGCCCTTCATCCTCCTGTCTACCTCCGCCGGTATCTTTGCCGATAGATACAGCAAGAAAACCATCATCGTTGCCACACGTATTGCCGAGCTAATCGTCCTGCTCTTTGGGATGGTAGCCTTCGCCCTCCAAAGTCAGTTTCTGTCGTTCACAGCGCTCTTTCTCCTTGCCACCCACAGCGCCATCTTCGGCCCATGTAAATACGGCATCGTCCCAGAAATAGTCCCCAAAGACGCTATCTCCAAGGCTAATGGCATCCTCACCTCCTTTTCCTACGTTGCCATCATCGTCGGGACATTTTTAGCGTCCTTTCTCGCCGATATCACCAACAGAAATTACATCGTCGCGCTGATCTTCTGCTGCGTCTTCTCCACCATCTCCATCATCGCCAGCTTCTACATCCACAAGACACCGCCAGCAGGATCGCATAAAAAAGTCACTCCATGGCTTATCACAGAAATCATCGAGAACCTTCATATCATCAGAAATGAGCCCTCCCTTCTCTCCGCCGTTCTCGGCTCCGCCTTTTTTCTGTTCGTCGGCTCCTACGTACAGCTCAACATGATCCCCTTCGCTATGAAGGTCCTTCACCTGTCAGACGTCCAGGGTGGCTATATGTTTCTGCTGACGGCGTTTGGAATAGGAACAGGCTCGTTAATGGCCGGAAAGCTGTCAGGAAAGACCGTAGAGTTCGGCCTCGTTCCAGTAGGAGGTATCGGCATGGCCATCTCTTGCATCTGCCTCGATTACTATTCAGGATCTCTGATCACAGTCCTCGCCCTTGTGTTTTTCATAGGCCTCTTCGGAGGGCTTTACCTCGTTCCTCTCGACTCGTATATCCAGGTGGCAAGCCCCAAGACCCATAGAGGACAGATCGTCGCTACTGGCAACGTCCTTGGCTTCTGCGGCGTCCTCACCTCCGCTCTTGCCATGTATGTGTTAAGCGAAATCATCGGCCTCAGCCCTGATCAGGGATTCACGGTCGTCGGCATCGTCACCCTTCTCATGGCCTCTATCATCTCCATCTCTATGTCGGGATATGTCATCAGGCTTTTCTCCCTTGTGATAAGCTCGCTCTTCTTCCCAGCATGCCTGAAGGGGAAAGAGCAGATTCCTGTCGACAAGCCCTCTGTGTTCTTAGTCCCGCAATCGTTCTGGCCATGGGCCGCTGTTCTCCTCGCTTCGCAAAGACGCCGTATGCGGCTGTTCACCCTCGCACCCCAGACCTCCCCTCCCTTCCCCGCCAACATCATACGGAACATGATTCCTATCCTCGAACTTCATGACATCCACGAAATCGCACCCTCCGGAGAATCGGCAGAGAAATTTCGTCATGCCATAGAACGGGGCACTTCCATTGCCATCTTTTGTTCAAAACGAACGCTCTCTCACTATGCACACCCTCTCATCAGCGCTTGGTCGCAAGAGCCGGCGATGAAAGATGTCTCTTTCTTCACCGTCTCTATTCCAGAGACGTCAGAAGGTGCCGCTAAAACAGGCAAGCTATCGTTGTCAGCCCAGATCGAACAGCTAACCGTATAAGAACAGGTAGCGATTCTCGGTCGCAACAATCTTTCCTCATACCTCCCACAGCATATCTCCTTTCAAAAAAAACATTTTCATGCATGATGCGAAGAAAGAGCATCAGGGTTTGATTGAGCTCTGCCCGATCAAAATAGCCAACCGTTAGGACATCCATGCAACGAAGAGTGAAAAATTTCCGGAGGAGATTATGAGCACAAGCGGCACCACAGATGAGATTGGCGGTGTATCTTCAGAGGGGAGATTTACACCAAAAAGTGCGGAAGTCGGCCCCGAAGGAACTGTCTACATGGGAAGAAGCGTGAAAAGGGAGGCCGACAAAGAATCCATGTCATCGCACCTCCTCCCCTCAACGTCGTCCGAACCCACGTCAAGAAAATTTCATGCTAGGAAGCATCCCCCAAAAGACTCCTCCATTCCTGAAGACATCCACCCTGGTAGCTCTGGTGACATTGGTGGTATCTCTTCAAAAAAAAGGCAGCACACTGGCCCCAAAGTGGCATCCCTCACGGGAAGAAGCGTGAAGAGAAAGACTAGCAAGAAGTCAGCATCATTGATCCCAGTACTCTCAACTCCTTCTAGCCTCACATCAAAAAAATTGCGCGGGAAGAAACTACCCCAGAAAGACTCTCCCCTTCCCAAAGAAATTCACCCTGGTAGCGATTTTTCTTCTCCGCAGATAGCATTCCACGCTGCCAAAAGCGCCTCATTATCACATTCTGAATTTGAACACCGGGTCGATACTCTCCTGTCGGCATCCTCAAAGGGACCTCTCCAAACCGGTATCATAGAACGTTGCGCGCAAGAAGGGAGACAACGAGTAGAGACGCTCATATCTGAGGGAAACCCTTTTCAGGCACAAAAATTAGCAGAAAAATTGTTACAGTTCGCCACAGAGACGCCACACACATCTGCAATAAAGCTTGCCAGGCTTACCTCTCTTCGAAAAACAGCTAATCGGGATACATATGTTGCATATACAAAACTACTTGTAAAAGATCCAAGGCTTGAGGAAAACACCAAAAAAGCATTGTTAGGAGAGGCTTATGACTACTGTTTTAAATGCAAAGAATTTGCTGCAGCCATAGAGTTTGGCAACGCATTGTTATCTCTACTCCCCGAGAGTGAACAAGAACCTGTCAAAAAACAAATAGATGAAGCAAAAGCGGCCTTGAAAGAGTATTCTGAGATCAACGATGCTGAAGAAAATCCCTCTTCAATCAAGGGATTGTCTCAAGAACAACTTTCTTTTCTCACTTTTGTTTGTAAGAATCCGAAATCTACCCTTACACCAGAACAAGACAATGTACGCGATCTTTTGCTTTCATTCTGTATCGGAAATAAAAAATTTTCACAAACATTACGAACACTCAGTACAGAACCTTCCTTTGTAGAAGGGTTTAAAGAGCTCCTTCCATTCATGAAAAACCCCGCCAGAGAACTAACCAACGTCACTAGAGATTTCAGCATTTTATCGGCAAAAACACAACAAGCAACTCTGGAAAAGGATTTAAAGGCTGTTGGTAAACTATCGACGCTACTGGATAAAATTGAACTTCATAAAAAATCTACCCCTTCTCACCCTACCTCCGGTCAAGCTTCGCCCCAACTCAAAATTGAGCAATCCGAGCGATTAACTTTTTCAGACCTAAAAGCCCTGAACTCCTTCATCGATTTAAAAGAAAGATTAGAAATCCTTCAACAAGAGGGTTGGTTGGAAGACAATCCTGATGTCTCTTCATTAATCGAACAAGGCACGCGAGCAAAGCAACTGGTACAGAAACTCGTCACCATTCTTGGAGAAGAGTATCAAACGGGTGATCTTTCCTATGAAAATAGCTATAAACGCACCGGATTAGGCCTTTCAAAAGGCCTTATGCTCGAAACGTATGGAAAATTGATTACTCCATTTGGTCATGCCGCAATAATTGACCAAACAATGGATATGGAGGACATCTCATATTCTGAGGTACTTGGAGAACATACCTATCGCCCGGTCCCTCTGGAGGATTTTTTAATTACAGATGTATATCGATTCAATGCCTCCAGGTTAATCTCAAAAGAAGGGCGAGCTCTGTTAGAAGCACGGATAAAAAAATTACAAGAGATCGGGCAGGTTCCTCAGATACCTCTCGACAAATATGTTCAAGAAATCTTTATCGACAATCTCGAAACTATTTTAGCCGGCCCTGAGACATCTGAGGTACTAGTGGATGAGCTGGAATTGCCGCCACCGCCAAGCAAAGAAGTTGTTGCCGAGGCTGAAAAGGCCTTACTAGAGTCTAAAAAAACCTTGCTCGAAGCAGAAAAAAAAGTACCCTCCGATATAGTAGATTCGTTGGAAAAAGCACAAATAGATCTTGAAGATGCTGAGGAAGAATTACAAAAATATCAAGAAGAGCTCTCAAAAGCAAAAGAAGATTTACAGGAAAAACTAGACCAGGGATTGGACGAAAGCAGCGACTCTGTTGTGTCCGCTCGAGAATTTCTTTCTGAGGCGGAAGAGAACGTTGAGCTTACCCAAGCAGAAGTTGACGAAGCTCAAAAGCAAGTTGAAAAAGCACAAAAATTATTGGATAAAGCAAAAGAAAAATGCGGGGTGACGGCTTGCCGAAACGCTGTTGTAAATCTCTCTCAACAACTCATCAACCATTTGCAAGCGATTCATACCGCAGCCGTGGTTGAAGAGCAGCGCCTACGTCGCGTTTTAGAATACCATACCCAAACCTTCGGAAATATTGAAAACACAGGCAAACTTCAAGATGAGGCAGGGATCAGGGACTTACACAATCGAGGCAATAAATCAATTCCCAAATTCGCATTCAGTTTAGCAAACTCATTAAATTTTCTGTTGGGCCCTTTTGGTGTACCTGAAGTTGATACATCTCGACTTTCTCCAAAGTCCGCTGGTCTTGATGTTGAAAATATTTCATTCAACACAAATATGATTTGCTCACAATTTCAAGCACTAGCGACTCTCAAAGCCCTCGATCAGACAAAAACTACTCTGGAAGAAATGATAGCAGAAGAGATGGCAACAAAAGACATGTCAGCAGATGAGATGGTAGTAGACGTCCCTGTATCGAAGAAACCGACAGATTCTCTCGTTACTTCAGCATTGAAACCCAAAACTCCTGAGCAACAGCGGATCTATGATACTGCTCTTGCCGAAGTAAAAGCAAAAAAACTTATTTTATTGCCCATTCCTGATACAGAACACCCAGAGATGCTGACGCCGAGAAGAGTCACTGAATATTTTGCCTCTTTTTTCACGCCCGTTCCCATGGCACCCATAGCAAGAGAGATTCTCGATCTTCCTGAGCAGTTTTTCGGAACTGCCCTTTTTGGATCAACGCCGGAGAAATCAGAACCACCGGAAGAACCAGATCCAATGGAAGAAAGCAAATAGACCATTACAAAACAAAGGCCCCGAGAAGAGGACAGTTCCTCTTCTCGGGGCTCTTGTAACACAAGCTCTACTACGAGAATCTTCGTTTAGAACATGAAGATGGCACCGAGGTAGAACTCATACGACCGATGGGTACCGCCAATACGACGCTGCATCTCACGGATGCGATCGAAGTGGGAGGTAAGAGTCCAGTTATCAGTAAGAGCGTAGAACCCTTCCAATCTCCAACCGCGGAAGTTGGCTCTGCCGCCACTATGACGGTTGTAGAAGGAAATCGCTCGTGGATTATCACGTGACGATGATGAAACATCCCACTCTGGTACTGCTTGTGCTTTGACCCATTGGTAGAAAAGCTCAACGGCGAAGTCGCCTTTGCGAACTGCTTCTCCAAGACGAGCACCGACATAGTACGCATCGGCAGCTTTCATGTGGTGGGTCCAGCTCGTTGCCCGGGCTGCATGGTTATACAGATAGGCTCCATACAGACAGGTCTTCAGCCTGACAAGATCTGGGCTGAGGTTATAGTTGAGCAACACTTGTGAGTTGCAGAACTGAGTTCCTAATGCATGGTGACAGCCGAAACGATTCGGACGATGAAGGGTGTTCCAGTCGATGAGAGAGTATTTGAAATCAAGACCCGTGTCAATCAAGTTGAGCAAACCAAGCTCTCCAACATACCCGTAGTGATTTACCGTGTAGTCAACGATAAACGCTGAAGCTTTCAATGTAAGATCCGTGACTCCTTCGTAGCTGCTGGTAAAACGAGCCAGCACGCTGTCGAAGTACGACCAGAATTGAATCTTTGAATCGAAAACGTCATACAGGCGGCGACGGCCAATTTCCATGTCAAATCTGGATGTTCCTTGTTCCCAGAAGTTATAGCCAGCATAGCATTTACGAAGAGCTAAATCGTTAAGCGTACCACTGCCGTACATAATTCTGCGGTCATCGGCACGCATGACTCGACGTTGCGGAGTGACAACACCAGCATCATCGCTAAATTGAAACCGGATGGTCCCCCATCCCCGTTCTGCGATGTAATCAAAAATAAGGTTTGCTTCGACATCAAATTCGTTGGTAGCAAAAGGAGGAAGGATCAGATCTCGACCTGCCCTGTAGACAGCACGTTCATTAAAGGTTTTGCTTCTGTATTTTTTGTGTGATATAGGAGGAGTCAGCTTGTTGACCGAGGAATTCGGATACAGCTTTCGGCTCTTCCACCCTCGTTGGTACTTCCCATTGGTCTTCACATGCATATTGTACCACTCACCGCGGATGTCACCGCTGATCATGAGGTTGCCACCCTTTTCCTTAACAGTGATGGCGCGCTTTGTCTTAATGTACTCCTGGAGAGCTTCCATATCCCGCTCTTCGGCTTCTTTCTCAGTGGAGTAGCCGCGCTCATAGCTTTCTTGAGCTCGAAGAGAAACGCCGACGCCACACGTCGCCATTGCAACAGGCAGCATATACTTCAAAAATTTCATTTCCATCTCCCTGTGGATGTTTTCAGCACGTAAATCTCATGGTAAAAGTTCGACAACCTGTATAAGATGTTCCTTCCTTTTTTGTAAATGCAATACCTTCGGAGATTGGCGCTCAATCTGTTGTGAAAAGCTAAAATCAAGGATTGATACGAAAGAATACTTTAGTAATGTTTCCAAATAAAACCAACGCTCGGAAATTACAGCATTAGAGCAATGAATGAGTGTATTCAATAAAAATGTAGTATACGCCTTCTCTCTACACTCATTTAAACCTGGGTTTAAAACGAGAAAATAGCGGTGAAATAAAATTCATAAAAACGATGAGGGCCGCCAATACGACGTTGCATCTCACGAATAAGATCATATTCAGCGCTGAGAGTCCAATTGTCGCTAAGGGAATAAAACCCCTCAACCGTCAACCCTCGGAAGTTCGCCCCACCGCCACTATGACGATTATAAAGGGAAATTACACGTGGACTATCTCGCGATGATGGAGAGACATCCCACTCAGGAACAGCCTGCGCTTTGACCCACTGGTAGAAGATCTCCACAGAGTAGTCTCCCTTGCGGATAGCTTCACCAATGCGGCCACCAACATAATATGCATCCGCAGCCTTCATATGATAGGTCCAGCTCGTTGCCCGTGCTGCATGGTTATAGAGATAGGCTCCATAAAAGCAGGTCTTCAACCCGACAACATCCGGATTGAGATTGTAGTTGATCAACACTTGTGAGTTGCAAAACCGCGTTCCTAGGGTATGGTGACAGCCGAAACGATTTGGACGATGGAGGGTGTTCCAATCTATGAGAGAATATTTGAGGTCGATACCTCGGCCAAATAAATCAAATAAATCTACCTCACCAACATATCCATAGTGATTCACCGTGTAATCAACGACAAAGGCAGCGGCTTTTACTTTCAGATCCATGATGCCTTGGTAACTGGTGGTAAAACGAGCCAGCACGCTATCAAAGTACGACCAGAATTCTACTTTTGAATCAAAGGAATCATACAAACGGCGGCGACCGATTTCTACGTCAAATCTGGACACTCCCTCTTCCCAAACGTTATAGCCCGCGAAGCACTTACGAAGGGAAAGATTATCGAGTACCCCGCTGCCATACATAATCCTGCGGTCATCGGTGCGCATGACTTTGTTATCTGGGATGACAACCCCAGCATCATCGATAAGTTGAAGACGAACGGTTCCCCAGCCATGTTCTGAGGCGTAGTCAAAGACAATATTGGCCTCGACATCAAATTCATTGGTAGCAAAGGGAGGAAGGATCTCGTCTCGACCCTCTCTATACTCTGCACGCTGCTGAAAGGAAAATTGTCGGTACTTTTTGTGAGAAACGGGAGGCGCTAATCGATTGGTCAGTGAATTCGGATACAGCTTTCGACTTTTCCACCCCCGTTGATACTTACCATCGGTCTTCGTATGCATGTTGTACCATTCACCACGAATGTCGCCGCTGATCGAGAGATTTTCCCCCTTTTCTTGGTTGATAATGGCACGTCTTGTTTTGATATACTCCTGGAGAGCTTTCAAGTCTTTCTCTTGAACTTCCCTTCCAATGGAATACCCAGCCTCCAAACACTCCTCAGATCGAAGAGAAATTCCGACACCACACATCGCGAGGACAACAGAAAAAATATACTGTAAAAACCTCATCATATCTCCAAGCAGATGCTTTCACCATGTAGACCCATTTAGATTGAAGAATCGCTTTTCCGTACCCTTTACCGTAGCGTATGCATGCCTGACTCAACCAAAAATAAAAGCGTGATGGTTTGTATAAGAGGTTCATAACTTTTTTGTAAACGCAATACCTAAATAGGTTGGGGCCTAGCTGGTCCCAAAGAAGGGGCCTCAAGAGTTGATGGAAAATTGTGGGCTACCTTCTTACAGAGCCTCCCACAAATGCCCGATATTGATTGGGATTGACGAGCACTCCCCATTTTCCGTCTTTCCTGCTGCCATCGAGCCACATCTTCCAGTTTTGAATCGGCCTGCCTTCAGTACCATAAGCATTGACGCTCCACAACTCTATCTGTTGCGAAACAGGACTCACCATAAAGGCAAAGAGATCCTTCACCCAATTTGAATCGGCGACAACCAACGGCTGAGGCGGAAGAAGACGTTTCACACGCATGGTCTTCACAAGAGAAGAAAGAAGATCTTGGTCAAAACGATATCTACCAGTCAGGGTGATAATCATTGTCTTCAGAAAGCAGAGAAGATCTTTTGACCGAAGAGGTCTATTGAAAGATGATATCGAGGAACGGATAAGGCGCTCAGCGCCATTCCTCCGGGATTCTTTGGGAATCACAGAAGTCAACACGTCAAAAATTACGTCTCGCAAAGAATCAGGAGAAGTATAGGGAGAGGATTCGAAAAGGAGGCTGTCGAGGGATATTTCTTGCAATGCTGACAGATGGTGGCGAAGGACAATGTCGAGTGAAAACAGACGCTCGATCTCTTTTGCCAGCTCATACGGCCTTAAAAATCCAGGGATCGTCGGTGCTTCATTCACAAAACGCGTTCTGATGGATGCAGGCAGGCGCTCTGCGATAAGAGAACAGAATTCCTCCACAGCAGCCTTGTCGTAAACACATGTCGAATAAAAAAGAAGCCCAGGATCGCGGAGGTGATTGGTAATCCATGAATAACTATATGCGTCTCCAGACCAGCCTTCATCAAAGAGAGGGGCTCCCGGTGTGAGAGAAAAGGCATGGGTCGGAGAGTGCATGAGAAGAGATGTTGGACGGACACGGCCAGCTCTTGACATCGACTGCCGCGTTGTATCAATCAGAAAAGCCAAAAGCTCGGTTTCGCTTTCTACCCATCGATCCACCACCTCAGGCTGCCCTTCCAAACAAAAATACGATGAGACGAGAGTGTTCATGCTGCCGCCCGACGTATACACCCAGGGTTTTTTTTCAATACGCTCGAGATTTTGAAGGGGATGGGCGATAGGCCTGACACCGTGGGCCACAGCCGTCCTCGTCAACGCAGACTCCAAAAATTCATCTGAACGCACGTGGGTCGCAAGACGAGTGATAATAGAGCTAAATTCAGCCTCAATTCCATGGACCTCAGGGGAATGAAGAAGCTCTTGCTCGGTAACCGTGAAAAAAGAAACAAGTGCCTGCACATATTCATCGAGGGAGGAGATCTTTGTCCACAAGGAAGGATTCGACCGGCCATGCTTATAGATAAGACGAAAACCAGCAGGAGCATCATCGAAGGGCCCTGCTTGAACATCATGAAGATCTGCATCGTAAATCTCTTGAAAATACTCCTTCATCAGCCGGTCATATTCGTCAATCAGAAATTGATGGAGATGGGCGACTTTATTGGCCTTCTCCGTCGCCATGTCGCAGAGCTCTTTGAGGTGATACTGCTCCACCTGACGAGATTGGTATTCCATCTTAACCCATTGGATCTCATTTTCCGTCGCTGCCTGCTGCATGCGACGAGAAAGATAGTCGATCTCGAGAGAGATGGCATCGTATTTTTCTTTGTTCTGTCCTAGCTCAAGATTCGTCTCTTCAACTCGCTTCTTCGCAATTTCATAGAGGATATTTCCTATTCCACCAACATCATCCCAGTTCACTCCAAGGCTAGAATAAAAGTTCCATCGCGCTAAATCAAATTTCACCTCCGCGAAGGATGCCAAAGTAAACTCCCAACTTTTTAAAAGAGCACAGTCCGCCTCGGCTTTAAATAACCGTTTGCCATCCTCCCACATCGAAAAGAAACGAGAAAACAACTTGTCGACCTCAGCACGCTCTCCCTTCGTCTCGGGGGCCGAAACGACAAGTGCCGTCTGTATCATGGCCTTCGGACGGCTTTCGAATTCCTGGAGCTCTTTTTCTGAAAGTCGCAGCTGTTGCAGTATCAACAACTTCAATATCTCGTCGACAGTGGTAAGCATCCACCCCCCATCCCTCAGGCGGCTGCCAAGCGTTGACATAAGCAAGGCATATACCTGCCGATATCCCTCTTCTCGCGTTATTTCTTTTGAAAGGATACCAAGCCCCTGCAAGACGCGCAGCAATGGCGATGACCGCCATAGGGGCGGCGATGCTTGGAGCGGTGACGTGATAGCAAGAGGTTTTTTGAGGTCTCCCTGCCCCCAGCTGGCGCTCATAGGAACGCTATACTCATTACCAGCGACCGTGCGCTTGAGTTTCGCCGTTCCCATCAACTCATCGATATCCCTGAGAAACAGCAAGGGCTGGTCCTCATGAACAATAATGGCAGGAGCGGTAGCAAAACAAGATCCAAGGCTTTGCCTCAATGTCGTCAACAAAGCCGCTACCACAGCCCGCCGTACATGAGCATCAGTGACGACTTGATTTTCTGGGAGGAGTAACGTGTCGCGAATGGCATTTTCCGCTAGACGGTTCGTCAAAGGACGCGTCATCTTCTTGATACAACGCTGCGCTTCGACACTATCACACAAAAACGTCAGTGCCTTTAGAAATCGTAAGTCCCGTTTTCGTTGCTCTTCAGCACCATAGGCGAGAGAAAAGGGCTTGCTTTCCAATAACTCCTTCGCAAGACGAACGCGTGGCATAAGGAGTTCTCCAGCATCGTTGACCAGAGCCAGAGCCAGCTCCCGTGCCTTATGGACATTGAGCACCGAACAGCTTGCTTGAATGGTACTCGCATCGATGTCAAACGCCTCGTCTACATCCTCGTCGAAGAGCACCTTTTCCAGCTGCTCATCTTTGCCAAAACGAAGAGGAAGACAGGATTTGGCCGCATTTCTATACCCTCCTTCAAGGGAAGGGGGCTGATCACTTTCTATAGCCGGTGATTCATCAACCATAGTATTTTTCTTGTCTCTTAGTTACACTAGATATTACAATTTTTTGAGCCCGCTTTTACATTCGTTGTTTTTCATACTTCCTTTCTTTTTGTTAAATGGCCTTCCCAGGCCGATCTAACAAAAAGCAATAGTCTGAAAGCCAACGCTCTGCGAAATCGGTGCCCAAAAAATTATAACGTCCAGTTACACTGTACGTAATTCGTATTAACACGCAATCATCGTGTCATTATTTTTGGGGTCGTATGCAAATCCAACTTATCCAAAGCTCCCGTAAGCAACCTGTCACCCTCCCGCCAAATGCCACGGGCACCGATCTTGCGACAACGCTCAAATTGACAGCTCCCGCAGAAGCGCTCTGCTGCTTGATCAATGGCACCGCCTGCGACCTGGGGACTTCTCTCAACGAAGGTGATACAGTCGAACTTCTCTCCTTTGACACTCCTAAAGGAAGAGATGTGTTTTGGCATTCGTCAGCTCACGTCTTAGCACAGGCCGTCCTTCGTCTATTCCCAGATGCCCAGCCAACGATCGGCCCAGCTATCGACGAGGGGTTTTACTATGACTTCGCCAATCTCACTCTTTCCGATGAAGACTTTCCACGGATCGAAGAGGAAATGCAAAAGATAATTCAAACCAACGTCAAGCCCGTGCGTCATGTCATCGACAACCCAGAGGAAATGGAAGGACACTTCAAAGGAAATCCCTACAAACTCGAGCTCATCAGAGAATTTTCCGCCGCTGGATCTATGCTGACAGGCTACTCACAGGGAGAGTTTTTCGACCTGTGCAGGGGGCCTCACCTTCCCAGCGTCGGGAAAATAAAGGCTATTAAAATTCTCAAGACATCAGGCGCCTACTGGAGGGGAGACGCCACAAAGGCGATGCTAACACGGATTTATGGCATCTCGTTTCCAGATCGGAAGCTCTTGCAAGAATATCTTCACAGAATTGAAGAAGCCAAAAAACGTGATCATAAAGTATTGGGTCCCAAGTTAGATCTTTTTTCACTCCATGAAGAAGCGCCTGGGATCCCCTTCCTCCATCCAAAAGGAATGATCGTATGGAATAGGATTATCGACTACTGGAGAGAATGTCACAGAAGGGCAGGATACGTAGAGATAAAAACACCGTCGATGATGGTAAAATCTCTCTGGGAGCGGTCCGGCCATTGGCAGAACTACCGAGCAAACATGTTCCTCTCTGTCATCGAAGATCGTGAGTTTGCAATCAAGCCAATGAACTGCCCAGGAGGAATGGTATGGTATCGATCGAAAGGACATAGCTATCGCGAGCTTCCAATGCGCGTCGCCGAGATCGGCATGGTACATCGCTATGAGCCAAGCGGCTCTCTATCAGGGCTCTTTCGCGTTCGCTGTTTTCACCAGGATGACGCCCATATCTTCATGCGTCCTGATAACATCCAAGAGGAGATACTCGGGTGCCTGACGCTTCTCAATGAGCTGTACAAAACGTTTGGTCTGTCATACAAGCTCGTCTTGTCAACACGACCGAAAGAAAATACCATTGGCACCGACGCCGATTGGGAGCTGACAACCCATGCTCTCCACAAGGCGTTGGAGGCGACTGGCAAGCCATTTTCCATCGCTGAAGGTGAGGGGGCATTTTACGGACCGAAGATCGACATCCACGTCTTCGACGCCTTAGGAAGGACATGGCAGTGCGGGACGGTGCAGCTCGACATGTCGCTGCCTGAGCGCTTTGAACTAGAGTATACCGCCTCCGATGGCACCAAGCAACGCCCTATCATGGCTCATAGGGCTCTTTTAGGCTCCCTGGAACGATTTTTAGGAAATCTCATCGAGTTCTATGCCGGGAAGTTTCCACTCTGGCTCAGCCCGTCGCAAATTGCCATTCTGCCCGTTGCGGATCGCCATCTAGACTATGCTCATGAGGTGAAAGCCAAGTTTTTTACTGCTGGTTATGAGACAAAAGTCGATGAATCGTCAGAGTCCGTCGGCAAAAAAGTTCGCGAAGCTCAACTCGAACAGTATAACTACATCCTCACCGTTGGTGACAAAGAGGTAGAAGAGAAGAACATCTCCGTACGGACACGAGACAATGTCGTCCACGGACAGATGGACATCGATGCTTTCCTCTCTCTCATCAACGGCGAACGTGCACAGAAAAGCCTCTGCTCACCGCTCTCACCAACGGCAGTGTGATGAACGTCACTGTAGAAAAAGCGGCTTCCCTTCTTAAGGCTTCTCAACCCGTTGCCATCCCCACAGAGACAGTGTGGGGACTGGCAGCACGGCTGCACGATGAACCCGCCATACGGCAAGTCTTCTTCCTCAAGGGGCGTCCCTTACAAAACCCTCTTATCATCCATCTGAGCGATCCTTCTTTTCTCTTCGTCTGTTGCGCCCACAAGCCACCGGGGCTACACGACCTCGTCAGCGCCTTTTGGCCTGGAGGGTTAACAGTGGTAGTGCCAGTACACGAAAAGAAAGTGCCCTCCATTGCTCGCGCGGGCCTTCCTACAGCCGCCTTCCGTATTCCAGACCACAAAGAGACGCTGCGCCTCATCGGCTATGCGGGACCGCTGGTAGCTCCGTCAGCAAACCGCTCTGGGTCCCCATCTGCCACAACACCCGATCATATCGTCAAAGATTTTGGAAGCTGGCTGCCAATCCTCAAGGCAACAACATACTGCCGTCATGGCATAGAATCGACCATTCTCATCTGGCAAGACAGCGCCTGGCAAGTAGGCCGCCTAGGAGCCATTAGCATCGACGCTATTGCCAGAGTGCTAGGATATGCCCCCTCCCTTCACAAAGCAGATGCTTCAACACCGTTATGCCCAGGACAGCTATTCCGTCATTATGCACCGCAAGCACGGCTTACCCTATCTACAGAAGAGTGGAGAGAAGAGCTCGCCCCACAGTACGATGGTCTCTTAGGATTTTCAGATCGCCGCTACCCAGGTGCACAGCGTATTGTTGCGATGGGTCAGGCAGCAGATCCTTCAAGCGTAGAAAAGCTTCTGTACAGCGCCCTGCGAAATCTTGATCATTTCCAGCTTCACTCTGTGTTCGTTGACATGAACATCCCTTCATCTGTCGATTGGCTCGCCGTCCGAGACAGGTTGGAGAGAGCTTCTCATCAATAATTGAAACCAACGCTGTACTATGTCTAGTGCCCCCGTGTCATCCCTAAGTTTATCACACCTGCCTCCAAAACATCTTACCTCCTGCGTTTCTCCTCTCGATGATCCCTCTCGTCATAAGACCATTAAAGAGCCTTCCCTAACGTTCGAACACCTCTATACTCCTGCCCGCCGCGATGAGCAGCAATGCCATTTCGATGCTATATCCAACGCAATGAAACGTTGGAAAAAATCCCATCCTCTCATATCTCTCGCCAATGCCACAGCAGCCATCACCACAGAGACCATTGCCAAAGAAAAACTCAACAGACACTATCATCTCGTCTGCCGACTCGGGGCTCTTGACTCAACATTTCCTCAGGAAAAACTCTACGAAACAGCAAAAAAAGCGTCTTCCTCTCGCCAGAACATCGAAGAACTCTGTGCATCTCTTGGCATCGGTCTCCTTCCCGCCAGCCACCACCTGATCTCTTCATTCCGGGAGCAAGAACAGAGAATTACCGCCCTTGAAACCCCCTCAACTCTAATCGCTGCAAGAGAATCCCTTACAGCATCCATTGCCTCTCTCGACCATCTCCTTTCATATCCACCTCTTGAGGCAGACGATCTCGAAGACAGAAATCGCTCTATCCTCAACATTCTGAGAAAAATCTACTCTTCTCCTCTCTACAAAGCTCTGTGTACCTCGGACGCACCCATCATTGACTTTTTGCATTCCATCGCCATCGAGCAATATACCAATACCCTTCTGGCTCCCACCTTTGAGAGGCTGGGAAACTTGCTACAGAAGAAAGAGCTGTCTCTTCCTCAACGCATCAGCACGCTATGGAACCGTCTCAAGAAAATACGAATTGATAATGGGATTTTCACCACACTCTTTCATTACTCCTTTCGTCTGCTGATAACGATAGGCATTCCTTATCTCGCCCTCAAAATTGCCCAAATCTTCTCCCTTACCTGGTTGATCCCCTACATCGGTGATGAACGCTCCATCCTTGGTAACACGCCAGGAGCACTTACCGATGAATATCAATGGAAGGATAGCCTCCATCGACGAACAATACGCACCGTTGTCTTTTCAGCACCGACGTTGGGGGAAGAGGCCTCTCCTGAATTTCAAGCAGCTCTCCAAACTCTCGAAAACAATCAGCTGTCAAGCACAGGAAACCCCTATCTCACATGGGCTTATACAAATCTCCAAAACATCTCCTTCACCCCCGAGCACATAAGCACCATCACCCTCATGAAACTTCACAACTTCTATCCTCTCTCCTTTCAAACGATCACCCTTCCTCAAAATCTTCCAGAGTCCCCAACTTCCACCTTTTCACACGACGATGTCGTTCATCATCTGTCGCTGCTTTTTCAAAAACGCTCTTCTTCTCTGGAAGATCGCGGCAGAAATGCTGACGCCGGTTATTACATCCCTCATCATTTTCTCAACACCTATCAGCCAGCCATTGAAGAGATTGCGAACGATGCCTACCTCCGCATCGATAAAAACCGTGGCAGCCACAATCCAGAATTTCTCAAAAAAGCTTTTACAAAGCTCTTTCATCTGGGGCTCACACGCCTTCATGAAACTGTGTCCTTCAATCTCGCACAGATGCGCTCTCACCGAACAGCTCTCAGTGCCATCAGATCCACCATCTGCGCCTCTTGCATTGATCGCGGGGGGATGATGAACGCTGCAACTATCCACGCTCTTGATGCTGACGGATCTCTCAATGACCTTGGGACAGGAACTTATCTCGGACGGGCCATTTTAACCCACCGTCGCTCACCGATGAAACAGACTGTAGACAGTCTGTCCACCCTCTTCGCTGTCATCCCTGCGGCTGAAACACGTGAATTCTTAACACGAATTACTCCTGGGTTCTCCTCATCACTGGGTGCTGCTACGTGATTACTCCCCTGCCTAAAGGCAGAGGCTTCTAGGGCAAACGCCCAGGCCATCTAATCCGAGGGCCAAAATGTTTTCAGCGGCATTGAGATCTCGATGCACACTATAGCCGCAATGTGAACACTGATGGGTTCTTTGGGAAAGTTTCTTTTTCTCCCGAAAACCGCATTTACTACAATTCTGCGAAGTATAGGCAGGTTTAACGAACCCAATCTTTCGACCAGCATCTTCCGCTTTGTACGAAAGGAATCGGCAAAACTGATCCCAACTTGCATCTGCGATACTTTTGGACATTCGATGGCCTAAGGGGGACCCTTCAACCATCTTCTGAACCTCAAGCTCCTCTACACAAATATATTGATATGTGTTAACGATAGCGCGACTTGCCTTATGGCAAAAGTCGGCGCGCTTGTTGCGAACTCTCTCGTGAATTTTGGCAACGACCTTTCTTTGCCGGTTTCTTCTAACACTCCCTTTTTCCAGTGGAGCTAGCTTCCGCTGGGCCTTAGCCAGCGCCGCTTCTTCCTTTTTGAAGAAGTGCGGATTTTCGATTACCGTACCATCTGAAAGGTAAGCCCAGTTCTCTATCCCCATGTCTATCCCGACGGCTCTTTCGTTTTCAGGAAGGGGCTTGGCTTCAACTTCACATGACAGCGACACATACCAGTTTCCTGAGGCATCGCGACGTAGGGTACATGTTTTAATTTTTCCCTCAATCGGTCGATGCTGATTGATGCGGAATACACCTATCTTAGAAAGTTTTAGCTCTCTTCCAACAACACGAAATCCGCTTTGTGGATAGGTAAAGCTGTCAAAACGAGCGGCACTGCGAAATCGAGGAAATCCCGGCTTTTCACCCGTAGCGCAACGTCTAAAAAAACCATCGAACGCTTTATCAAGCCGAATGACGACGTCCTGAAGAATTTGTGAGTGTATAGTCCGTAAAGAAGGACGCTCGTTTTTGAGAATGGGAAGCATCATCAACTGATCATACTTGGTTAACGACGTATCCAGTTCTTCGTAGGCCAGTATTCTTTGTTCGAGATACAGATTGTAGAGAAATCGACATTCGTCCAGCACCCGCTGCAATGCAGATGCCTGTCTCTTCGTCAGATTCAACCGAAATTTATAACTCTTTTTCACAATCATGGCCACATGGTATTGTTTGGTCATGAGAAAATCAACATGTTTTAGAACCGGCAGAAACTGTGTCTTTTTGCTCCATGTACACTTGGTCTTCGTAACGAAATATCGAAGAAATGTTTTTACAAAAGAGATCATTCGGGACCTAAAAGAGATTTTTTCCTGCGTCTGTTCTGATTTCCAAGCCACGCTTGTTGAAATGGAAGGAGAAAGAGATCACGTTCATTTACTCATCACCTATCCTCCAAAAATCTCTCTTTCACGACTCGTTAACTCATTGAAAGGAGTGTCCTCTAGATTGATTCGCAAAAAGCAATACCCTTCTATTTCCAAAGCCCTTTGGGGAAACGCCTTGTGGTCACCTAGTTACTTTGCAGGTAGTTGCGGTGGAGCTCCTCTAGAAACCATTCGTTCATATATTGAGCAACAGGACTCTCCAGAAGACGAAGAGCGACTTACATCCCACCCATAAATGGGCGGGTTTTACGGCGTCGGGGATAAATCCCGCCCATGTGTCTTTAGATCTTCCGCTCATGTCAAGAGATTTTCTGATTTTTTCCAGCAGCCAATTTGATATAGGAATTTTTTCCTTGATTAAAGCCGCGCAAATAATGTCTGTGGCCAGTTCAGCTTCTCCACAGGCAAGAAATTCTTCAATTAACGCTGAATCTTCATGATTTAAATTTTTACTTATCTCTTGATAAATCCCTTTTACGTTTTCAATCTGCTGCTGACAATTTTGTGGATATTTCTTTAAGCCCTCTATTAAAATCGTATTTTGAACCAATTTCGAATGGCTATTCCCGAATGAATCGTCATAGCAATCAATATTAATAACAATGCAGGGATCTAAACTCAAACAATAAAGAACCGCTCGAATCTTATTCAAAAGTCTTTGTGCAATCACTATATTTTCACAACGAATTGCCGAACAGATAGACTCTATTGCGAGCTCATTTTCTCCTACAGATATAAACTCATCGATATCTCTAGCTCCGTCAAGTGGGACCTTGTTTCTTATCTCATGCCAAATTGAATGAATGTCCACAAATATTTCCAGTGGATCCTTGCCTATAGTTAATCTGTACTTTTCTAGTGAATCTTCGTTTTGCACCGGAATATTTTTCCATGTTTTAGATGGATCAAGGCCCAATTTGGCAACAACATTCTGAATTCGTCTCGAAAGTCTTTCTGGAATAATAATTTGATTTTCGACGAGTTGATTACACATACAATCAACTGCATCGCTAAGTTCATTTCTAGAAACGATCTCGAATAGGCGTGCAAAAACGTCCTCTTTCAGGAACTTTTTCAATTCACTAATAATACCAAACATTTCTTTTTTAATAAGCATATCCATCCAAAAAATTATTCATTCTATCGGGTAAGCCGTTACAATTCCTCTCCCTTCTTCCACAACAACTCTAACTTTGATATTGTCACGCATCTCTTCCATTTTATATCTTGGAGCGCCTGATCCAGAAGAATACGTTTACTGCCAAGAAGTTTTTGAATTATTGGGAATTGAATTAACGTGATTCATGATATCGTCTCTCTCCCAATTCGATGGAAAAGCTGTTTTCCCGGGCATTCCCGGATGCATATGTCCCTCAAGAATATGACTTTCCGCCTCCCTACTCGCCGGGCCAACATGAAATCGGTTGATTTCCTTGGCAACGACTTCCTTAGCTTTTTCAACATTCTTAACTGCAGAAAACCCTGCACTCGTAATGCCGCCAAAACTTCTACAGAAATCTCTCAAAAAACTATAAGCACTTCCACCCGTCACCGTCATAGATCGTGCTTTCTGATATACCAGACTATCGAGATTAGCTTGAAGCACCGCCTGCATAACACGATCCCTAACCGAATCAATTTTTTCGCATATTTCATTCGCTTTTTCCAGGTCAGCTATTAATTCGTCCATGCTTGATTCTGAGTGGTCGCGAAGCAGCGCGTACGCTACAGCGGCGTAAAAAGAAGCCGTTCCCATCGCACATTGTGCCGCTATTTCTCCAACACCATGAGCCACTCCACTTGCTCTGTCCATAAAACTATTGACCCCCATCTCGTTTCCCTGGGATCTTCCCTCCAACCCTTCTGATAAATTATCCCCTCAGAAAACGCTGGACACACTATCCCACAGATCTCCAAAAAAACCTCTGTCTGTATTTGGCTGA
>Ga0364867_10323_pt1 | contig 21734 bp, 20 predicted proteins | sample ExccelAu500001D4_3_FD_206915 | JGI IMG/M metagenome (GOLD analysis project Ga0364867, IMG submission 206915) | Enriched cells from Trout Bog Lake Hypolimnion, Wisconsin, USA - BchlTB.Aug13.5000.01.D4 | ecosystem: Environmental > Aquatic > Freshwater > Lake > Hypolimnion/Profundal zone | place...
CAACGATGTATGGCGAGAGTAATGAGCGCCCTGCCTACGAGACTCTGGGGCGACTTTTCGCCCTGGGTTATATTCGCGGGTTGATCCACTCGATCTACGGCAAACCCAAGATCACTCGGTAGTCAGCGTCGGGATGGCGCCACGAGCTCCGAATTCACGTATAACGCTTGGTAAGTCATCGGTCATCAGCGCAAAGTTTCCCTGGCATAAGGTGATTCCGTTAGAGCGAGATGGGTGCAGGTCCAGGAGGCGGCGATAGTTCTCGATCGAATTCATGATGCGCGGCATTCCACGCATCTCTTGCAAAGGAGGATCATCTGGGTGCATCCCCAGCCTTACATTTGCCTTCTCTGCAACGGGTATAACTGCGTCGAGAAAATATTTAAGTGCATCCCATAATTGATCCGCGGTGTATTGGCCAGGTTCTGCGATACGTGACATCCCTTCGGTATCTGAAAGTTTGAAGCCAGTTACTAAGGCCCCTCCGCGCGAAACGATATCTGTACGAGTTCTCGCCCAACTCGAAACAGCCATCCAGTTATAACAAAGAGTTGTTATACCCAACTCGCCCATCGCCTCAATCTGCTCGATGATGTGCGCGATCTGTTCATCCCTGCCAGGTAGTCCTAGCCGCACTAAATCCATCGGAGCTGTATCTTCAATGCCGATCATCTGTATTCCATGTGCCGCAAAAATCTCTTTGTCGCGCTTAATTCCCTCAAGCGACCAAGGAACGATCCCATCTGAATAACCCGCAGCGAGCTTTCCATCACCTACCGAAGCGAACATTCTCTGTTCCTGTTCTGCGCCTTGAAGGAGTGAAACAGTGTTCGCTACTCCACATTGCTTCACAAGTTCCCAGAGAGCTGATGGCCTGGCGGAGAGTTGCTCGCTCAAATGGATCACTTACTTACCCTCCCTAGGTGTGGCTGCAGCCAACCGAGCGAGTAGCCCACCATCGACCCGAATGTCATCGCCCGTCATGAATGTTGCGCGCGGACTTGTAACGAACGAGATAACTGAACCTAACTCTTGAATCGTGCCTGTGCGCCCAAGTGCGTGAGCCGAACCCCAATCATCGACGAGAGCCTGCATGCCGGCTGGTGAACCATCACTTAATATGCGTGCGGTATTGCGCAACATAGGTGTATCAATAGTTCCAGGACTAATTGAATTTACTCGGACACCATATGGGCCTTCATCGACCGCCATAGCCCGAGCCAGTGATAGCAGCGCTCCTTTACTCGATGTATACGCTGCAACGTTTGCTTGCGTAGCGCTAGCTTGCACCGAGGCAATAATCGCTATGGCACCAGCTTGGCTCTTGCGGATCTCGGGTAGCGCAGCTTTGCAGGCCAGGAAAACTCCTTTGACATTTACATTAAAGACTTCATCCCAAACTTCAATCGGAGTATCGAGTGCGGTTCCATACCGTTGAATTCCAGCTGAGGTTACAAGCACATCGAGTTGACCATACTCGGATAGCGCGAGTGCAACAGCGGATTGCGTCGTCTCAGGATCATCGATTGGGCCTGCTGCCGCGATTGCGGTTCCACCAGCGATGCGGATCTCTTGAACAACAAGATTTGCTTCATCGATGGTTAATCCATGCACCACCACCGATGCACCTTGACGGGCTAACTCGTTAGCCGCACCACGACCGATTCCGCTAGACCCACCGGTTACAAGCGCAACGCGACCGCTCTGCTCCCCCTCGAAATTACTTGTTGAAGACATACGGCACCTTTCCTTTTACATCTGTCTCGATCGTGAAGAGAGCTCCTGCAAGTTCATGTTCATCATGCCAACCATTATCACCTGTTGCGGTTGTTACTACTAGAGTCGTGAGGTCTTCTCCTCCAAAGGCACAACTAGAGACAAATCGCACGGGAAAATCAATCACCTGCACCAATGAAAAATCAGGCGAGTACCTTTTAATACAACTTCCATTCCAAAAAGCGATCCAGATTCCACCTTCACTATCAACGGTCATGCCGTCGGGGTACTGCTCTGCCGCTGGGTCAAAAATTAAGACAGCGCGCTGATTGGAAATTTCTCCGTCAATGTAATCAAAGGCGAAGAGAGTCAACGCGACCGTGTCGATCAGATAGAAGATTGAACCGTCTGGGCTCCAGTCCATGCCATTACTTAAGCCCATGCCTGATAGAACTCGTCGCATCTGGGTGCCATCGGCACTTAATCTATGTAGACCTATCCGATCGCTCGCGGCTCCATATGCACTCGTTCCGATCCACACTTCACCGCAAGGACCAACTTTGGCATCGTTCCAACGCATGGGAATTGGATCGGGTGAACCATCTGCTTCTAGGCGCCCAGGGAGCCTCGTGATCGAGCCATCTGCATTTAACAGATCTGGGCCGTTGGCAGTACCCAACAGCCATCCCCCATTGCTTCGAGGCAGAACAAAGCTGACGTGTTCTGAAGTCATGAATTCACCGGATGTACCGCTCACCAGATCGCGCCACAGAACTTTGTTGTTCAAAATATCAACCCAATGCACCATGTCATGAGAAGCGCCTGTTACTACGGGACCTTCGCCCACATGACATTTCCGTAGATCTATCGCAGTTTGCTTCACGATCTTGATGCTCTCTTTGGATCTTCCACGACTATATCCTGGGATCCATATGAATTTTGGGGCCGGGTTTGGCATCCGGATTTCGATTTCCTTTAAGTCGATCCGCTACCTCATTGAACCCAATGACTTCGCTAATGAGCGGCTCTGGATTTACTGCACCTGATGCAAAATAATCAATTGCTCCTTGCAGACCAGGAGATGCTGACAAGATCCCAACTATTGTGACATCTTGCAGAACAGCAATCTTTGTATCGATCAAACTTGGAGCTTCAGAGAGCCCGATCAATACAACGCGACCACCTGATAAGACTTTTTGTAGAGCAAGCGCCGGCATCTCTGAATCACTTGATGCATCGATCACTGCATCGTATTCACGATTAGGGTCACCCTTTACTTCTTCAATCGTGTGCGTATGCAGTACCCCAATCTGGCGAGCAAGATCGAGCGCAGATTGCCGAGAGCCAGCTACATGAACCTCTAGATTTTTAGCCAGTGCAAATTGCGCTGCAAGCAGACCAATGGTTCCTGCACCAAGAATCAAAAGTTTTTGATTCTCACCGAGCCCGGTTGCTTCGACACAGCGCAGAGAATTTCCAGCAGGCTCAATCATTGCTGCTGCGGCGACCGAGATCGATCCGGGAACCTCGAAGGTGAATCTCTCGGGGATAAGCATCTGCTCTGCTAGCGCCCCGCCCCAACCATCGGTTATACCTAGTTCAATTCGCTCGTCGCACAAATAGGTCTTACCCGATGCGCACCTGGCACATAGCCCGCACCCAAGCATGGTGTCACCCGTGACTCGCTTGCCAATCCATTCGGAGCTAACACCCACACCAACTGCAGTAACAATGCCGGTCCACTCATGTCCAAGTTGCACAGGGAAGGTGGTTCGACCAGATTGAAAATAGGCCATCTCGCCGGTAAATAATTCGACGTCGGTCCCGCAGATTCCGACCCGCTCGACATCTAAAAGAATTTCACCAGCACCTGGCGAAAGATCTGGCACTTCTTGAATCTCTACCGTATTCGGTGAAACCACTCGTAGAGCGCGCACGCAGTTCCCTTCACGGCCGGGTGTAACAAGATCACAATGCTATAGTTTTCTAAATGCTAATGCTTGGTTCCAACTAATGGAATAGTGAGTGAGCGGTGATGAGTGAGTTAAGAAGCCAAGGTTGGTACGGCGGTAATGATCGAAACTCCTACATACACCGGGCGTGGATGCGCCGAGGACTTCCCGATGATGCCTTTGATGGCACCAAGCCTCACATTGCAATCGCTAATACCGCATCTGATTTAACTCCATGCAACATGCATCTCAACGAGGTATCTGAGTACGTTCAAAAAGGAATTTGGGAAGCTGGTGGTATTCCACTGAATCTTCCCGTGGTCTCTCCCGGTGAAACTCAGGTCAAGCCAACCGCGATGCTCTGGCGCAATATGGCCGCCATGGCAATTGAAGAGATGTTGCGTGCAAATCCCATCGATGGCGTTGTTCTATTGGGTGGTTGTGACAAGACAATTCCAGCGCTCTTGATGGCGGCAGCTTCGGTCGATATTCCCGCAATCGTTGTTCCTGGTGGACCGATGCTGACCGGAACATTTAAGGGCCAACCACTTGGTTGCGGTACAGATGTGTGGCGGCTCAGCGAAGAAGTTCGCAGCGGCGAGCTCTCCAATCAAGAATTTATCAAATCACAATCTTCGATGATTCGAAGCAAAGGCCATTGCAACACGATGGGTACCGCGTCAACGATGGCTGTTATTGCTGAGACACTTGGAATGACCATCCCAGGTTTTGCGGGTACACCTGCCGCAGATGCTCGCCTACTCTCACTCTCTCATGAAACAGGTCGACAGATCGTTGAGATGATCGCCGTAGATCGCAGACCTTCTCAGATCATGATCAAAGAATCTTTCATCAATGCCATTACCGCCGTCGCAGCAGTCGGCGGATCCAGTAACTCCGTTGTTCATCTACTTGCGATTGCTGGCCGACTTGGAATTGATCTCACCTTAGAAGATTTCGATAGAACTGGACGCGATGTTCCTCTCTTAGCCAATTTGGCTCCATCGGGTGAATTTTTAATGGAAGATCTCTTTAGGGCTGGTGGGCTATTGGCACTGCTTGCCCAGATCCCCGAGCGCTTCTCTTCCGTTCCAATCACTGTCACGGGACGCCCACTTACCGATTACCTTCCTGGCAATGAAGTTTTCGATAAGAAAGTGATCATGAGCCCGGCAGACCCACTTATGCAGAACGCAGGCATCGCTGTCCTTCGCGGCAACCTCGCCCCCAATGGAGCCATCATCAAGCCCAGCGCAGCGACTCCAGAACTACTAACTCATCGTGGACCCGCACTCGTCTTTGAGAGCATTGAGGATCTGCATGCTCGCATCGATGATCCAGATCTTGACGTTACCCAAGACACTGTTCTTATTTTGCGCGGATGTGGGCCAAAGGGTTATCCCGGAATGCCTGAAGTCGGAAATATGCCGCTTCCTAAGAAGATTCTGGAGCAAGGCGTTCGAGATATGGTGCGAATCAGTGATGGTCGGATGAGTGGAACCGCCTACGGAACCATCGTTCTCCATGTCTCCCCCGAAGCAGCTGCAGGTGGTCCATTAGCGCTGGTTCAAACAGGTGACATCATCGTGCTGGATGTACCAAACCGATCGCTCAATATCGAGATCAGTGAAGCAGAACTGAGCGCCAGAAAACCAAGCGCCGCAAGCGCTGCTGCCTATGCCACTCCAGTGCGCGGTTGGGCAAAGATTTACGTGGACCACGTTCAAGGCGCCGATACAGGTGCCGACCTCGATTTCTTAATTGGATCGAGCGGAGACAAAGTAAGTCGTGAGTCCCACTAACACAATAGGTCCGCTTGATGAATTGATCTCAACGCGTGCCATTGATCGCTATCGAACATCTTCGGACGCTTCGCACTTCCATCTGATCCCTGATGCGGTTGCTACACCACAAAACGTCGAACAGATCGCACAGCTCTTTAACTATGCCAGCGAGCACAAGACGAGCCTCACATTTAGAAGTGGCGGCACAAGTCTTTCGGGACAAGCGGTGAGCGAAGGGATCCTGGTCGACACCCGCAAATACTTCAGAAAGATTGAGGTGCTGGATAGCGGTGCTCAGGTACGAGTTCAACCCGGTGCCACTGTGCGAGCGGTCAATGCAAGATTAGCTCGCTTCGGTCGTAAGTTAGGACCTGATCCAGCCAGCGAGATTGCTTGCACGATTGGCGGAGTAATTGCCAATAACTCCAGCGGAATGGCATGTGGAATAATTGATAACACCTATCGGACTCTGCACAGCGCAACTGTCGTTTTGTACAACGGCTCCATCATCAATACCGCAGATTCAGATGCCGACCTTCAGTTACAAAGAGCTGCACCGGAGTTATACAACTCCATCATCGACCTTAAGAGGGAGATTGATTCCCAACCAGATCTAGTCGAGAAGATTCGAAACCACTACCTCATCAAGAACACGATGGGGTACGGCCTCAACTCATTTATTGATTTCAAAGAACCCCTCGACATTTTTCTGCATCTACTAATCGGTAGTGAGGGAACTCTGGGATTCGTCGCGGAGGCGATTTTCAATACCATCCCATTGAACAGTAAAGCTGCCACCGCATTACTGATCTTCGAAAATCTGAATGCGGCGACCGGCGCACTTGAGGGTTTAGTAGTTAGTGATCCCTCAACCATCGAACTCATGGATAGCGCCTCATTGCGGGCCGGCAAGGTCGATATGGGCCAGATTGAGCTCATAGACCATGCCGCGTTACTCGTTGAATATCAGGCAGCAAACGATCTGGAATTAAGTTCGACGATTGAGAGGGCGCAGCAAACCCTCAACACGGTGGGCGCAATCAATGACCCTGCGCTAACAACCGACCCCGAGCTTCGTGCCGAACTCTGGCATATCCGAAAAGGACTCTATGCCACTGTTGCGGGTGCCCGTAGGTCCGGCACCACTGCCCTCTTGGAAGATATTGCTGTTCCAGTGACAGAGTTGGCCGCCACCTGCATCTCTCTACAGGAACTCTTTGCAAAGCATGGTTATGACGACGCAGTGATATTCGGACACGCCAAGGATGGAAATATCCACTTCTTAGTAAACGAGGATTTTCAAGATCCCGATAAAGCGGAGCGCTATCGCCTCTTTACCGAAGAGATGGTTGACCTTGTACTTTCCAAAAAGGGATCACTAAAGGCTGAGCATGGGACGGGCCGCATGATGGCGCCTTTCGTGGAACGCCAATATGGATCTGAGCTCTACGCAATGATGGTGCGAGTAAAGCGCGCCTTTGATCCCGCAGACGTTTTAAATCCCGGAGTCTTAATAACCAGCGATGCACTTGCACATATGCACAACATCAAACTCAACCCAACTATTGAGGCTGTTGCTGATCACTGTGTGGAGTGCGGTTACTGCGAGCCGATCTGCCCAAGTAAGGATTTAACAACTACTCCACGCCAGCGCATTGTTCTGCGTCGTGCGCTCAAGAACGCAGAGCTCGCTGGCGACCGCCCCCTTGCTGCCGAACTGCGCAAGAGCTCGGAGTATGGCGTTGAAGAGACTTGCGCTGTGGATGGGCTCTGCGAAAGTTCTTGCCCCGTTGGAATTAACACTGGAACTTTGGTGACAACTCTTCGAGCAGAGCGTAACGAGGGAATCCCTGATGCGATCTGGAATCAACTCTCACTTCATTGGGCTGGCGTCATCAATGGATTAGGGGCAGCCCTCACCGCAACATCACGGATTCCCAACTCAGTAACGGAACCAATTAATCGAGGCTTAAGAAACTTTATAGGCACAGATCGAGTACCTCTCTATTCCAAGAGCCTGCCACGCGGTGGAAAATATCGATCACCAATCAAAGAGCCGAACGCCGATTTCGTTCTCTTCGCCTCGTGCCTTGAAAGCATCTTCGAAGCCGAGAGCAACGCCGCACTCCAATCCCTGGCGACAAAAGCTGGTCTTCGATGTGAGATTCCAGAAGGCATCTCTGAAATGTGTTGCGGTACTCCTTGGAAATCAAAGGGAATGACTGAAGGCTACTCAACGATGGTTGATCGGACTTATCAGGCTCTTCTTGCGGCAAGTGATAATGGTCGACTCCCCATCGTCTGCGAGAACTCCTCGTGCACTGAAGGACTACTTAAAGCGCTTCGCTCAAAAGAAGATTCGCAACTCCGGATAATCGATTCGGTTGATTTCACCGCCAACGTTCTGCTACCAAAAGTTGAAGTCACTCACATGCTGGACTCAGTTGTATTACATCCCACCTGCTCAAGCACTCTCCTGGGTTCCAATAAAAACTTAGACCTCCTGGCATCTACTATCTCAAGGAGTGTCACTACCCCTGAAGAATGGGGATGTTGCGCCTTCGCGGGTGACCGCGGCATGTTGCATCCAGAACTAACGGCGAGTGCCACAAGAGCCGAAGCGGAATCGATTCGGGGCCGCCGCTTCGATGCCTACCTATCGACCAACCTCACCTGCGAGATCGGAATGAGTAGGGCTACCGGGCAAAATTTTAAACATATCCTGGTAACTCTCAATGAGCTAGCAATTTCAAAGAGGGGTTAGCGCCCTTTGGGCTTTACTGATACCTTAATTTCCAGATTAAGAATTGCGGATGTAGTGAAGTGGTATCACGTCAGCTTCCCAAGCTGACAGTGCGGGTTCGATTCCCGTCATCCGCTCGAATATTAAATCCAAGCCAAAAGATCGACCCGGATTACGGAATAGACTAATGCGATGAGTAAATCAGGGCTCAAATACATTCTCCTCTCAGCCCCTTTAATACTCCTAACTCTATTTATAAATCACCTCCTTCCTTCGCTGAGTCCATTATTTCTCTCACTTCTGCTTGGTTTAATTGTTGGAAATTTGATGCCTGCGCGTCAGGCAATCGATGAAGGCGCTCCCCTCCTTTCAAAATATGGCATGCGCACCGGCATCGCCCTTTTGGGATTCCAAATCAGCGTTTCGAATCTGCGATCAATTGGATGGAAGGGTTTTCTTGCCATACTGATTGTGGTCCTAGTGACTTTCACTTGTACGAGATGGCTAGCCGAGAGAATTGGATTTACTCCAGGACTCTCCCTTCTCCTTGCAAGTGGATTTTCGATTTGCGGAGCTTCCGCAATCGCAGCAGTTGGAGCGGCGCGTAAAAGCGATAAAGATGAGATCTCTTACGCAATCGGATTGGTTACCTTGCTTGGAACTCTCTCTATATTCGTGATTCCACCTCTCACACGCTTATTAAGTTTGAGCAACGTCACCGCAGGGTCGTGGATTGGCGCTGCAGTCCATGACATCGGTCAAGTAATTGCGACGGCATCTTTTGTGGGAGGCAATACCATCAAATATGCAGTAATAACCAAGCTCTCTCGGGTTGTACTACTCGCGCCACTGTTAATTTTTCTCTCTTTGGGCAATAAGAGTGAGGCTTCAAGAGGCCAGGCCATAAGGGGTAGAAATTTACTTCCGCCATTCATCATCATATTTATTGGCTTTGTAATCTTGAATAACTTTATATCTTTAAGTACTCATGAACTTGGAGTGTTAAATAATATTTCAAAATTCCTTCTGGCATTTGGACTCTTTTCGATGGCCATCAAAGTCAGGTTCGCGGCGTTGCGGAGAATCGGAGGCGCTCCACTCGCATTTGGAATTGTTCTCTGGATTTTCTTTGGAGCGTTTTCCTTGGGCATAATCAAAGCCCTTGGGATCTAATTTAATCGCTCTCGAGTTACGCGCGGAAGATTCCAAGAATATTTAATGGATAGCTCGCGAACGATGACTACTACTAATCCCCCAACGATTGCTGGTATCGCCTTGTTCATGTGAAACTCATTGAGGGCGACGTAGACGACAGCACCAGCGAGCGCAGAGGTTCCGATTGTTTCGCGGTGTAGTAGAACTGGTTCAGTTTGTGACAAGACATCACGCAACAATCCCCCAGTTACCGCTCCAGTGATTCCGAGAATTACTGCAATTACAGGCGTTACATGAAAACCTAGGGCGTAATTAGTACTCGAAACAGTTGCAACGGCTAGACCGAAGGTATCCAGGGCGAGCAAGAAGCGACCGACCGGCTCTGAACTCTGGCGAATAATGGTGATCAAAACAGCGGCTAAGACCGAGGCAAATAACCAGGGGTTGAGAACCCAGGCTGGTTGATGAACTAGGAAGAGGTTTCGGAATGTTCCACCGGCAAGAGATGAGACACCGGCGATGAGGATGATCCCGCCGTAATCCATGCCTTTAGCGGCAGCCACGCGGGCTCCCACGGTTGCAAAGGCGAAGGTGGCGATGAGATCGCAGATATTGACGAGAGATGACCACTGCATGGGTATCTGCTCCAGTCTTAGCGCGGAAGTGGTAGCCCCGAAGGGATTCGAACCCTCGTAGCTGACTTGAGAAGCCAGAGTCCTAGGCCACTAGACGACGGGGCCGCGCTATTTACTTGTCCATCTTTGGTGCGGGTGGTGCTGGAGTAAAACCTTTACTGCGCTGGGGTACCAGGACTCGAACCTAGACTCGCTGAACCAGAATCAGAAGGGCTGCCAATTACCCCATACCCCAATTTTTTCCAGGCACATTGTCCCAAACCACCTGGCCGTTGCGGGCCAGAGGAGAAGGATAACCTGAAATTCCGCCCCAAGATTACAGGGCGGCCTTGATCCGCTCCAAACTCTTGGTGGAACCCAGGAGCTCCATCGACTCAAAAAGCGGAGGTGAGATATGGCTGCCAGTGACGGCGATGCGGACCGCTCCGAAGGCGATGCGCGGCTTTAGCCCCATGTCTTCGATAAGGGCGGCCCTAAGAACTGCCTCAATCGAATCGTGGTTCCACTCGGATAGTCCGGTGAGTCGATCCAATGAGACTTGGAGCACTTTCTTGCTCTGTTCATCTGCGATCTTGACCGCTGAATCTGGATCAACCGCGAAATCTTTAGTGAACAAGAATTTCAGCATCGGCGGAATCTCCGAGAGCGTCGTGATGCGCTCTTGAATGATCGGTAGCGCCTTCTTTACAAGCGCGATCTCATCATCGGTTCCAATGATGACACCCGCATTTTTAAGGAACGGTAGCGACCAGTCGAGAAATGCTTCTGGGGTCAGCGCGCGAATCTTGTCACCATTAATGGCCTCAAGTTTCTTCATATCAAAACGCGCTGGGCTGGAGTGAACTCGCTCTACGGTAAAGAGTTCAACCAACTCTTGCATGGTGACATCTTCGCGATCTTCGCCAGGTGACCATCCGAGTAGGGCCAAGTAATTGCAAATCGCCTCTGGCAAGTAACCGGCCTCGCGATACCACGCGATCGATACTTCACCATTGCGCTTTGAAAGCTTGGCATTGTCCTGTCCCATAACAAATGGAAGATGGGCAAAGAGTGGGTAATCCTCTGGCTTTACACCCATTGCTTGATAGACACGGATCTGACGTGGGGTGGATGAGAGAAGATCTTCACCACGCAGCACGTGGGTGATCTTCATGAGTACGTCATCAACCGCGACCGCCAATGTGTAGAGCGGAGATCCATCGGCGCGCACTAGTACAAAGTCAGGAACGAAATTGTGATCGAAGCTCACTTCCCCACGGATCAAATCAGTGAATGTGGTGCTTCCTTCCGGCATCAACATGCGCACTACAGGTCTGCGACCTTCAGCGACATAAGCAGCTACCTGCTCTGCAGTCAGATTGCGGCAGTGTCCGTTATAGCCAGGTGCAACATTTGCAGCGCGTTGTGCTTCGCGTACTGCCTCCAATTCTTCTGCGGAGCAATAGCAATGGTAAGCAAAGCCCTCATCCAAAAATTGCTGGGCGTACTTTGCATAAATATCTAAGCGTTGTGATTGCAGGTAAGGACCATAAGGTCCCCCGACCTCTGGACCCTCATCCCAATCCAATCCGAGCCAGCGCAGAGTTCCTAGCGCTGCTTGGATGTACTCATCGGTGACGCGCTCGGTATCGGTATCTTCAATACGAAAAACAAACTTGCCACCGGTGTGACGGGCGTAAGCCCAGTCAAAGAGTGCGGTGCGAATATTTCCAACATGCAACTCCCCTGTTGGTGATGGGGCAAAGCGAACTCTTACCTCTTTGGTGCTAGACATTTTTTGAACTCACCTTGTTACTTAGCGCACCGATACCTTCGATGCTGACCTCAACTACAGAGCCAGCAGCCATTGGTCCAATACCTGCTGGAGTACCAGTCAAAATTACATCGCCAGGGAGAAGCGTCATCACTTGAGTTACAAAAGCGATGATCTCTGGGATCTTGAAGATCATGGAGCTGAGTGGTTCGAGCTGCTTGACCTCACCGTTCACGGTTGTTTTGACGATCTGCTCACCAGGAACAAATTCGGTCTCAACCCAAGGACCGATCGGACAGAAAGTGTCGAATCCCTTAGCGCGGGTCCACTGTCCATCCTTGCTCTGCAGATCGCGGGCAGTTACATCGTTGGCGATGGTGTAGCCAAAGATGACATCGCTGTAGCGCTCCTTAGGAACGTCCTTGCAGATGCGGCCAATGACGATAGCGAGCTCGCCCTCGAAATCGACGCGATCTGACATACGCGGCCACTGGATGGTGTCATTGGGTCCGATCACAGATGTATTGGGCTTCAAGAAGATGATGGGTTCGGTCGGAACCACAGAGTTCATCTCGGCGGCATGGTCGGCATAGTTCTTGCCGATACAGACAACTTTGCTGCGAGGGATGATGGGAGCCAAGATCTTCACATCTGCCAGAGGAACGGTCGTCTCTGTTGGGATGATCCCAGAGTAGATGGGATCTCCTTTGAGGACGAGGATTACATCCTTATCGTTCAGGACTCCAAAATGGGGATCGGTGCCGATGCCGACTGATTCATTCGGCGTAAATCGAACAATACGCATAAGCCAACCCTACCTGCTTATGGGGCTTACTTAGGCTGGGCTTGATCGAGGGTAGGTTGGGCCTTTGTGGCAAGCACAGTCGCGATGCGGTGACGACGACCTACGGGGCGCTCTGCTACCAAATTCCATCCCTCAACGGTGATCTCACTTCCAGGTATCGGTACTCGACCCAACTGCTTAGCTAGCAGGCCACCCACGCTATCGACATCCTCGCGCGCCGACTCTTCCAACTCAATCTTGAACGCACTGGCAAAATCATCAAGGTTTAAGCGGGCAGATAGCCTTGCTTGGCTATCTGAAAGCCACTCAATCTCTTCCGCCTCATCATCGTATTCATCGGCAATCTCACCGACGATCTCTTCCAAGATATCTTCAATAGTTATGAGCCCTGCGGTCCCACCGTATTCATCGATGACGATAGCCATGTGAATTTGATCCTTTTGCATCTCTTTAAGAAGATCTGCAGCGGTCTTATTCTCTGGAACAAATGAAGCGGGGCGCAAGTGCTCTGCAACCGTCTCGCTCTGTTCAGATTCATGATGCTCATGAACGCGGCGCGCTAAATCTTTCACATATGCGATTCCGATAACCTCATCGAGGTTCTCATCGATAACAGGTATGCGCGTGAAGCCTGAACGCAGCGCGAGAGATAACCCCTGACGCAAAGTTCTATTCCCTTCGATCCAGACGATATCTGTACGTGGCACCATAAGTTCGCGCACTAAAGTCTCGCCTAGATCCAGAACCGATTGAATCATCTCGCGTTGTGAATCGGCGATGATGGAGCGCTCCCCTGCTTGGTCAACAAGTTTGCGAAGATCACTCTCGTCGTTAAATATCGTGGGAAGGGTGATCCCATAACTCTTAAGTTTGCGAAGTACCTTGGTCAGCACTAGCGCACCTGCCACTGCGCGAGGATCGAATCTTGCAATCCAAACATGATCAACTCTTCTTCTGGCTCTGCATGGTCATATCCAAGACAATGCAAAATCCCGTGAATCGTTAAGAGGTGAAGCTCGGCCGCCAAACCCTTCTTGGCTTGCGCCTGCGCAAACTGTGGGCAAAGAACGATATCTCCGACTATTCCTGGCTCGGGCGAATGTGGTTCGACCTCATCCATGGGAAAAGAGAGAACATCGGTTGGACCCTCAAGGCCCATCCACTCTTCGTGCAACTCACTCATGCGCGGTTCATCAACGATAGATATCGCGAGATCACAATCTTCATGGAGACCCATGCGACGCATCGCAAACTCTGCGACGCTCACAATGTCAGCCTCGTCTACCTCGACGCCTGACTCATTGGAAAGTTCTATATTCATGGCGCACGCCAAAGGCGGTTAGCGATCACCGCTTCCAGATGTGCGTAGTGGCCTGAAATTAGCTGGCTTTGCTGCATCGAAACGACCGTATGCACTCACGATCTCACCGACCAAGCGGTTACGAACTACATCCTCTGCTGTCAGATGCATAAAACAGATGTCATCCACCCCATCCAGGATCTCGCCTACAACTTTGAGACCAGAGGGGGTTCCGTTGGGAAGATCGACCTGAGTTACATCTCCAGTAATGACCATCTTTGAACCGAATCCCAGGCGGGTGAGGAACATCTTCATCTGCTCTGCTGAGGTGTTCTGCGCTTCATCCAGGATAACAAAGGCATCATTCAGAGTGCGACCGCGCATGTAAGCGAGTGGTGCGATCTCAATGATTCCAGATGCCATGAGGCGCGGAATTGACTCTTGGTCAATCATGTCGTGCAGCGCGTCAAAGAGTGGGCGTAGATAAGGATCGATCTTCTCTTGCAGGGTGCCAGGCAAGAAACCAAGACGCTCGCCGGCTTCAACTGCAGGGCGAGTCAGGATGATGCGATTAACCTCTTTGGCTTGCAGAGCTTGTATCGCTTTAGCCATCGCTAAATAAGTTTTACCTGTACCGGCAGGGCCTACTCCAAATGTAATCGTGTTCTGATCGATCGCTTCGACATAACGCTTCTGGTTGGCGGTCTTTGGGCGGATCGTCTTGCCACGATTGCTCAAAATGTTGAGCGATAAAACTTCTGCAGGATGATCGACTGGAACGTGTTTCACCATGCCGATCGCGTGATGGATCGAATCCAAACTCAAGGTCTGTCCAGCGCGGATGAGCACGAGTAACTCTTTTACAAGTACTTCGAATTGAGAGGTCTCTTGGATATCGCCTTTAACAAAGATCTCATTGCCACGGAAGGTAATCAGGAGGCCAGGAAATGTTGATTCAAAGATGCGTAGGTAGGAATCTTGGGGTCCAGTAAGCGCGACCATAGGAATGGCGGCTGGAACGGTAATCAAAGGTCTCTCCATTACTTCCAAATCCTACGGTTAACCAGGCGGCCAAGCGAATGGGCGACCACCTAAAAGATGAAGGTGTGCATGAAAGACGCTCTGACCAGCACTCGCTCCTGTATTAAAGGTGAGGCGATAACCATCTAAACCGAAATCGGAGGCGATCTGACGCGCCGCTCCAAAGAGCTCTGACATGGTGGCCGAGTCAGCGGCAGCTAACTCCGCTGCATTTTCATAGTGAGCCCGCGGAATCACCAGTACGTGAGCAGGCGCTTGGGGATCTAAATCTTTAAATGCCACCACGCTCTCGCTCTCATACAAAAAATCGGTCGGAATTTCACCGGCGGCGATTTTGCAGAAGATGCACATACCTAAAAGCCTATTACTACCAGCGCCCGGTGAGGGCGGAAATCGCAGCTACCGCTGCAAATCCGGCATGTGCCGCCCGGAATACTTCATTTCCAAGGACGACGATTGATGCTCCGGCTACTCCGAAATCGCCCAACTCTTCACCGCTAATACCACCTTCGGGGCCAACGACAAGAATGATTGGACCTGCATTGAGGCTCTGAGTTACTTGGGAAAGTTTTGTAGTTCCAGCCTCGTGAAGAACAATGAGGTTTGAATCTCCCCCAAATCTCTTCGCGATCTGAGCGGTTGTTATAGGACCCTCGATCTCTGGCAAGGTCAAGCGGCGCGATTGCTTTGCAGCCGCGATAGCAGTCGACAGCCACTTATCGCCCAGATCTGGTTGCCACTTTGCTATGGATCTATCTGATTGCCACGGAATGATCGTTGAAGCGCCAGCAACTGTTAGAAGCTCGATCGCCTCTTTGGCGCGATCAGATTTCATGAGCGCTTGAATCACAATGATCTCAGGAGTCTGTGGCTCTGCGATACCGCGTTCGGCGACCGTCAATGTAAAACTCTTCTTGGATATTTCGGATACCGCGCCGCGTACCCAGGCGCCACTTCCATCTGCCAGCAACAACTCTTCTCCGACATTGACGCGAACTACCTTGATGGCGTGGTGTGCCTCATCGCCTTCAACAACAACAGTCGGAGCCGAACCTAAATCGGGTACGAAGAAGAGGGTTAACATGATCAGAGATTAAATGCGTCGCGGAAGCGGCCGAAGAGGCCTTGATCTTGATGCTCTTTCTTACGGCTGTGCATCTGGAAAGTGCCACGGCGCTCACCGCGCATAGTTGCGAATTTCTTCAAGAGTTCTTGTTCATCTTTGGAGAGCTTGCGAGGAGTTTCAACTTCAACGTGAACAATCAAATCTCCGCGTCCACCACCGCGCAATTTAGTGACACCAAATCCACGTAGCGTGATCGCATCTGCAGATTGAGTTCCCGGGCGAATCTCTACTTCTTGTTCTCCATCAAGGGTATCGACGTGCACGGTTGTTCCAAGCGCTGCAGCCACCATCGTGATTGCAATCGAAAGATGTAAATCTTTTCCATCGCGAATCAAGAAATCATGTGGCTTCTCAATGATCTCGACATATAGATCTCCTGCGGGTCCGCCACCAGGTCCGACCTCACCTTGTCCAGCTAGATGAATCCGATTTCCACCTTCGACACCCGCTGGAATTTTTACGTTGATGTTGCGGCGAGAGCGAACTCGACCATCACCGGCACACTCACTGCACGGAGATGGAATCACTGTTCCATAGCCACCACAGTTATTGCAGGGACGACTCGTCATCACATTGCCGATGAAGGATCGTGTTACTTGTTGGATCTCACCGCGACCCTTACAAATTCCGCAGGTCTGTGGCTTACTGTTGTCAGCACAACCAGAGCCACCACATTTCTCGCAGCGCACCGCGGTCTCGACAGAAAGTTCGCGTTCGGTTCCAAAACAGATCTCATGCAGGGTGAGTTCAACACCGATCAGCGCATCTTGGCCGGCTCGCGCCCGTGAACGTGGTCCACGCGTTCCGCCTCCGCCAAAGAAGGCATCCATGATGTCGCCGAAACCGAAGTTCTGTGCTCCCCCACCAAATTGCGAGAATGGATCTCCGCCGAGGTCATACTTCTGACGCTTATTGGGATCGCTCAACACCTCATATGCCGCGGTGATATCTTTAAATTTATCCTTCACCGCAGGATCGGGATTTACATCAGGGTGATACTCCCGGGCCAATTTGCGATACGCCTTTTTGATCTCGTCGAAAGATGAATCACGGTGGACTCCGAGTACCTCGTAAAGATCAGCCAATCGATGTTCCTCCTAGAAACCTACCAATGTATCGAGCGACGGCATTTACCGTTGCCATCGTCTGCGCATAGTCCATGCGCGTGGGCCCAATAACTCCCAACGCACCGGATGTATGTCCTTCCACTCCATATCCCACACTCACCAGAGATGTGGTCTGCAAACTCTTCTCGGGTTGTTCATCTCCGATTCGAACTTGAACATCATCACTTGCATCGGCCAAGAGGCGAAGCAGGATGACTTGCTCCTCCAGAGCCTCCAAAATTGGGTAGATAGAGGCCGCGGTCTCTTGAGCGCTACTGCGCGCTAAGTTGGCTGTTCCAGCAAGCACAACCTTGTTCTCATCGGGATATTGAATAACTGCGACTTGCTTGGTCAGCTGGGCTAAAAGTTTTGCAGTACGGACAAAGAGATCTTCGCGATCGTGTGCATGTGAGAGAAAAGTTTCGATGGCGCGGCGCTCCGCATCTGAGAGCGGTTTGATCTGAGCCAACTTATCGACAAAGAGGCGGTATCCAGTATTGGTTGGAATTCGACCGGCACTGGTATGTGGCTGAGTGATCAGACCAGCATCTTCCAAGATCGCCATATCGTTTCGAATCGTGGCAGGTGAGACTCCGAGTGGATGTCGCTCTGCGATGACCTTAGAACCAACGGGTTCTTGTGTAGCGACATACTCATCCACAATTGCTCGGAGTATCTCTAATTGGCGCTCTTGCATGGTTTTCGTAATCTACTACACGAGTATTTCGCGCACGATTCGATCTGCCACTAGCCTGCCCGTTGGGCTCAAGACCAGGCGACCACGCTCCCAGGCAGTTCTATCCAAGTGACCTTCAGCAAGGAAACCTGACAGCGCTTTCGCCTCGGTCGCAGATAAAGAGTCCAGGGCAATTCCAGAAGCCAATCGAATCTGCAACATGATCTCTTCGCTGCGCGCCTGATTGCTCGTGAGAAATTCCTCTTCCTGCATAGGATTCCCGGATTCAATGACCTTCTGCGAGTACGCGGCAGGGTGTTTCACATTCCAAAATCGCCGTCCCGATATGTGGGAATGGGCTCCAGCGCCTGCACCCCACCAGTTATCGCCGTTCCAGTAGGCGATGTTGTGACGGCACTCTGAACCAGCTTTAGACCAGTTGCTGAGTTCATACCAATTAAAGCCAGCGGCCGAGAACTTCTCATCGGCGAGGAGATATTTATCAGCGGTCTGATCATCATCGGGCATCACAACTTCCCCGCGCTTTACTTGTGCGCCAAGTTTTGTTCCGTTCTCAACGATCAGCGCATAAGCAGAGATATGTGAGATTGGAAGTGCTAGCGCGGTATCAATCGTTAACTCCCAATCGGCGATCGACTCCCCTGCCGTTCCATAAATGAGATCGACGCTGACTTCCTGGAATCCCACCTCGCGAGCCCAGGTCGTTGCCTTTACGACATTCTCCGGATTGTGAGTGCGATCAAGGGACTTTAAAACATGGGGAACTGCAGATTGCATTCCAAAGGAGATGCGATTGAACCCTGCTTCTCGCAGCGCAGCTAACTTCTCTAAAGTCACGGTATCTGGATTTGCTTCCGTTGTTATCTCAGCATCGCGAGCAAGTTCGAAGTTGGAACCGATCGCTGAGATCACTCGCCCTAAATCTTTGCTCTCCATGAGAGTTGGAGTGCCCCCACCGAAGAAGATTGTGGGAACAGTTGTGGCATCCGATGTTGCTCGCGCAAATTCGATCTCGCGAATTAGCAGATCAATATATGAGCGCGAGGTAGCAGAGAGGTCGCTACTGATAGAGAGTTCTGCGGGCGTATAAGTGTTGAAATCACAGTAACCACAACGCCTCACGCAGTACGGGATATGTACGTAGAAGGCGAGGGTACTCATTCGCGCTCTTTGGCTTTAGCCTTCGCCTTATCAATATCAGCATCGGTGGTAAGCGCGGCAACGAATGCCTCTTGAGGCACTTCGACGCGACCCACCATCTTCATGCGCTTCTTACCCTCTTTCTGCTTCTCGAGGAGTTTGCGCTTACGAGAAATATCTCCACCGTAACACTTAGCCAATACATCTTTACGAATAGCGCGAATGCTTTCGCGGGCGATGATGCGACCACCGATTGCAGCCTGAATAGGAATCTCGAATTGTTGCCTTGGGATCAGCTCGCGCAATTTGCCGGTCATCATCGTGCCGTAGGTATAGGCCTTATCACGGTGAACGATCGCGCTAAATGCATCGACCTTCTCGCCTTGCAACAAGATATCGACTTTCACGAGTTCGCCCTCGGCTTCACCGATTGGTTCATAGTCAAGCGATGCATAACCGCGGGTGCGGCTCTTGAGTTGATCAAAGAAATCAAAGACGATTTCGGCAAGTGGCAAGGTGTAACGAATCTCGACCCGATCCTCGGAGAGATAATCCATGCCAAGCAAGGTTCCACGGCGATCTTGGCAGAGCTCCATGATCGTTCCGATAAATTCTGATGGAGCGAGAACTGTGGCGCGCACAATTGGCTCTTCAACCTTTTCGATCTTGCCATCGGGGTACTCAGATGGATTGGTCACCGTAAGGAGTGTTCCGTCGCCAGTCGTTACCTTGTAAACCACGTTGGGAGCGGTAGAGATAAGGGTGAGGTTTGATTCGCGCTCCAGTCTTTCGCGCACGATCTCCATATGCAGTAGACCTAAGAAGCCGCAGCGGAATCCAAAACCGAGCGCTGCAGAACTCTCTGGCTCATAGACCAGCGCCGCATCATTGAGTTGCAGTTTGTCGAGCGCCTCACGGAGAAGTGGGAAATCTGCGCCATCGATTGGGAAGAGCCCGGAGAAAACCATCGGCTTTGGATCTTTATAGCCTGCAAGTGCGACTTTGGCAGGATTGTTATAAGTAGTGATCGTGTCACCCACGCGAGATTGGCGTACATCTTTCACGCCAGTAATTACATAACCTACTTCACCTACGCCAAGACCCTTAGAGACAACGGGTTCAGGAGAGATAACTCCAACTTCGAGCATCTCATGGCGAACCCCGGTTGAAAACATCTGGATTTGGTCGCGAGTAGATAAGTGGCCATCGACAACGCGTACATAAGTAACTACGCCACGATAAGTGTCATATACCGAGTCAAAGATCAGCGCGCGGGTTGGGGCATCTGCCACGCCCACAGGCGCAGGAATCTGGCGCACGATCTCATCAAGAAGTTCTGTAACGCCAGCACCAGTTTTGCCAGATACACGTAGACAATCCTCTGGCTCACAACCGATTAACTTGGCGAGCTCTTCGGCAAACTTCTCTGGTTGCGCAGCTGGTAGATCAATCTTGTTAAGCACCGGAATAATCGTGAGGTTGTTCTCCATCGCCAAATACAAGTTAGCGAGTGTCTGCGCTTCGATACCTTGAGCGCAATCGACGAGGAGCACGGCACCTTCGCAGGCGGCGAGCGAGCGAGAAACTTCGTAGGTGAAATCCACGTGTCCTGGGGTATCGATCATGTTCAGGATGTACTCCTGATTATCGATTCCAGAGCGCCAAGGCAGACGAACCGCTTGCGATTTAATGGTGATTCCACGTTCGCGTTCAATATCCATGCGATCTAAATATTGCGCGCGCATGTTGCGTTGTTCGACAACCTCGGTAATTCCGAGCATGCGATCTGCCAGAGTGGATTTACCGTGATCGATATGCGCGATGATGCAGAAATTGCGAATCTGCGCAGGGTCGGTTTGCGAAGGTTGTGGAGCTTTCGCTAATGGAATGGCTGGCATGGCTTAGCCGTTAGCCTCTGTGTTGGAAGTGTTATTTAGCAGAAGTCTTGTTGGCAGCTTTTGCCATTGCAGACTTCTTATTTGCTGCAGAGTTGGCGTGGATGACGCCCTTTGAAACTGCAACATCGAGCGCCTTTGATGCAGCGCGTAGTTCTGCGGCAGTGGCAGCGACATCTCCGGTTGCAGCGGCATCCTTGAAACGGCGGATGGCGGTCTTGATCGATGAGCGGACAGACTTGTTACGAGCCTGAGCCTTCTCATTGGTTCCGATGCGCTTGATCTGAGACTTAATGTTTGCCACTTATTTGACTGCTTTCTTCTTTAATAATACGTCTAAGAGCTAGCCACGGTGGTGACGAGCAGGGGTGAAGGCTACCAGCCAGCAGACTCTAGGCTCAAACTGAGCTATTTAGCGTGTGATCTGCTGCGGGAGATCGAGATGATGGTCCGCTCCAGCGCATAAATCGGGTCGGAGGCCGCTCCCTTGATGTCGGCATCTGCCTGAGCCAGCGCAACAACGGCTCCGGCCAGGGTGGCTGGGCTCCAGCCAGATAGTTGGCGACGTGCCTTATCGATCTGCCAGGGCGAAAGGCCCAGTGGACCGGCCAGTTCGAAGGATTTGCTGCCGCGATTAGCGCCGGAAACCTTGGCGAGCGCACGCAGCGAGCCTGCGAGCGCGGAGATAATCATGACCGGATCGACCCCGGTTTCTAGCGCCTGGCGCAGTGTGACCAGCGCCAGATCAGTCTTTCCCTCTAAAACCGCATCAGCCACATCAAAACCAGTGGTCTCCACTCGACCTTGCTGGAATTTGGCGACATCCTCTTCGGTAATTGTGGCGCCTGCGGCAACATCGGAGGCCAATTGGGAGCAAACCCCAGAG
>Ga0364867_10476_pt1 | contig 21531 bp, 16 predicted proteins | sample ExccelAu500001D4_3_FD_206915 | JGI IMG/M metagenome (GOLD analysis project Ga0364867, IMG submission 206915) | Enriched cells from Trout Bog Lake Hypolimnion, Wisconsin, USA - BchlTB.Aug13.5000.01.D4 | ecosystem: Environmental > Aquatic > Freshwater > Lake > Hypolimnion/Profundal zone | place...
CCCGGTCTTGTTCCAGTCCATTCCTGCTGTTAAGCCCGTTGACTCCATGTATGATGGCTAAAATTCCGAGGGGCCAGATGAATATCCCCCATGCCGCCCAAAACATAGCCCGCGAGCCTTCACCACCCCTGCCCCAGCCTTCATCCAGTTGCATCAACGTTGATAGCACCCGATTCTTCATGCGGGTTATAAAATTGGTATGCGTATGGGCCACAATAGCATTCGTGGCTTGGGTGCCAGTGTTACTGGCTTCCGTTGCCAATGTCGCGGATTTGCTTTTTACGAGGAAAGCTGCATTGGCGAAATCTGCCACGCAAAACAACATGAGCATGCAAAAAACAACTTTTTTCATATTATCATTTTTAAAAAACAATGACTTTAGTGTACCTGCTAATAGACTGCCTGAAGCTAAAAAAGTTTGCTTGCGATGGTTGATTTTCAATAAAACTTAACAAAATAGCTGCGTCTTCGGAAGGTGCTTCCACACGATCGCTAGCGTAATCTTTTGCTTTACATTCACACTTTTACATGTATATTTGACTGAAATATTCTCCCGCAGGCTCAGGGGTGCTATGACAAAATTCACGTTATTACTGCCGTTCCCGGTTTTTATTTTACTGCTTTTTGTCTTCCCGGCTTTTGCTCAACAAAAACAGCCGCCTAAATACTCATTCCCGGTATACCACAAATACAAAGACTGGCGAAGCCATATTGTAGTAGACCCCTACAAGCAGGATACGCTACTGCACCCGATACCCATGTCACGGCAGATATTTCACGAACAGATAGACAAGGAGCAATTGGCCGCAGACAGGGCGGATGGCGTTGTAGATACATTCATTCGCTACAAGAACGATAGTATTATTTCTGCATCGCTCACGCAAGCGCTTATCTACAACATAGATACGATGCAGATACTCATAGAGAACATGCCTCCGAAGGGCCGGGACTCGCTGGCCACAAATCAGCAAAAAATCCGCTATCTGCGCGCAGTGAAAAATCTGCTGCACACCTACAACAAAGATCCGAAACCGGATCCCGATTATTATATAGCGCTCGAAGATAACCTCGACAGCATGCTCGTGGCCATTAATGAGCGCAAAGTGATTGACTTTGTGATTGCCAATCCCAACATTTATACGCTGGACAACAGTAGGGATTTATTTGACAATCCGTCGCCGGAAAGGTCCCTGATCTATGCCGAGATGGGCAAGGCCGATCCCGTGCTGATGATCAGGCGGCTGTCTGAGTTCGCCAGCGATACCTTTTCGGCAGATGTAATAGCCGCTGCAGCCCGCCTAGTACCGGAAGTGGTTTTTGAATATGCTATCTCCACCAACCTCCCGCTGAAAAGCGCCGTATTCCATGCCACCGACGACTCACTGGTGAAAGCGATTGTGACCATTGCCGATGAATCCAGGGCTCCCACGCGAATCTTCCCATTCCTCTCCGATGTTTACTACCACCGCAAGACCATCCCGCAGCTAGACTCAATGGCCACATACCCCAATCTCTATTTCGAAAATCTCGTAGAGCTGAAAATAGAAAATGACACTATTGGCAGGGGCGCTTATAACCAGGAGATTGGCTACCGTGCACTCCGCGATTTCGTAAGGCCAATGAACGAACTGCACGATGAAAATGATGAGAATATCAGGTTTCATTGCCTGGATAGTATGTCACCTGAAGCGCTTTATTACATAATGGTCTACGGGCAGGATGAGATTTATACGAGCAGCTTCCTCGGCGCCTTTAAAAGAATGATGGCCCGCATGGCGCCAATGCCGGGCAACCACTTGCTCGATACACTTCACCACGATCATTTCCGTACTTTCATCCGCATGTGTTCAGGCTATAATACTTTATCTGATTTCCTCGGTACGATGAACGATACCGGTAAGTCCTACGTGATGACTTCCTTTATTAATGGGCTCGAAAAAGGGAATGACAATGAGTTGGAAGATGCCGTAGACGTAGCGGACGCTTTTGGTAGCATTCGAGACTCGGCACTATCTGAATTCCTGAAGAAAAAGGTAAAAGAGAACTACGAATATTCCTATGGAATCAAGAGCCGTAAAGGGATGATTGTGTATAGCCTGATGTCCCGCCTGTTTGACGGGAATAAGGACTCAGGGAACGATACCGGGGCAGCTACCACATCCTTGCGCCTGCACTTACCACCTATCAATATCGTGCCCTACAAATCGCTTATTAATGATTCAGGCATTGTATACCAGCAGGTATTCTTCTTTGGCGATAAGGATGGGCAGGATTCTTACAATAGCTTCATTGACGAATTCAAGAATGATAACAAATGGAAGATCATTAATGAAAAATTCTGGACTCAGATTTACTCTACCTCTGGAAAAAAAATAGTGATCTATGCCAATCTGCCACTTGATGAACCCGCCGATGAAAAAGCGCAGGACAGCCTCGTGAAATTCCTGTCAGACACAGGCATACATCCTTCCATCATGATACACCGCGGTCACAGCTACCATCTTGCGGCTACACTCGCCCGGCTCGATTCCAATGTAAAAATAGTGATCCTCGGCTCCTGCGGTGGTTATCATAACCTGGCATTAGTACTGGATAAATCGCCGGACGCGCACATCATTTCTTCCAAGCAAACCGGTGTGATGGCAGTCAATGAACCTATTATCCGGGCCATGAACCAGCGCTTGCTCGATGGCGCCGACGTTGACTGGGTATCCATGTGGAATGAACTCGATGAATATTTTCAGAAAAAACCTTCGGCACAAGACAAGTTCTCTGACTATGTGCCCCCTTACAAGAACCTCGGGGCAATCTTCATAAAAGCCTACCGGAAGATGAATGCTACAAAATAAGGGTCATGACTATTGAAGCCTATTTTATCGCGTCATTTTTATTGGCGCCGGTTTCGTGCTGGCTCTCTTCAATATAATTGGCAGATATAGCGATGATCAACACCAACACGGCTACAATAGCAATTAAGATCATCATTTGCATCAGTGACAATTCAAAGCTGAGAATGGTGATCCATGTTATAAGGATGATCACCGGCGTGATGATAGAAAAAAGCGGCGCAGGCCTCGCCCACCCATAGAATTTATTGTTGATCGACGCCCTCCGGTCTGCAAATATTTTTCGGAAAGTATTAGACATCCGCTCCCCCACTATCTCCTTCGAATTCAGGCTTTTCCCAGCCTGCCACAGTAACTTGAACGTGCGTATGCCACTCATCAACCACAGTACCGCGATCAATAATCCAAGGTAACCCAGGATCGTTTTTTGAGTTATCTTTTCAATCGAAAAATATGCTTCGATCAATATGGCGTGAAAGATCAAAAACCAATCTGTCCGTTGGTTTATATTTTCTGTTTCAAAGAAAAATATCTCCTTAAATAAATGCTCATCATACACCTTTTTTTCGCCTTCTTTTTCAAGTTCTTCCATGTTGTCCGCTAAATTTTGATGATGTTTTTTTATTGTGTATTTCAATCTGAATGCCAACAAAAATAACAAAATCAACTTTACAATTCAAAATAATTGAGCATATAAATATCTTGTTTACAATGGAATTAAGTAGTGGTTCCATCCCCGATAAAGAGGACTGTAATTAGAGAACTGTAGCCTGAAAAACGGAATTATTTTCGTAATATTACCTCATGGTCCTGATTAAAACTTTATTTTAGAATGTATCTCTCAACCACTCATTTTTCAGGCATTTGATTAAATATTATGATAACTTTTCCCCAAAAGCATTCTGCCAGCGGCACCACCATTTTTACTGTGATGAGCGCATTGGCACAGCAGCACAATGCCATAAACCTGTCGCAGGGCTTCCCTGATTTTCATATAGACGAACGGCTGTCTGGCCTACTGGGAGAAGCCGCGCACCTGGGGCACAATCAGTATGCGCCCATGCCCGGATTACCCGCGCTGCGCCAGGCCATCGCATTCAACTTCAAAACCCGGTACAACATCAACATTGACGCTGACACAGAGATCACAGTAACGCCCGGCGCTACTTACGCAATTTACACCGCTTTTTCAGCCGTGTTGCAGGCAGGAGATGAAGCTATTCTGCTGGAGCCCGCTTATGATAGCTACATTCCCAACATAGAAATGAATGGCGCAAAGGCAGTGCCGGTGCCGCTCTCAATGCCTGATTTCAGCGTCGACTGGAACAGGGTCAAGGATGCCATTACCCCAAAAACAAAGGCGATTATTATCAATACACCCCACAACCCTACCGGGGCCATCTGGACAAAGACGGATTGGGATGAACTGGCTGCTATTATTCGCGACACAGATATTGTGGTACTGGCCGACGAAGTGTATGAACAACTGGTTTTTGACGGCCAAAAGCATTACAGCGTACTCGAGCACCCGGAACTCCGTGAGCGGAGTTTCGCATTGTACTCATTCGGCAAAGTATTCAATAATACAGGTTGGAAGATCGGCTATTGTATAGCGCCACCAGCATATACTCAGGCTTTCCGCAGGATACATCAGTTCGTATCATTTTGCGTGAATACCCCGGCTCAATACGCACTTGCCCATCACTTGGCACACAATACCACGCCAGTGAATATAATTATGCAGGCAAAGCGCGACCACTTCCTGAAGCTAATGCGCAAGCTCCCCTTTACCATCCATAAACCTGCGCAGGGGAGCTATTTCCAGATTGCCAGTTACGAGAAGATCAGCGACCTGCCCGATATGGAATTTGCCCAGTGGCTCACCCGCGAGCATGGAGTAGCCACCATACCGGTAAGTGCCTTTTATCAAAATAAAAAAGACGACAAGCTGATCCGTTTTTGTTTTGCTAAAAAAGAAGAAACACTCGATGAAGCAGCAAGGCGTCTGCAAGGGTTAATGAGGATCGGATAGGTGTTAGAACGGATGTGATGAGAATTGCCGCTCCAATAGGTTCGGGGCATAAAGGCCAATTCAAACCATAATCAGTAACTGTAGGTGTATAATTACAATAATACGGAAGAAATTGTGCTTGAAGTCGATGAGCCAATCGGTAAGACCCACCAAAAATTTAGTTTGGAGGCCAAGCAGAAATCTAATACTGCGATCACCATGTTTTTAAAGCAAGCCATCAATGATGCCGATACTACCGACTATCAAAAAATGCTGGATGAGATCAATAGTGCAGCCTAAAAAAAACTTTATGGGGTTGTGGAAATATAAACTGCGAGTAACCCAACATCATTTTTGCTCCTGTGTGGTTTTGATGACGAGCGCTAAAACTGTCGGCAATTTTTATAAACGATGAATCGCGCTATGGGCAGGTGGATTTCTAACCAATAAGCGGACAATACAATAAAAACACAGTGTATAATCAGCCGAACTTATAAATTGTTCTCAACGTAATTTTTGAAAAGCTTCAACTGGTCTGCGGATTGTTTCTGCCCTGCATTAGGGAATAGCTTCATGAATATCCTCATAAGAAAATTATTTACTTCGGTTACTTCGCTTATTACTTCGATAATCGTGCTGTCCTTATTTAGCGGAGTAAATTTGTTTATTGCGGTATGCTTCATTATTATGCGGCTATTTTGTACGTACTCGTACGCAGTCGAGTATTGGCTGGGAACACTCTTCTTAAGAATGGTCTCAATCAAACAGTACTTTTTGTAGTTTAGCCTTGCAATCGCCCCCTCCTCGCCGGGCACGCCGCTGGTGGGCTCATAATTAATGAACCCAATTTTCCATTCGTGGAATTTATCTTTATCAGTAAATAACTTGAATACCGTATCGATCGGTGCCTGGATTTCTATTTTTGTAGTCATAGTAAACGCGTATTATCTAGTTACTTTTTTGTTCGCCTTTTGGGCTAAGGTTTCAACCCTGATCATTTTCAAACTTGAGAGAAAAAAGCTTTTAACTTAGTCGAGTTCTGCAAAAGGGACTCCGGTACTACCACATACTCTTTTTGAACTATTCCTTTTGCAGTTACTAATGTTGTTTTATACTCTCCTAAGATTGAGCGCCAGTTAACGTTTCTTCAGGAAGAAATTCACGATTTTCATTTCTTCCTTTTCGCCCGCTCGTATTGCACAGGCCATACCAGCTCATCATATCCCAGTTCGCGGGCAGCGCGGAGCGGGAAATAAGGATCGCGCAAAAATTCCCGCGCCATAAAGATAAGGTCTGCCTCGCCATTACTGAGAATTTCTTCCGCCTGCTCGGGCGATACAATCACGCCCACTGCACCCGTAAGTATACCGGTCTTACGCACCGCATCTGAAAATGGCACCTGATAATTAGCCTTCGCAGGTATTTTTACATTCGGTACCACCCCGCCTGAAGAGCAGTCCATCACGTCAACACCTTTCTCCCTTACTATATTGGCCAGCTTCACAGAATCTTCAGGCGTCCATCCGCCCTCCGTCCAGTCGCTGGCAGAGATGCGCAGGAAAAGCGGCCTGTCCAATGACCACACACTACGGATAGCTTCGATGATCTCTAAAAGAAACCGCGTCCGGTTTTCAAATGATCCCCCATATTCATCGGTACGTTTATTACTTAGTGGCGACATAAATTCATTGACCAAGTAACCATGCGCTCCATGTATCTCTATCACTTTGAAGCCTGCCGCAAGCGCTCTTTGGGCCGCCGATCTAAAATCGCCAACTATTCTTTTTATCTCTTCCTGCGTCAGTGCAGCAGGCGTTTCCCGGTCTTCTGAAAAAGGCACTGCACTTGGTGCAAGCGTTTCCCATCCCCCTTCCGAAACCGGTATCGACTTATCGCCCTTCCAAGGCTGGGTAACGCTTGCCTTGCGCCCCGCATGTGCGAGTTGCATTCCTGGCACACTCCCTTGCTGCGTTATAAACCCTGTTATTCTTTTCAGGAAATCTATATGTTCATCCTTCCAGATGCCCAGGTCATAAGGCGAAATGCGCCCCTCCGGCGATACCGCAGTAGCTTCCGTAAATACAAGCCCGGCGCCGCCTACAGCCCTGCTGCCAAGGTGCACGAGATGCCAGTCATTGGCAAACCCATCCGTGGCCGAATATTGGCACATCGGCGACACAACTATCCTGTTCTTTAACGTAATATTCCTTATTTGCAGCGGAGAAAATAGAAGTGGCATCGGCTAACAGTTTTTGTAGCCACAAAAGTACGATCATGCAGGCACAATCACCCGCTGCGCTCCCTGTTTTATTGTGAATGTAATGGACGGATCACAGGCATGCGCATCGCCATCGGTCTGCATAAGCCGCAGCCCGGGATTTGATATAGTGATCTCCTTGCCGGTCAGGTGCCGCACAAACGGACTGCCCGTTATACTGCCATTCAGCGCCCGCACCACAATGGTGCCGCCAAGTATCTTGGGAAACTTCCTGATGATGATCACATCAAGCACCCCGTCCGTATAATCTGCCATGGGGGCTATCTTGAAATTATAACCAAATTGCTGGCCATTGGCCACATTCACCATGAATGCGCGTTCCTTCATTTCCTTGCCATCCACGGTAATGGTCCAGTCCCAGTTTTTGTAAAGCCACATGTACTTGGTCACCAGCCAGCTATACATCCAGAAGCCACGGCGCTCGCTCTTGGCGAATTTCTTGGAGATCAGCGCGTCAAAAGCCACACCCGCGTTGCTGATGAACGGGGCTCCATTGGCGTAGCCCACATCCATGGCCGTTATATTTCCGTGATTGATCAGCTTTATTGCCTCGCGTGTGTCCAGCGGTATCCCCATCGTGCGGGCCATCCCATTGCCCGAGCCCTTGGGTATAATAGCCAGTAGCGTATTTGTACCCAGCAGCCCCTGCACCACATCGTTTACCGAGCCGTCCCCGCCCACTGCCACTACAGCATAGGCTCCGTTACGGGCAGCTTCCTTAGCCAGCACAATACCGTGCTTTGCAAATTCGGTATGCAGTATTTCATAAGAGTATTGGTCCTGGTCCAGGCAATCGTCTATGCCCAGCTTTATTTCTTTTTGCCTTTCCACACCCGATTTGGGGTTAATGATAAACACCAGGTGTTTCTTGCTCATATTATTTCCGCTTTTAAGCTTAGGTCCATGCTCACGGCATGGTGAATGATGGCGCCAACCGATATATAATCAACGCCCGTACGGGCATAGTCTGTAATATTTACCAGGGTAATACCACCTGATGCTTCTGTCTCATATCGTCCACCGATCAGCGCAATCGCGTCTGCCAATTGCCCCGGCGTATAATTGTCCAGCATGATGCGGTGTATGCCTCCCACAGTCAGCACCTTCTCTACGTCCGCTATGCTCCGGGTTTCCACATCTATCTTAAGGTCCAGGTTATTTTCCCGCAGGTATTTTTGGGTCATCTCAATGGCCTTTTCAATACCCCCGCAGTAGTCTATATGATTGTCCTTGAGCATGACCATATCATAGAGGCCCATGCGGTGGTTCACACCTCCCCCTGCGCGCACAGCTTCTTTCTCAAATTGCCGGAACAGCGGCGCCGTTTTGCGGGTGTCTAATATCTTAGCGGGATAGGCGGCAATGGCGTCCACATATTTTCGCGTCAGCGTGGCGATGCCACTCATGCGTTGCATGCAGTTTAGCGCCAGCCGTTCAGCCTTTAGTATCGTGTGCACGTGGGCTTCCACCACAAAGGCGGTTTCCCCCTTGTGCACTTGGTCGCCATCTCTTTTTGTGAATGTGAACTTTGCTTCCGGCTCCAGAAAGCGTACGATCTCTTCGGCAAGCGCCAGCCCGGATATGATCCCGTCTTCCTTGATCTTTAATACCGCCCGGCCAATTGCTGCGGCGGGTATACACGCCAGTGTTGAATAATCCCCGCCACCTACGTCTTCCCGGAATGCGGCTTCTATAAATTCGCTCGTATTCAATATATAGTTGTTAACGAGCGGCGAAGGTAACAAATATTAATACAGTCAAAATTAATTCTAAATGAAAAAATAGCAGGAAGAGTATCCGAGAAGCTCAAAAAAACTATTTCTCGACAACAAACTTAAAAACTTCGCTGTCGGCGCCAGATCGCAGGTGCAGCAAATAAAGCCCATTGGCAATATCACCGGGATCCAGTTGGGTATTGATGGCGCCACCTACCGCAAACACATTGCTGGAATATACTTCACGCCCCAGCATATCAGTGATCTCGAGGGCGACGTGCTGGTCAACAGTTGATTTTAAAGTACCTCGCACCATAAACACACCCTTATTCGGGTTCGGCAACAGCATGATCTGGTTATTACGTGCCGGCACATTGGGCACACTCACCGCTCCTGCGCCACTTATCTTGCGCACCACCGAATTGTACTTGTCTGCTATATAGAGATTGCCGGCAGCATCCAGCGCCAGCCCGAATGGCCCATTAAGTTCCGCTGCCGTTGCGGGGCCGCCATCACCGGTATAGCCAACCGTATCATTTCCCGCGATCGTAGAAAGGATCCCTTGCGCGCTCACCCGGCGTACAATATCGTTCCCATATTCTGATATGAACAGGTTGCCTTGCTGGTCCACAGCTATGTCCTCGGGGGTATTCAGCATACCAGCTGTAGCAGGGCCACCATCGCCGCTATAGCCGCCGGTACCACCTATGCCCGCCACTGTAACTATAATACCGCCCACTCCCTGATAGATCATCCGCACCACATTGTTGCCCTCATCAGCCACAAAAAGGTTGCCCTGCCCATCTACAAAAAGCCCCTTGGGACTATAAAAGGACGCTGCTGTAGGCGGGCCGCCATCTCCCGTATAGCCGGAGACGCCTGTATAGTAACCGCTGCTGATGAGCACTGACGAGCCAGCGTAGGTACTAATAATACCTGCAGTATCTACCTTCCGGATCACATTGTTGCCATTATCTGATATATATAGGTTGCCGTAATTATCTACAGCCAGGTTAGAAGGCAGGTTAAGCTGTGCAGCAGTTGCGGGATAACCATCTCCTGCATATCCCGGCGAGCCGATACCCGCCACTATCGTCATGATACCGGTGGCTGCCGTTACTTTACGCACCACCTGGTTTCCGTAATCTGCTATATAAATATTCCCCAACCGGTCTACCGCAATGCCCGTAGGCCCGCCCATGGCGGCAATATTTGCAGGGCAGGTGTTCAGAGAGTCTCCGGGTATTTCAGGTATCCCCGCCACATTGGTGATGGTGCCATTACTCACTTCCCTGACAATATAGTTCCGGTAATCGGCAATATAATAATTCCCAAACTGGTCGAAAGCAACACTCAACGGCTCGAACAAGGACGATTCAAGCGGATACACACCATCGCTATACCCAAGCACGCCATTGCCCGCAACGGTAGATATGGTTTGCGCGTTAGAGGAGCCAGAAAATATAAAAATAAAAAAGCATATAGCAAAGCCAACACCTGATTTAATGGCCCTCAGGCAATTAAATAAAGGAATAAAACTATTTCGTAGGGCTTTCTGACCGTATTCCATGCTTTTTTCAATAATCACAACCAAAAGTAAGGTATTTTGAAGTTTGATGAAAAATAAAAAAATAGTCCATCCCTTCGTATACCAATATTTGACTTTATTTAACACTTATATTATCAATAACCATGCCAGATTTTTGCCGTGTCGGATTTAGATATTTTTGAAACCTATTTCCTTTTCATCTGAAAACAGAACCGGAATTTTACTACAACCCTTGATACAATAAGACGAATCTGTCTTTTTACCAGTCAGCGGCCTGATATTTTTAACATCAAAAACAAACGTTATCGATTCTGTAAATATTGCAATAGAGACCTAAAATACTATGGAAACTTTTTTCACAATAAAAGTTTCCATAGTTTTGCGGGGTGATTAACAGCCCCATGAATATCAATCATGGGTTTTGGTAAAAATATGGAGCCACTTACAAAAATACTTAGTGCAGCCGTCGAATTGTTTCGCCAATATGGCTTTAAAACAATTACGATGGACGATATAGCGCGGAGGTCGGGTATTTCTAAGAAGACACTCTATATGCATTTCTCCAGCAAGCAAGAGATCGTCAACGAGTCGCTGTTGTGGTATAAAGAGCAGGTTACAGAAAGTTGTTATGCAGTACTGCAGGATGCCGAGAATGCCATCGACGCCATGGTGCGGATGATGGCCCTGATGGACGAAACGCATAAGAAGATCAACCCCATGGCCATCTTTGAGTTGCAGCGGTTCTTCCCGGAGGCATTTCAGACTTTTAGGGAGATACTGATGAAGCGCGACGTGGAAATGATGCGGGACAACATACTCCAGGGTATTCGGGAGGGCCTATACCGGGAAAATATCAATGCCGAACTCTTGGCCCGTTACCGTATAGAATCTTCCTTGCTCATGCTGCAGCCCAACCTGCTGGTAAGCGACCGCAACAGCCTGATGAGCGTGGCCATGGAAATAGCCGAGCATTTTATTTACGGCATTATGAATGCCGCCGGTGAAAAACTTTACGAACAATACAAAGAAAAATATTTAAAGCAAGCAACCAAAATATGATCCGCCTTTACTCGATGTTACTCAGTGTTATTTTTATCCCCCTTGCATGCGCAGGCCAGCAGGTTACCCGGCTTAGCCTGAATGATTGTATCGACTATGCGCTAAAGCATAATTACACCATAAAGAATGCCGCCATTGACGTATTGATACAGCAAGCGCAGAACAATGAAACGGTTGCCGCTGCATACCCCCACATAAATGCCAAGCTTGAATTGGATGACTACCTCAATCCGCAACAATCCATAATAGACGGAAAATATTTAGGAATGCCGGGCACGACTGAGAAATTTGCATTCACATTGCCCTATGGAGGTTCCGGTAGCATCAATGCCACGCAAGTCGTGTTCGACGGGTCGGTATTGATAGCGTTAAAAGCAAGAAAAACGGTGATGGAGTTTGCCCGCCAGAATAGCGCCGTTACCGAAGAAGGGATTCGTTATAATATCTTCAAAGCCTACAACTCCCTGGCGATAGCTTACCGGCAATACGATATCGTAAAAAACTCACTGTCCTACGCAAGAAGTCTGGAACATGACATAACCGTTACACAACAAAATGGCTTCGCTGAAAAGATAGATGTGGAGCGCACAAGTGTTCAGGTGAACAATCTTGCTACAGATAGCATCAGGATTGGCAATCTCCTGACCGTTTCTGAAGAAGTATTAAAATACCAGATCGGTATGGACATAAAAACGCCAATAGTCCTTACCGATACACTTGTTGACGAACGTAAGCAGGACGCAGTTGACCTACTGCTGCAGGAAAAAAAGTATGACCGGGTACCTGAATACATTTTATCGCAGACCTCGCTGACCTTAAATGAATTTAACCTTAAAAGGTATCAACTGGAGGCATGGCCTACTGTAAATGCATTCGGTGGCATGGGATATAACTACCCGACTACAAATTTTAATCAGATTTTCGTATTCCCGAACTACCTCTTCAATTCAGCGATCGGCCTTCAGGTAAATATCCCCATATTCAACGGCTTGCTCCGGAAGAACCAGGTTACTGAAGCAAAACTCAATGTTGAAAAGTCAAAGAACACGATCGAAAACGTGAAACAAACAATTGATTTTCAGGAAGCACAAGCGCGCACCAGCCTAAAAAATGCTATCCTCGAAACGCAGAGCCAACACCGCAACCTGGAACTTGCCACAGATGTACTTGACCTGGCACGTAGAAAATACAAAGCAGGCGTAGGAAGTAACTTGGAGGTAACACAAGCACAGACCGACCAACTCAGCGCACAAACCAATTATTTCAATGCGCTCCTGGACATCATAAACGCTGAGGCCGACCTCAAGAAGGCGCTTGGCCTTTTAAAATAATCAAAACCCATTTACCATTTTTATACCTACTCATTCTAAATTAAAAATAAAGCCAAAACATCAAGATAAATGAAAAAGTTATTCTACTTACTAATACCGGCCATCATTTTTACATCCTGCAACAATAAGCCGGACAAGGCGGGAGATCTGGCCAAACTGAAAACAGAACGCGCAGCCCTCGACGTGAAAATAAAAGAGCTGGAAGCAACCAAAACAGACTCAGGCAAGGTGACGCCGGTAAAAGTAACCATTGTACAGCCAATAGCCTTTAACTCCTACATCGAGGTCAATTCCCAGGTAAACGGCGATGAAAACGTGCTGGCTACATCACGGGCACCCGGCATGGTCACCAGCATAGCCGTTTCGGTAGGTCAAAAGGTAGCTAAAGGCCAGGTGATGGCCATTCTTGATGTATCTACGGTAGACCAGCAGATTGAAGGCCTTGCGCCGCAACTGAACCTGCAAAAGTCGGTGTACGAAAAACAGCAAAACCTTTGGAGCCAGAATATAGGCACCGAGGTGCAACTGATGACAGCCAAAGCCAACTACGAGGCAACCCAAAAACAGATTGAAGCGCTTAAATCCCAGCGCGACCTGTACAGGATCATTTCACCGATCAGCGGCACGGTAGATGCGTTGAACATCAAGATAGGGGACGTTGTTTCTCCCGGTCAGAATGGCATCCGGGTTGTAAGCTACGACAAGCTGAAAGCTGAAGCTCAACTCGGTGAAAACTACCTTGGACAAGTGAAACAAGGCGATCCCGTAACGCTGATACTCCCGGATATTAACGACACCCTGAAAACAACCCTGAACTACGTTGCCCAGGCAGTAGACCCCATTTCCCGCACATTTACAGTTCAGGTAAAGCTGGGCAACAACAGCAAGCTCCACCCCAATATGTCGTGCGTCATGAAAATAGCCAATTATAAAAACCCGGCTGCGCTCGTGGTTCCTGTTTCAGTGATCCAGAAGACATCGCATGGCGCTATGCTCTACATCGTTGATGGTGATAAATCCAAATCAGTGAATGTGGGTACGGGCCGCAATGCCGATGGCAATGTGGAAATACTCTCCGGCCTCAACCCCGGCGATAAAGTGATAACCACTGGCTATGAGGACATGGACAATGGGGAACGGGTAGTGATAGAGTGATAAAAGTAGAAAGCGTTATAGTAGAACATAGAAAGCTGGGCATAAAAAAAACTTTCGGTATATGCCGGGAGCACTATTACAAGAACAGCAATTACAGGAGTTTGCACATTACCGCATCACCCACATTAATATAAAAGACATTAAAAATGAAGGACGTATTCAAAGAGTTTAAACCGTCGAGCTGGGCGATTGATAACCGTACAGCGGTTTATTTTATCACGATATTTATCACGCTCGTGGGGCTGATGACCTACATCAACCTCCCGAAAGAAAAGTTCCCGGAGATCAAGATACCGCAGATCATCGTGCAGACCGTATACCCAGGTACGTCACCGGAAAATATGGAAAACCTGGTGACCAAGCCCATTGAGAAGCAGGTGAAAAACCTTACCGGGGTAAAGAAAGTGACCAGCAATTCGTTCCAGGATTATTCAGTGGTGATCGTGGAGTTTAATACTGATGTATTGGTAGATAAGGCTAAGGTAGACGTTAAGGACGCCGTGGACAAAGCCAAACAAGACCTGCCCAAAAACCTCCCTAACCAACCGGAAGTAAAGGACATAGACCTTTCGGAAGTACCTATACTTTCTGTAAATATCTCCGGCAACTACGACCTGAACCGCCTGAAAGTATATGCCGACAAGGTAAAAGACAACATAGAGGCCATGCGTGAGATCAAGCGCGTGGACCGTGTAGGTTCGCCCGAGCGCGAAATACAGATCAATGTTGACCTGTACAAAATGCAGGCTGCCGGTTTCACTTTTGATGATATCGGCAATACGGTGGCCGCTGAAAACGTATCTACCACTGCCGGCGAAGTGACTATGGGCAACCAGAAGCGCATACTGAGTGTAAGGGATGAATTTAAAACAGCCGACCAGATTGGCAATATCATTGTCAAGAACCAGCAAGGCAAGGCCATATACCTGAAAGACATTGCCAACGTTGTAGACAGCTTTGAAGAACAGAAAAGTTATGCACGCCTCGACAACAAAAATGTGATCACCCTCAATGTGATCAAGGCTAAGGGCGCTAACCTCATTGAGGCATCAGACAAGATACAGGCCCTGCTCAAAGATATGGAAGCCAAGCAGGAGGTACCTAAGGACCTCACCATTGTCTCCACCGGCGACCAGTCACAAACCACCCGGGATACCCTGCACGACCTCATCAATACCATCATCATCGGCTTCCTGCTGGTGACTATCATCCTCATGTTCTTTATGGGGGTCACCAATGCCCTCTTTGTGGCCATGTCTGTGCCGCTGTCCTGTGCTATTGCATTCCTCATCATGCCATCAATCGGGTTCACGCTCAATATGATCGTGCTCTTCTCTTTCCTGCTTGCGCTGGGTATTGTGGTCGATGATGCTATCGTGGTGATCGAGAACACCCACCGTATTTACGATAATGGCAAGATGGACATTCGAAAAGCTGCGAAGCTGGCCACCGGGGAAGTATTTTTACCGGTACTTTCCGGTACTGCCACCACGCTGATGCCCTTTATCCCGCTGGCTTTCTGGAAGGGTGTTATTGGTAGCTTCATGTTCTTCCTGCCGGTTACGCTCATTATCACATTGCTTGCTTCACTTGCCGTTGCGTACATCATCAATCCTGTTTTCGCGGTCAGCTTCATGAAACCCGAAACACCCGCCGGCGAAAAAGTAGACCACAGCTTCACCAAGCGCGACAAAGTAGTTGCCGTGGTATTCGCTGCCCTGGCATTGCTCAGCTACGTCGGCCACGCCATCGGGTTCGCTAATTTCGTGGTGTTCATTTATATCTTTATTATCCTCGAGAAATACGTCTTTTCCAAATGGATCCATTCGTTCCAGCACAAGGTTTGGCCTGCATTCCGCGAGTGGTACACCCGCTGGCTCAAACGCTCACTGAAACACCCGGGATGGGTGCTTATAGTCACACTGCTGCTGCTGCCATTGTCCATTGCTTTATATATGCAGCGCAAGCCGCCATTTGTGTTCTTCCCATCGGCTGAGCCTAACTTTGCATACGTGTACCTCAATCTTCCCGTCGGTACTGATCAGGCATATACAAACCAGGTATTAAAAGAATTAGAACAAAGAGTAGACAAGGTGATTGGCAACGATCCGGCAAAGGGCGTTCATAACCCAATCGTACAGTCGGTGATCGCCAATGTTACTGTAGACGCAGTAGACCCTAACAGCGGCGAGATAGGCGATTTCCCGAATAAAGGTAAAATAACTGTTGCGTTCGTACCGTATGCCGACCGTCACGGCCAGTCCACCACCAAGTACCTCGAAGACATCCGCGATGCAGTGAAGTCATACCCCGGCGCTGAAGTAACTGTAGACAAAGAAGCGGGCGGTCCGCCACTGCCAAAGCCTATTGTAATAGAAATGACGTGCGACAACCTCGATACCCTTGTAAGTGTGTCTGAACAATTGAAAAGGTTCCTGGACACCAAGCAAATAGCAGGCGTGGAGCAGTTGCGCAGTGACTTCGACGCCAACAAGCCGGAAATCGTTTTTGACCTTAACCGGGAACGTATGGATAATGAAGGCATCTCAACATACACAGTGGCCATGAACCTCCGCACTGCTATCTTTGGTAAGGAAATATCCCGCTTCCGCGACGCCAATGATGATTACCCCATAAACCTGCGGCTCATGCAATCTCAAAGGGGTGATATAGACGCGGTGCGGAACATGCCCATCGTATACCGCGATATGGGCATGGGCGGCGTCATCAGGACAGTACCTGTGAGCGCATTTGCCGATATTCAATATGGCACCACTTATGGCGGCATCAAACGCAAAAATGAAAAAAGGATCATCTCCCTGTCTTCAAATGTGATCTCCGGCTTCAATGATAATGACGTAGTAGCTGCAGTGCAGCGTGAACTCGACGAATTCCATGCTCCAGGTTCTGTCATGATCCGGATGGGCGGCCAGCAGGAAGACCAGAAAGATACCATGAGTTTCCTGGGCAGCGCAATGCTTATAGCCATGGGCCTTATCTTACTGATCCTCATCCTCCAGTTCAACTCCATCAGCCGAACACTCATCATCATGAGCGAGGTACTATTCAGCATCGCGGGTGTAATGATGGGCTATGCGGCCTTCGGCAATACCTTCTCTATGGTAATGAGCGGCATCGGTATTGTAGCGCTTGCAGGTATTGTGGTTAGGAACGGGATATTGATCATCGAATTTATGGACATGATGCTGCACGAAGGCATGACGCCTTATGATGCGATAGTAGAAGCAGGCCGCACCCGTATGACGCCCGTATTGCTTACTGCAACGGCAGCGTGCCTCGGCCTGGTGCCGCTCGGAGTAGGGCTTAACATCGATTTCGGCACCCTGCTCACTGACCTCAACCCACACATTTTCTTTGGTGGCGATAGCCAGGCATTCTGGTCGTCACTGGCATGGACTATGATCTACGGTTTGAGCTTTGCAACGCTGCTCACACTGATCGTTGTTCCGGCAATGTTGTTGCTTAGCTTCCGCTTTAAGGATTGGGTGAAGAGGATGATCGCCAAGGCAAATTTATAAGTTACCCGAATAATTTTTTAAGCCCCGTTTGGTCCGGTCCTTCCGCCGCCAAACGGGGCTCTTCATTTTACAGCAATTGCTCCAGGGCAAAAAATCACTTCGTTTAATGTCACATTAAATGTTGATTATCATAATTTTATACGATAAATATTTAATCATTTATCCAACATTTAAACTTCCATTTTTTTAATGCGTCTTAGATACATAAAAACGAAACGATATGAACTACAGGAATATTTTGAAAGCCGGGGCAATTCTTTTGGCTTCCGCTACGCTCACGCTTACGGCGTGCAAGAAAAATAATAGCTCTACCGGCACGCCCGCGCTAACGAATAGCGACGACAATGGCGGCTACGCCTCAGATGCTGCACGGATGGAAACCAACAGCAATGACGTGATCTCCATCGCGGACATGGCCAAAAATTCCGGATCGGCCAATCTGCGCGTCACCTCCGGTGGAGGCTACCCCACAGTAACCTTCAGTACATCTGGCGGCGATACCACGATGACCATCAATTTCGGGACTACTCCGTTTCTATGCCGCGACCTCAGGTACCGCAGCGGAGAAATACTGGTCACGTACAATGGCCCGTATAAAGCCACAGGTACGGTGCGCACCATCACTTACAACAGCTATTTTGTAGACAGTAACCAGATCACCGGTAGCAAGACGGTAACCAACGAAGGCACTAACGACAGCGGCCAGGTGTACTACAATGTTACCGTGAATGACTCGATGATCCTCAATGGCACGGACAGCATCGTCACCTGGACAGGTACCCGTATACGCACGTGGCTCGCAGGCTACACCAGCAGCGACTGGAGCTCAGCCGTATATTCTATTGCCAATGGATCCGGGGCTGCAACTGTTTTGAGGCGCGCGGATGGTAATGTGTTCACCTTCAATATCACCACGCCACTTATCGTAGCCATGGACTGTCCCTACATCGAGGCCGGGACGATTGATATTTCCAGCACTTCATTCGTTCATGGCGACCGAATACTTGACTATGGCAGTACCTCATCACCCACCTGCGACGCCGCAGCCACATTGACTATTGATGGCATCACCTACAGCATAACACTGCGCCGATAAAAATTGTTTCTTGTTGTGAATGGATCAGGGGCGGGAATTTTTCCCGCCCTTATTTATTTTATCACTGCTCACAAATACATACCGGTGTAGCTGCCTTTCAGGCCGTTCAATCCCTTGGGTTCACCCTCATACAGCACATGCCCGCCACCTATGCCACCTTCCGGGCCCAGGTCTATCACCCAGTCCGCGCTCTTGATCACATCTGTATTATGCTCTATCACTATTACGGAATGCCCCTGCTCTATAAGTGCGTCAAATGAACCAAGCAGCTTCTTCACATCATGCATGTGCAGCCCGGTTGTAGGCTCATCAAATATGAACATGACCTTTTCCTTATGGCGTCCCTTGCCCAGGAACGAAGCCAACTTCACGCGCTGCGCCTCACCACCACTGAGCGTATCACTGCTTTGTCCCAGCTTTATATAGCCCAGGCCCACATCGCTCAGCGGCTGCAACGCCCCGGCCAGTTTCTTTTCATCTGCAAAAAAAGCTATCGACTCGTCCACACTCATATCCAGTATGTCATAGATACTCTTCGTCCTGTAGGTTACCTCCAGTACTTCGTCCTTGAAGCGCTTGCCCTTGCATACCTCGCACAGCAGGTGCACGTCTGCCAGAAACTGCATTTCCACCACTACCTCGCCTTCGCCCTTGCAGGTATCACAGCGCCCGCCATCCGTATTGAACGAGAAATGCTTTTCCTCAAAGCCACGCATCTTCGCCACCGGCTGTTTTGCATACAGCTTCCTGATCTCGTCATAAGCCTTTATATAGGTCACCGGATTGCTTCGCGATGATTTACCAATCGGGTTCTGGTCCACTTGTTCTATATGCGTAATGATATCCAGGTCGCCAGTCAGGTTCCTGAATATCCCAGGCCGCTCGCCGCCCTCCCCATAGTGCTTCATCAACGCCGGGTAGAGCGTTTGCTTGATTAGCGTGGTCTTACCGCTGCCACTCACTCCCGTCACCACGCACAGCACATTCAGCGGTATATCCACGTCTATATTTTTGAGGTTGTTTTGTCGGCAACCCTCTATCCTTATTTTGCCGTGTGGCTTGCGCTTCACCCCGGGCGGTTGTATCTTCAGTTCGCCACTCAGGTACTTACCGGTGAGGCTGGCTTTATTCGCAATCAGTTCCTGGTAATTGCCTGTCGCTACCACTTCCCCGCCGAGATGGCTGGCGAGAGGCCCCATGTCTATGATATGGTCGGCCTCGCGCATCATCAGCTCGTCATGCTCTACAACCACCACAGTATTGCCCAGATCGCGCAGCGACTTCAACACTTTTATCAACCGCTCCGTGTCGCGTGTATGCAGCCCTATGCTCGGCTCATCGAGAATATACAGCGAATCTGTAAGGTTGCTGCCCAGGAACTTGGTGAGCTGTATACGCTGGCTCTCACCACCTGAGAGTGTATTGGCAAGCCTGCTCAGTGTAAGGTAGCCCAGCCCAACATCCAGCAGCGTTTTCATGCGCTGGTTTATTTCGGTCATGATGCGCTTCGCTATCGACAAGTCATTCTCGCTCAGCTTCACCTGTTGCAGCCACTCATATAGTTCATCGGCTGGCCGGAACATCAGGTCGCCTATCGTTACGCCATTGATCTTTACATAAGAGGCTTCCTTCCTCAACCGAGATCCCTTGCACGAAGGGCACACCGTGCGCCCGCGATAGCGCGCCTGCATCACACGGTATTGCACCTTATAGAGGTTCTGCTCCACCATCGCAAAGAAATCGCGTATGCCGCTCACCTTGCTGTTCCCGTCCCATAGGAGCTCGTTTTCCGCTGCGCTGAGCTCCGCTATCGGTTTGTGTATCGGGAAGTCATATTTCGCTGCGGCCTTTATAAACGCCTGTTGCCACTCGCTCATTTTTTCTCCTCGCCAGCAAGCTACCGCACCCTCATAAACGCTCAGTCTGTTGTCGGGTATCACCAGCGCATCATCGATGCCCAGCACCTGCCCGAAGCCCTCGCACACAGGGCACGCGCCATAAGGGTTGTTAAACGAAAACAGGTTTGGCGATGGCTCATCAAAGATGATCCCATCCGCCTCAAACCGGTTATTGAAGGTATGTATCTCCTTGCCGTTCACCTCTACCAGGCACTCGCCCTCGCTTTCATAAAATGCGGTCTGTATGCTGTCGGCAAGCCGGTGCAGGTCGTCCTCATCAAATTCTTCCTTTACCACTATTCGGTCTATCAGCAGGTTGGCCACCGCATTCCCTATGTTCACAGTCCCAGCGAGCACGTCTTCTATCCTTATGGGCTTATCGTCTATGGCAGGCGCATAGATACGGCTGAAACCCTTTTGCATCAGTATGTTCAGCTCTTCTTCCACGGTACGCTGGTAGCGCATTACCAGCGGCACTATGAATTGCACCTTATCCCCCTTAGCCAATGATCTTACAAACTGCACCACATCGGTCACCGTATCCTTCTTCACTTCCTTACCGCTCACCGGCGAGTACGTCTTACCGATCCGTGCAAACAGCAATCGCAGGTAATCATATATCTCCGTCATGCTGCCCACGGTGCTGCGCGGAGTGCGTGTCGTCACCTTCTGCTCTATGGCTATCGCCGGGCATATCCCCCTTATATAATCCACGTCAGGCTTGTCCATCCGCATAAGGAACTGCCGCGCATAGGCGCTCAGGCTCTCTGCATAGCGCCGCTGCCCCTCTGCAAACAAGGTATCCATCGTAAGCGAAGACTTGCCGCTGCCACTCACCCCCGTCACCACTACCAGCTTATTGCGCGGTATGGCCACATCCACATTTTTCAGGTTGTGCATCCGCGCGCCCTTGATGAAAATCGCATCCTTCGCCAGGGGCAAAATCGATTCCCCATTTACATGATGCTCCAGCTCCGGCGCAGATACCCCCTCCGGCAGGGTGTCTATTGCTATCTCTCCATTTATTTCCGGCTTCTTCTTACCCGTTTTTTTC
>Ga0364867_10422_pt2 | contig 21476 bp, 23 predicted proteins | sample ExccelAu500001D4_3_FD_206915 | JGI IMG/M metagenome (GOLD analysis project Ga0364867, IMG submission 206915) | Enriched cells from Trout Bog Lake Hypolimnion, Wisconsin, USA - BchlTB.Aug13.5000.01.D4 | ecosystem: Environmental > Aquatic > Freshwater > Lake > Hypolimnion/Profundal zone | place...
CGAGTTTGTAGCGGGTTTAAAAGGGGTGTCGGTTGAAGAGCTGGCAAAACGGACTACGAGTAATTTTTATGAATGTTTTCAAGTAAATAGGATTCATTCTTGAATAATTACTTTAGACTATTTTTTACCCAAGTTGCTCTTGCTTTTGCCCTTATCGGGACTGCCTATGGTCAAACACCATCCCAAATCGCTGATTTCACCAAAGCAGCCAAGTTTGACGATCTGTCAGAGGTTAAAGACCTTGTTAAAGAGGGTGTGAACGTCAATACTGTAGATCCTTATGGTGATCCAATGCTGGTCCTGGCCGTAAAAGAAAAATCGCTCAAGGTATTTGATTATTTACTCTCCAGCCCACAGATAAACGTTAATAAAGCCAATTCCTACGGGGAAACCCCCTTAATGATGGCTTCAATTAATGGCGACTTAGAGCTTGTCAAAACGCTGGTAGAGAGCAAGCAAGCCGATGTAAACAAAGCTGGCTGGAATCCATTGCTGTATGCCTGCTCAAAAGGACGGCTTGATGTAGCCAGGTATTTGGTTCAGCATGGTTCCGATGTGAACTCCACCAGCCCAAACGGAAGTACGCCACTAATGATGGCCGCTATGTCAGGCAATGAGTATCTGGTCAAGTTCTTGCTTGAGCAAGGTGCTGACTTAAAAATGCGCAATTCCTTGGGCTTTAGCGCCATCGATATGGCAAAACAATACGATCATCCATGGATTGAGGAAGGCTTGATATCTCGCTGGCAAAAACTCTATAAAGAGCCATATATAGTACGTTCCCAGCTATAAGGCATGAATTGAGCCATTGGTCATTATGCGTATAATCATTATTATGTCAAATAAGATATTGAACCATGAATATTGAAATACTCCACTCCCTCGAAAGCTTCAAAACCGTCTACAACCAAGTCGTTCTCGAGTCCGGCAATAGCGACATCTGGATTATTGCTTTAGCTACCGCCGTCACCTTGGCTATTCATAGCTTTATTGTTTTAGCGATTGCAGGCTTATTTCACATACTGGATAAGAAGATGAAAGACCGCCATATTTACGGTGGTAATTTCGTGGCTTATTTTGTGGCAGTGATGTTGATTGTCATGAGTCATTTATTGCAAATCATGACTTGGACCTACATTTGCTTGGCTTTTGAGGTTCTACCAGACAGCGCCAAGACCTTCTTTTTTGCTGGAGAGATGTACACCACCGTTGGGTATGGGAACTATCACCTGAGCAATAAATGGGAAATACTCCCTATTTTTATCGCATTTACGGGTTTATTCGCTGTATCTACCTCTGGTGCTGCACTCTACTCAATGATGGGTGCCTTGGTAGATCGTGGCAATAACGGGAATAAATCCTAGGCTTTAATCCCAATGAATGCCCGGGCTTTCTAGACTTTCTAGTAAACGGCTATTTTTGGGTAAGTTTGCAGCTAGAAAATCCATCTGGTCAGCAAGAATATTGCGACCCTTGAGGATCATATCCTCATAAAGGCTTGGCATATATGGGGCATAAAGAAGACTCATCCCCGCATTCTCAGGGGTTCGATTCCCCTTCTTTTGATTACAGGGCCGGCAGGAGATCACTAAATTCATCCAAGAGTATTTGCCACCACGACTGTTCGGCACAATATGCTCTGCCTCCGCATCGCCCTCATGAATACGCTCCCCACAATAGGCGCATAAACCTCGATCGCGCCGAAATAACTTACGTTTGGTAATACCAGGAATGACATCGAAGAGATTGATTTTTGCTGAACCTTTGACAGCAATAATCGAATGGAGCTCAATGACAGACTGAAGCCCTGTGGCTCGGGAGATTCCACCGCGCATTTTTAAAATGGGGTCACCAAGGGTCCAAAGGACGCTGTTATCAGCGTAATGTTTGGTAGCTTCTTCTGCATTAACCCAACACTGAGGGATACCCCCAGCATCCAATTTCAAAATGCTCAGCACAACCTCTCCTTTCTAGACCAGGGCGCATTAGCCATAAGTCATTTAATTCATCTTACTGAAGAATCATGACTGAAGCAATACAACTGGTGATGGGGGAGATTACGAAGCTATAAAACGAATAACCTCAGGCAAATACTCTGCGTATTCGGAAATACCGTGGTCGCTGCCCTCCAGGACAAGATGCTTAGCTCCAGGATAAAAATCAACCATTTCTTGCCAATTTAAAAGTTCATCGCCCTTCGCAGCAATTAAAAAATAACGCTCAGGTTGACTGATTTTTTGTATTTGAAGCGCTTTTAGTTCATCGATATATTCAGGGCGAAAATCAAAAGGTTCATCACTATCGTAGGCCGTCATCATGCCTACATGGGGCGCTAATTCTCGGGCAGCATAGACCGCAGGATTCAAGACAACTGCTTTTGCCTGGTATTTTTCTGCAAGATAGTTTGTATAAAAACCGCCTAATGAAGAGCCAATGATTACCAAACGGTCAGCACTACTATGATCGATATGCTTGGTCACCATATCCATGCTGGATTTTGGTGAAGCCAGTAGCTGAGGGCAATACCACTCATAAGGGTGGCTTGGGGATGAAATCAAATCAATCCCCTGCCCTGTCATAACAGCTTTACTAGACCTCGGCGAAGAGCGAAAGCCATGCAAGTAGACAACCAAAGTAGATGGCATTGCTTATAGACCGCTCGACTAATTAGGCCTTCTGACCGATCTCAAAGTTGGCCAACTTCTCCAAGGCTTTTACCATTGCTGAGTGATCCCAAGCTTTGCCACCGTGTGCAGAGCAAGAATTAAACAGGGCTTGAGCGGTAGCGGTATTAGGCAATGAAACACCCAGCTCCTTAGCGCTATTAAGAGCCAAGTTCAAATCCTTCTGGTGAAGTTCAATTCTGAAGCCAGGGTCAAATGTTCTCTTGACCATGCGCTCGCCATGCACTTCCAAGATTTTGGAGCTCGCAAAACCCCCCATCAGTGCTTGGCGAACTTTAGCTGGATCAGCACCTGCTTTTGCAGCAAATAATAGCGCTTCACCAACGGCTTCAATATTCAGGGCAACAATAATTTGATTGGCGACTTTAGCGGTTTGGCCATCGCCATTCCCGCCAACCAGATTAATATTTTTACCCATCAACTCGAAAATCGGTTTGATACGCTCAAATACTGCTTCGTCACCCCCGACCATAATCGATAAGGTAGCATTTTTAGCGCCAACTTCACCACCGGATACTGGGGCATCCAAATAGTCGCAACCCAAAGCGTTAATTTTCTTGGCGAATTCTTTAGTCTGAATTGGGGAAATTGAGCTCATGTCTACAACTACCTTGCCTTTGGATAAGCCAGAGGCAATTCCATGTTCGCCAAACAAGACTTTTTCAACATCTGGTGTATCGGGCACCATCGTAAAAATGATGTCAGCCTGTTGAGCAACCTCAGCAGGAGTTTTGCATTGGGTGGCAGCAGATTGAGCAATATCGGCTGGAACTTTGCTTCTGGTAGTAACAAAAACATCATGTCCAGCTTTGATTAAGTGCCCTGCCATGGGCGCACCCATAATCCCTAGACCAACAAAACCCAACTTTAATTGATTGCTCATTTCTGAAAGCCTCTTCTAATTTGTGGAGAAAAAATCTATTTAAGGACCATATTCTAGTGCTATAGCTTTAAAAGTCGGATGAAAAAAGCGCAAGATGGTCAGTCTTGCGCTCATCACACAACCAGAAAACGAATCTTATTGGGATTCAGCTTTCTTTTTGTTTTGGCGGTAAATGAATGCCGTCAAAATTGGGGTAAGTACAGCCGTAACAATTACCGATGCTGCCACTTGAATAGTAGCGATTGGGGCAATCGCAGCAAAGGTGGGATCAGCAAGTGCAACAGCTTGAGGTGTTCCAGTCGCATTGCCTGCTGTGCTTGACGCTGCTGCACCAGCGACTCCGGAACCACCTAAAAGGCGGTCGGCCAGAATACAAACAATACCGGTAATGACCAAGACAGAAAGGCCAAGCAATATTCCAGGGATACCAGCCGTTGTTACAGCCGAAAGATTAATACCCTGCCCCAGTGTGAAAGCCATAAAAGGAATAATGATGGGCTCGTGCTTACCAAAGAAATCGCGCAAATCTGAATCCAAATTACCCAGAATGGCTCCAGCAATAATTGGTGCGATCACGGAGAACATCGTTAACCAAGGGATGACGGCTAAGCCAGCGCCCACTAAAACCAGCATTGTCAGGAAGGGGCCTGTCTCAATACTTTGAGGCACATAGGTTCCAGCGTCTTCTTTATTGCCGAAAGTACTGGTTAAAGCCAAGAACATACCGCCATTGGTATCGTTCATTGCAGCTAAGACCGCAAGCGTTGTTAGGCCAATAATGTCGCCGTTAAAGAAGTGGGCAATACTCAGAGCCACTGCGATGGCAATACCGACTTTTGCAAACAAGATGCCAAAGCCACGCTTGAGCATCGTTGGTGCTGCATTGAGAGTCATTTTGGTGCCAACGGTAAAGAGGTACATCGCTAAAAAGGTTGGATAACCTTGATTAGTCAGCGCTTGAGTGAAGCCGCCAATCTTCATGGCATTTGGTGCAAAGGTATTGAGGAGCATACCGATGAACAGTGGTACGACCATCAATCCACCCGGTACCTTATTAATCGCTTGATAAATTTTCATGTAAACAACCCTTTTAATAGATTTATCTCAGGGGCAAAATGCCCATTTTTATTATTTACTCCTGATGCAGCTTGAGCCTATAAGCTCTCGCACACCAATTAAATAGGATTTGTACAGGATTGTTTATTGATTTAGGTCAATGCCTAGCGAAAACACCTAGTAAATAAAGTATTTTTTATAGTGCAGCGCAATACTGATGCAGAACTACTTTAACTGGGTAGTCATCCAACTGAGTCCGCTTAAAGTATCGCTGGCTGGCTTATATTCACAGCCAACCCAACCTTGGTAGCCCAACTTTTCTAGAAAACGAAATAAAAATGGATAGTTGATTTCTCCGGTACCAGGCTCATTGCGCCCGGGATTATCGGCCAGCTGCATATGGGCAATTCGATCTTTGTATTTTGTAATCGTATTAGTCAACTCACCTTCCATCCGTTGTGCATGGTAGATGTCATATTGCAGAAATAGATTATCTGCAGCAACCTCATCCATGATGCTAATAGCTTGTTGGGTGCTACAAAGATAAAAGCCCGGAATGTCATATTGATTAATAGGCTCAACCAGTAACTTTAAATTGGCTTTTTTTAATTCAGCAGCTGCATACCGTAAGTTATTAACAAAGGTGCGATGGATTTCAGCATGATCGACGCCAGAGGGAACTTTGCCAGCTAAGCAATTTAATTGACTAACGCCTAATATGCCCGCATAACGAATTGCTTCAGATACGCCAGCCTTAAACTCTTCAATTCGATCAGGCAAACAAGCAATGCCCCTCTCTCCACCATCCCAATTACCGGCCGGAAGATTATGCAAAACTAGTTTCAAATGGTATTGATCTAACTTAGCCTTAATGTCTTGCGCAGGTATGCCGTAGGGAAATAAAAACTCCACTGCCGTGAACCCTGCTTTAGCGGCCTGCTCAAACCGATCTAAGAATGGGTATTCATTGAAAAGCATGGTCAGATTGGCGGCGAACTGGATCATTGGAACCTTAATCAATAGAGAAAATCAAGAGTTCTGATCTTATCAAAGAAAGGCCATGGGATATGGGTCAACATAGTAAAAAATGAGATAAGATCCATAAGTATCAACTTGTCCTGATGAGAAATCTTATGAAAATGCACCAAAATCCCTTCGGCTATTTATTAGCTTCAAGTTTCTTATTTGCCTCACTAGCATTTAGTCAAACTCCCGCTCCTGAAGACAAACCCATGGTGATTGATGCTGCGGTTACCCATAACAGTTACCAGCTATTTGAAGGCGATGTTCTTGCCATTAATCATAAGACCAGAACGATCACCTTTAAAAATAAAGACGGCGTCTCAAAATTTGTTGCTGGTCCTGAGGTAAAAAACTTTGATCAACTTAAAAAAGGCGATCATCTCAGCCTGACTTACGATTTAGGTGTTGCAATCGAGCTCACCAAAACAAAAAGTGATGGTGTCCGTAGCAAAGTGGAGACCAGCACTTTGACTGAGACTAAGGGTGACAAACCTTCGGAGAAATTAACCAATAAGACTACCGTTATTGCCGATATTATTGCTGTCGACCGTGTAAAGAAGCTGGTAACAGTGAAGGGGCCTAGCGGAAAATTAACCACAGTCAGCGTTACCAATCCAGCCCTCCTCAATGATGTGAACGCAGGCGAACAAGTCAAGATTATCTACACCGATGCAATGGCTGCTTCAATCACAAAATCCAAAAAATAATTTGTTGTAAATGTTCATTAGGCGAGATCTCATGAGGCTTTTTATAAGCCTCATTTTCATTGCATGGCTTACCGCATGCGCTAACACTACCAAGCCAGGCGCAGTCGGAATCAACCGATCCCAATTCATGGTGGTTTCATCTGCAGATGTTAATAAACTATCAGCAGCGAGTTTTGAAGAACAAAATAAAAAAGCTAAAGAAAAAAATGTTCTGATTACATCGGGTCCAACCTACGATCGCTTGAAACAAGTAGCGAATCGTCTAATCCCGCAGACAGCTGTTTTCCGGGACGACACTCGGACTTGGGAGTGGCAGTTAAGCTTGATTCAATCAAACACATTAAACGCGAGTTGTGCGCCTGGGGGAAAGATCACTTTTTATACCGGGATCATTGAGCAACTCAATTTAACGGATGATGAAATTGCTGCCATCATGGGTCATGAGATGGCCCATGCTTTGCGTGAGCATGGACGTGAGCGTCTATCAGAAGCGCTAGCCCAAAATGCGGTCACCAATGTCGCTCTTGCAGCTGCTGGAGCAAATTACGCCTCGGGCATTAACGCTGCCAACCAAGTTGCACAATATGTCTTAGTGCTACCTAATTCACGACAAAATGAGTCTGAGGCCGATGCTATTGGTCTCGAGTTGGCCGCAAGAGCGGGTTATAACCCCCACGCAGCCATTACTGTGTGGCAAAAAATGCTCAAGGCGACGCAAGGTAAGAATCCACCAGAATTTTTATCGACCCACCCTTCTGGCGAGACCAGAATTGAACAATTAAATGCCTTAATGCCTGCAGTTGAGCCACTCTATATGACGGCTATCAAGACTCCACAATCGCAAATTGGTAAAACAACCAATAAGATTAATTAGTTCTTGGCGGCTGGAAGGATCGGAATGTTTGGACCTTGCTTAGATTTTACTGGCTGAGCTCCAGGGCTGGCTGGTGCAGTTGGAGCAGGTTTGACTGGCTGTGAAGGTGGCGCTGATGGCCGAGGGGACACAACAGAACCGCCAGCTGAAGTCGGAGAATTTTTGGCAAAAGGATCGTAACCAAAGCCGGCTGCATGAGCAGCAAAGGCTAAGAAAAGACTCAGGAAGATGGCTAAAAAAGACTTCATCTTGCTATTCTCCCATACAAAACAGCAACATAGCAAATTGCGCTGTAGCTGGAGAGAAGAGTCTATTTCTCAGGACTTTCCTGACTACGCACCTTTTTAAGGGAGAGGCTGGCCTGGGTTAAAAGGCGAAAATTGCTATCGCTGACCTTAGAAATCAATACTGCCCTGTAGCGCTCTCGTTGGAGCCATTCCACCACGCCAACAGCAATAAAGGCAATCAAGATATACGACAAAAACACAAAACCATCCTGCGGGGTTGGCATGTCATAAGAGTCAAACGGCGGGACAAAGAAGAAAAACGCAATTGGCACAGACAAAACAATCGTCAGTATGCTGGGTATATAGCCGAAGAATAAAGCGATGATGATGGTATTTAGAATAAAAAACGTCATGGGAATATTGCCCTGCAAGAAATCTTGAAGGCTATAACGTATCGAAAAAGCGACAAAAACTCCGAATATCGCGAAAAAATACGCTTCAATACCGGATTTAGCCCAACGTTTCGAATTCTTAATCTGCATAAGCAATAATGTGAATATTAATTAATAGGCATCTAACTACACTCAATGACTTCCATCGCAGAGCAACCAGATCGATATGAGACATTCTATCAAGGTAATACGGGCCATGCGGTAGTCTTATTGCCAGGCCTTTGCGGCTCAGAACTTGAGATGGGCGCCATTCCACGTCTACTTAAGCAATCCAACCATACCTACACCATACCCAGAATCAAGGGGTACTCTGCATATACTGGTCTTACAGGCTATCAGGAGTGGATCGATAGCGTTGATCAATTTGTTACGGATCTATCGCAGACGCATCATTCGATCTCAATCGCGGGGCTGAGTATGGGCGCTACGCTTGCGCTGGCAGTAGCAGAACAAAATAGCAAAGTTCATAGCTTGGTGATCTTATCGCCTGTTTTCTTATTTGATGGTTGGTCTGTGCCGTGGTACTACCCTTTTTTAGCGCTCCTTTACAAAATCGGTATTCGTAATTGGCACTTCAAAGAGCGGGAGCCTTTTGGCGTCAAGAATGTTGAATTAAGGCGCCATATTCGAAAAGCGGTTATTGCCAATACCGTCAGTGAGCTTGGGGCAGCTCATTTACCAGCAGTTCATCTATATCAGTCACTGGAACTCATTAAAGCCACCAAGAAAGATTTGAGCTCTATTACTGCGGATACCTTAATCATTCATGCCATTGATGATGAAACCGCTTCACCCAAAAATCCAGAAATTATCATGAATCGAATTTCTTCTGAGACCTGTCGGATGATCTGGCTCGGTAATTCCTATCACATGATCACAGTAGATAACGAGAGAGAAGTTGTTGCCAACGAGGTCAATAATTTCATTAATCAAACTATCGGAAAAGATAAGATTGTTGATCAAATTTCTATAGAAACCCCTAGCTTGGTTATTAAAAATCGTGATAGAAGTTAGTCGAATGAAAAAATGGTTTTATTGCGTTTGGGCTGTTGTTTTATTGGCATGGATGCATTCCATATCGGCTCAATCCTTGCCGCCCTTTAAGGCTCCCAATACAAATTACCGTGCAGTCACCCTAGGGAATTACCTTGGGGAATTGAACGAAGAAAATGCCAACCTCAAGATACGCAGACTCAGTGTGGATTCCGCTAAAGCAAATGCAAAAGATGCGGGTAAGCCTTATTTAAGCCCCATTCTGACCTATGTGAGAGGCAGTATGTACACGCAAGCCCCCTACTCTGGCTATACCAACCCCGCTTCGAATACTTTGGGTGCAATGGTCACGATTGAGGGCTGGGGAAAACGCTCGGCACGAGAAGCTCAAGCAGAAGCAGATGCAAAACATAAATTAGCTGAAATGATCACAGAGAGTAAGGCAATCGAGACAGAAGCTATTTTTAACTATATCGATGCTTTGCGGACTAAATTGCTTTGGCAGTCCTATCAAGCGGCAATAGATGGTTTGAAACAATACCAAGCCGGGGGCTCTGCTCAGGAAGCTGAATTCATTGCAACTCAGAAAATTCTCGCCAACGATTTGAAGTATTACTCGTATGGCTTAGTAAATTACTTAGGCAAAGCAGATTCAGACTTAATTTTGCCTGTTGGCACCTTAAACATGGAGCCGCAAAACTTTAAGGTTGAGGAACTGATTGCGCATGCTAGAGAAAATCGAGCAGACATTTCATCTGGTCAAGCAGCAGTAGAGTCAGCAGCTGCAACCCTAGAGGTTGTGAAGGCCAGCAAAAATGTGGATTTTATTCCAGGAGTCTATTACACACAAACCCCGCCCTATTCTAGTAGCGGAGTTAATTACGGTACGCAGCAGTCATTTAGCTTTCTGGTGAACGTTCCATTGGGTAATGGCCTTTTAGTGAATTCGGACATCACTACTGCTGCCAATAATCAAGCGGAGCAAGAAGTCAATTTAATAGCTATCAAATCAAAAATAGTGACTGAAATTAATCAAACATACCTTCAGTACCTGTCGGCAAAAGATAGACTAGAAGCTGCAGACAAGGCCTTTAACCAAGCCAAAGCTGGCAAGAACAGTATTCAAGGAATCTTAAGATTTCGTGATGCGGAATATGAACTCTTTGATGCCCGTACTGTTCATGCCAAAACTCTGATACTCTTAAATCGGCTAAGCGGAAATTTTGAAGTGCCTAACCTGCACTAGGAGTCATTATGAAATTAATACCCAATTCATTTGTCATTTGTTTATTTGTCGCCATTACGGGGACTGCGAGCTTTTCTGCGGTGGCTACTACGACCTTAACTGCTGCACAACAAAAAGAGGCTGCCGCTGCTGCAGCCCTATTAGCTCAACAACAAGCGGCTGCTGCAAAGGCCGCGGCTGCGGCTGCGGCGAAATCTGCTGCCACCGCAACTGCTTCTAAGACGGCTACGTTGACCACGGCAAGTAAAACAACCACTTCGGCTGTTGCGACTTCGGTGAGTAAGTCTGCTACCTCCAGCTCAACGTCCACAGCGAGTAAGTCCTCGGGTTCTTCTACCGATACTTCGGTAAGCCCAAGCAAATCATCAACCACGGTTGCCAGTAGCGCTAAAGTTGGATCTTCTGGCGGTACTGGGACATCGAAAGCTAATAGCGCTTCTGATGCTTCTAGCACCAGCGTGTCGGATGGCTCAAGCTACGTGAGCTCATCGCCAACTGATAATAAGAAATAAAGAATCAGAACTCAGATGTAAAAAGGCCCTTCAACAAGGGCCTTTTTAATATATTTGGCGGAACGGACGGGACTCGAACCCGCGACCCTCTGCGTGACAGGCAGATATTCTAACCAACTGAACTACCGCTCCAAATTACAACGCAATCACTTCTTGTCACTGTACTGCAACCAGAAAAACTGGCGTCCCCAGGGGGATTCGAACCCCCGTACTCACCGTGAAAGGGTGATGTCCTAGGCCTCTAGACGATGGGGACCTGGAACCTCATGACTGACTTGGTGGATTTCTTGGTGGAGATAAGCGGGATCGAACCGCTGACCTCTTGCATGCCATGCAAGCGCTCTCCCAGCTGAGCTATACCCCCTAAATCTCGCAAAATATCCACAAGACACTCAAAACAATCCAAGATTTTATCCTATTTTGACCCTTGGGAGCAATTTACCTACTGGATGACCTTGGCGAGCCGCTGAAGGCTTTCTTCTTTACCTAAAACGAGCAAAACAGAGTCGATTGCTGGCGTTTGGGTAGTGGCAAATAAGGCGTATCTTACTGGCATAGCCAGAGCCGGCATTTTCAGTTGATGCTTGGCTAACACCTCCTTAAATGCAGCTGAATAGCCCTCTTTTGTTGAATCCGCACTTGATATCGCGTCAATCAGATCACGAAGCACCGGTTGAATTGTTTCAGGAATATTCTGAGCAATCTGCTCTGGAGATAACTCAGGTGCGGGGGAATAAAACAGCTTAGCCCCTTCTGCAATTTCAATGAGGGTATTCGCTCTATCTTTTAATAAAGCGACAACCTGAACGAAATTCGGCCCCTGATTGACATCAATGCCTCGTTCCTCAGCAAAAGGTCGAACGGCTTCTGCTAACTGTTCAGGATCAGCTTCTTGAATATAGTGATGATTGAGCCAGAGTAACTTTTCGGGATTGTGCTGAGCAGGTGATCTGCCGAGATTATCCAGGTCAAACCACGCTACAAATTGCTCTTTAGTAAAAACTTCGGCATCCCCGTGTGACCATCCTAATCGTGCAAGATAGTTCAAAATGGCTTCTGGTAAATACCCCTCTTTTTGGTAATCACGCACACTCATAGCGCCATTGCGCTTACTCATCTTCTCGCCTTGATCATTTAAGACAGTAGGTAAGTGTGCATAAATTGGAGGAGATGCACCAAGGGCTTTCAGAATATTAATTTGACGCGGCGTGTTATTGACATGGTCATCTCCCCGTATCACATGGGTGATTTTCATATCCAAGTCATCCACAACAACGCAGAAGTTATAGGTCGGCGTACCATCAGGTCGTGCGATCACGAGATCGTCAAGTTCTTCGTTACTAATTTCGATTCTGCCTTTGACAGCATCATCCCAAATCACGGAGCCACCAATTGGATTCTTAAACCGAATGACTGGTGATACACCAGGCGGAACCGCTGGTAAAGTTTTACCGGGCTCTGGACGCCATAAACCGTTATAGCGTGGCTTCTCTTTATTAGCCATTTGCTGATCGCGCAGACTATTGAGTTCATCTTCACTCATATAGCATGGGTAAGCCAACCCACTATCGAGCATCTGTTTGATCACCTCTCGATAACGATCAATCCGTTGCATCTGATAGATCGGCCCCTCATCCACATCCAAACCTAACCAGGCCATTCCTTCCAGAATCACATCGACAGATTCTTGGGTGGAACGTTCCAAATCGGTATCTTCAATGCGAAGAATGAAATCACCCTGATGATGACGGGCAAAAGCCCATGGATACAGGGCACTTCGGAGATTGCCGAGATGGATAAAGCCTGTAGGGCTAGGAGCGAAACGGGTACGAATTTGCATAGCTTCTATTATCTCAGGTCAGACGAAGTCAGAATCATTCTGGAAAACGTGGATACTTTAGGATATGAATGAACTTCTTGTATTTATGTGTGATGGAGCCCCTGTTCGAGGCGAAATTGTCTCGATAGGCACTGCTTGGCAGTCGATCTTAGAAAGGCGCAATGATCCGCCCGCAGTGAGAAAAGTCTTAGGAGATTTTGTCGCTGCAGCTACCCTTCTGAGTGCCAGCCTCAAATTTGATGGTACTTTGATTATTCAGGCACAAAGCCTGGGCCCCATTTCTTTGCTGGTAGTGGAATGTAAATCAGATCTTTCGATGCGAGCCACAGTCAAGTTATCGGTAGACCCCTCTGAGATAGCTGAGGATGCGTCTTTAGCCCAGATGCTCGATGCCAGTAATACTGGCCGCCTTGTGATTACACTCGATCCCGCCGACCGTCAGGCGGGTAATCCTCCTTATCAAGGAATCGTTGCATTACAAGATCACCATGGCGCCGTCATTCGTCCGGTCGAAAATGTAGCGCAAGCAATTAGCTTATATATGCAAAATTCTGAGCAATTGGATACCCGCATTTGGTTGGCTTCAAATGAAACTCACGTTGGCGGCTTACTGTTGCAACGTTTACCGGATTCAGGTGGTCATGCGCATTTAGACCAAAATAGTGCAGCCGAGGGTTGGACACGGATTCAGGCGCTGGGTGAGACGATTACCGATGAAGAGCTTTTGAGCCTTCCGCCGGAAACCATTCTGCGCCGTTTATTTCTAGAAGAATCCTCACACTATGGCGTACGCAGCTTCCCTAGCAGACCCATCCAATTTGCTTGTCGTTGTTCACGTACGAAAGTAGCGGATGTTTTACGGATGTTAGGTGAAGAGGAAGTGAAAAGCATACTGAGCGAACAAGGCAAAGTAGATACAGCTTGTGATTTTTGCGGCAAGGAATATCAGTTTGATGCCGTAGACTGTCGTCAAGTGTTTAGCACTGACTTGCTAAGCGACGCTACACGTCCACCTTCAAGTGGGCATTAAAACTTATTTCGCCTTAGTCGCTTTCACGCCATCAGGCACATCTTGATTTGGTATCGAAGCATTATTGGGGAGAATTTGCACGAAGAATTCGCCGTCTTTGATCATGCCATGCTCTACGCGGGCACGTTCTTCAATCGCACGAGTGCCATCTTTTAAGTCAGCCACATCGCCAGCCAGTTTGGCATTCCGCAGCGCTAAAGCACTATTTTTGGCTTGCTGAAGCTGCAACTGCTTCTCCATCTCATACACCTTCAGCCATCCGCCCTTACCTAGCCATAGTGGGTATTGAATCACCAACAACAATACCAACATGGAATAGACAATAATGCGCATTTTTGAATCAGGGAGCTTAGAGGATTAGCGCTTCAGATTGTAGAAAACCGATTTTCCGGGATAGCTAGCGACATCACCCAAATCTTCCTCAATGCGAAGTAATTGGTTGTACTTCGCAATTCGATCAGAGCGGGACAAAGAACCTGTCTTGATCTGACCGGCATTCGTACCAACTGCAATATCAGCAATCGTACTGTCCTCAGTTTCGCCAGAGCGATGAGAAATCACGGCAGTGTAATTGGCACGCTTAGCCATTTCTATAGCAGCAAAAGTTTCAGTCAAGGTACCAATTTGATTGATCTTGATCAAAATAGAATTAGCAATCCCTTTATCGATGCCCTCTTGCAAAATCTTGGTATTCGTAACGAAGAGGTCATCCCCTACTAGTTGAATCTTCTTGCCTAACTTCTGGGTAATGTCTGCCCAACCATCCCAATCACTTTCGTGCATACCATCTTCAATAGATACGATGGGGAACTGATCTGCTAATTGACCCAGGTAGTCAGCAAATTCACTGGATGAAAGTTGCAGGCCTTCGCCAGCTAATTGATATTTACCATCTTTGTAGAATTCACTAGCAGCGCAGTCTAGCGCTAACAAAACATCATTACCAGCCTCATAGCCAGCGCCCTCAATCGCTTTGAGGATGGTGCTTAAGCATTCGTGATTACTTTTGAAGTTCGGTGCAAAGCCACCTTCATCGCCAACTGAGGTGGGCATGCCTTGTGAGCCAATAATCTTTTTGAGCTCATGAAAAATTTCTGCGCCACAGCGCAAAGCTTCTCTAAAGCTCTTGGCGCCGACTGGCATGATCATGAATTCTTGAATATCCAAGCTGTTATTGGCATGGGCGCCCCCGTTAACGATATTCATCATTGGAACAGGAAGCTGCATAGAGCCTGAACCGCCAAAGTAACGATATAAAGGCAAACTTGCCTCCTCAGCTGCTGCTCTGGCAACTGCCATCGATACCGCTAGAGTGGCATTCGCACCCAAACGCGCTTTATTTGGTGTGCCATCTAGTTCAATTAAAGTATGATCCAGAAAAGCTTGTTCAGAAGCATCTAGTCCCAAAATAGATTCAGCAATTTCGAGATTGATGTTTTGAACGGCTTTCAGAACTCCTTTGCCTAAGTAACGCGCCTTGTCACCATCGCGTAACTCGATTGCTTCACGAGAGCCGGTAGAGGCGCCAGAAGGAACTGCAGCCCGTCCCATCACGCCAGACTCTAGCAACACATCACACTCAACCGTAGGATTGCCGCGGGAATCTAACACTTCCCGACCGATGATGTCAACAATGGCGCTCATGTAAATCTCCTAAAGACTGTATCAATTATTTAAAGCTATTCTCTAAAAAGGTGTCACCCTTTTTCACAATCGCATCAATAGCGACTAAAGATTCAAGTAGCTCTTTCATGCGATGCAAAGGCACTGCATTGGGTCCATCCGATAGCGCTTTTGCTGGGTCGGGATGGGTCTCCATAAAGAGGCCGCTAATGCCTACGGCTACAGCTGCCCTTGCTAGCACAGGAACAAATTCGCGTTGACCGCCGCTTGAGCTCCCTTGACCACCAGGCAGCTGAACCGAGTGTGTAGCATCAAATACTACGGGCGCATTGGCTTCACGCATGATAGCGAGGCTACGCATATCTGAAACGAGATTGTTATATCCAAATGAAGCGCCCCGCTCACACACCATGAATTGATCAGGGAGATTGGCCTCTTTTGCGGCAGCCCTTGCTTTCTCAATGACATTCAACATCTCATGGGGAGATAAGAACTGACCCTTCTTAAAGTTCACGGGTTTGCCGCTTTGGGCACAAGCACGAATGAAATCCGTTTGTCGACACAAGAAAGCTGGGGTCTGCAACACATCAACGACTTTAGCTACTTCTGCAATCTCGTTGATATCGTGTACATCAGTCAAGACTGGAACATTAATTTCACGCTTGACCTTCGCAAGTATCTCTAGACCTTTTTCCATCCCCAGACCTCGAAACGAGGAACCAGAGGAGCGATTGGCTTTGTCAAAAGAAGACTTGTAAATAAATGGGATATTGAGAGCGCCAGTGATCGCTTTCAGTTCACCAGCAATATCCAGAGCAGATTGTTCAGATTCAATTACACAGGGGCCGGCAATTAAAAAGAAGCGCTGATCTAAGCCAACATTAAATCCACAGAGTTTCATAAAGAGGTCCTTAGATATTCTGTTGAGCGTTAGGATTAATGCAGTTATTCATTAAGCTGCAATCTTTTGTGCAGCATCGTGATGAGCTAATGCCGCCTTAATAAAGGCCAGAAACAAAGGGTGACCATCGCGTGGCGTTGAAGTGAACTCTGGGTGAAATTGAACCCCAAAGAACCAAGGATGCATCGCTTGTGGCAGCTCCATCATTTCCGGAAGAGATTCGCTTGGCGTTCTTGCGGAAATAATCAGGCCTGATTTCTCTAAACGTGGCACGTAAACATTATTGACTTCATAACGGTGGCGATGACGCTCATTCACTTCCGGACCATAGATCTGGTGGGCAAGTGTATTCGGTAAGACTGGGCAACGTTGTGAACCAAGACGCATCGTGCCGCCTAGATCGGAATCATTACCGCGTTTTTCGACACGCCCTTCACGATCCATCCATTCCGTAATTAAAGCAACCACTGGATGGTTAGTATCAGGATCAAATTCGGTACTGTTGGCATGCTCGATATTGGCAACGTGACGGGCAAACTCAATTACTGCTAACTGCATACCCAAACAGATGCCTAAATAGGGAATCTGGTTCTCTCTGGCATATAGAATCGCCGCAATCTTGCCTTCAGTTCCGCGCTTACCGAAACCGCCTGGAACGAGGATGGCGTCTAGATTGCGCAGGCAGTCAACACCATTGGCTTCGATTTGTTCTGAATCAATATAGGTAATATTGACCTTGGTGTGGTTATGAATACCTGCGTGACGCAATGCTTCAATCAATGATTTGTATGACTCGGTGAGATCAACATACTTACCTACCATGCCAATCGTGACTTCGTGTTGTGGATTAGCCATTTCATAAACGAGTTTGGCCCAAACAGAAAGATTGGCAGGTTTTGCCTGAATATTCAGTTCACGACAGATCAAGTCATCCATCTTTTGCGCATGAAGCATCTCTGGAATCTTATAGATCGTATCCACATCCCATACGGATATCACCGCTTCTTCTCGAACATTGGAAAAGAGTGAAATTTTTGCCCTTTCATCCTCGGGTATTGGACGATCTGCACGGCAGAGTAATACGGTTGGCATGATGCCAATTTCGCGTAACTTCTGGACAGAGTGCTGAGTGGGTTTGGTTTTTAACTCACCGGCACTACTGATATAAGGCACCAAAGTAAGGTGAACGAATGCACAGCTATGGGCTGGCAAACGCAAACTCATCTGCCTTGCAGCCTCTAAGAATGGTAAGGATTCAATATCACCTACTGTTCCACCAATCTCGCAGATGGCGACATCCGCTTGGCCCTCATGACTCGCCAATGCGCCACGCTCAACAAAGGCCTGAATCTCATTGGTGATGTGGGGAATAACTTGAACAGTCTTGCCGAGATACTCGCCACGACGTTCCTTACGAATGACCGATTCATAAATTTGACCGGTCGTAAAGTTATTGCTCTTGCGCATCTTGGCCGATACGAAGCGCTCATAGTGCCCTAAATCTAAGTCGGTTTCAGCGCCATCCTCGGTGACAAAGACCTCACCATGTTGGAATGGGCTCATTGTGCCGGGGTCAACGTTGATATAGGGATCTAATTTTAGGAGGGTGACTTTCAGGCCGCGGGATTCAAGAATCGCGGCAAGCGAGGCAGCTGCAATCCCTTTCCCTAAGGAAGAAACCACGCCACCAGTGACAAAAACGTATTTAGTCATCGCTTAAGCTCTGTTGGAAAAAGTAATTATAACGATAGCTGGTCTGGTAGTTCGAATTTTAAGGAGGTTAAGATGACATAAATAACAGCCAGGACTTGCCAGAAAAACATGGAAATTGACTTCAAAATTAGAAACCTAACACGTATTTTGACGGTCTGGATATGGACCGCTCTCTGTTTCTTGATTGCTGGTTCAGCCCTTGCTCAAGACACGGGCTCTATAGTTGGTCTCTGGAGAACGTTTGATGACGATACCAACCAACCGGCGGCCCTAGTCCAGATCAGCGAACAAAACGGTCTTTTTATCGGGAAAGTGACCAAAATTTTGGATCCTAGCGGACTGCCAACCTGCGCCAAATGTACCGATTACCGCAAAGATAAGCCCGTCGTTGGCATGGAAATACTGAGCGGGCTCAAAAAAGATGGGGACAACACCTATTCTGGCGGCCGGATCTTAGACCCGGATGATGGCGAAGTGTATCGGGCGGATATTAAGTTGCTAGATCAAGGAAATAAGCTGGATCTGAGAGCTTATCTAGGCATCCCCCTGATTGGCCGTACCCAAAGCTGGATAAGGGAGAAATAAACTCCTATGCGCCTCTTTTTTGCCATTCTCATTAGCATTTGCACCCTTTTTTACCTTTTGCCATTTGCTATCGCCTTTAATAAACGTCGGGCTAATACTGGGGCAATTTTTGCCTTGAACTTCTTTTTGGGTTGGTCTTTGCTGGGTTGGGTTGCCGCCTTAGTCTGGGCTTTAAAAGAAGAAGCTGTGATTTGAGCCATTTTGGGGATTTTCCCCAAAAATCAGTAGTTAAACCCATATTCATCACACTTTTGTGGATTTACAATGAAGGTGTTCAGGTATCGAGTTTTCGCCGATCCTGCCTGGCTTTTCAATAGTTAACTTACCCCATAGGAAATACGATGTTAGACGCCTACAACGCCCAAGTTGCTGAACGCGCAGCCCAAGGTATCCCAGCCCTTCCTTTAACAAAAGATCAAACTGCTAAGTTGGTTGATTTATTAAAGAACCCAGCCAAAGGGACTGAGACTGAATTACTTGAGCTCATTACCCATCGTGTTCCCGCAGGTGTTGATGAAGCGGCAATGGTAAAGGCTGAGTTTTTGGCAGCCGTAGCCAAGGGTACAGAAAAGTCTCCCTTGATCTCGCGCATCAAAGCAACTGAACTCTTAGGCACCATGTTAGGTGGCTACAACATCAAGCCCCTAGTTGATCTACTGTCTGACGCCGAATGCGGTGCGGCAGCTGCAGAGGCACTCAAGAAAACCCTCTTGATGTTTGACTACTTTAATGATGTGCATGAGTTGGCTGATAAAGGCAATGCCAATGCCAAAGCGGTCATGAAAAGCTGGGCTGATGCGGAGTGGTTTACCAGCCGACCAGCAGTTCCAGAGAGCATGAAACTGACAGTGTTCAAAGTCACTGGCGAAACCAATACCGATGATCTCTCCCCTGCACCCGACGCTTGGAGTCGTCCCGACATTCCTTTACACGCTACTGTGATGTTGAAAAATCCACGTGCGGGCATCGAGCCTGATGAGCCTGGTGTCCGTGGTCCCATGAAACAGATTGCCGAACTCCAGAAAAAAGGCAACTTGATTGCCTATGTTGGTGATGTAGTCGGTACTGGTTCATCACGCAAGTCCGCAACTAACTCTGTCTTATGGTGGACTGGTCAAGACATTCCATTTGTACCCAACAAGCGCTTTGGTGGCGTTTGTCTCGGTGGCAATATTGCTCCGATCTTCTTCAATACGATGGAAGATTCAGGTGCATTGCCCATTGAGCTCGATGTTTCCAAAATGCAAATGGGTGACGTGATTGAATTGCGCCCATACGATGGCAAGGTTTTCAAAGACGGCAAAGAAATCACGAGCTTTTCTCTGAAGTCTCCTGTGATCTTGGATGAAGTGCGTGCAGGCGGTCGTATCCCCCTCATTATTGGCCGCGGCTTAACAGCCAAAGCCCGTGCTGCTCTGGGCCTCCCTGCTTCTACAGAGTTCCGTCTACCAGTGAGCCCTGCTGATAACAAAAAAGGTTTCACATTGGCTCAAAAAATGGTCGGTCGCGCTTGTGGCTTACCTGAAGGTCAAGGTGTTCGTCCTGGCACCTATTGCGAGCCTCATATGACAACGGTGGGTTCGCAAGACACTACTGGCCCAATGACCCGTGATGAATTAAAAGACTTGGCATGCCTAGGTTTCTCTTCTGATTTGGTAATGCAAAGCTTCTGTCACACCTCTGCGTATCCCAAGCCTGTGGATATTCGCACTCAGCACGAGTTGCCTTCTTTCATGACCAATCGCGGTGGCGTTTCTTTACGCCCCGGTGATGGTGTCATCCATAGTTGGTTGAACCGTTTGCTCCTGCCCGATACCTGTGGCACTGGCGGAGATAGTCATACCCGCTTCCCGATTGGCATCTCCTTCCCCGCCGGTTCTGGCTTAGTGGCTTTTGCTGCAGCGACTGGCGTAATGCCTCTCGATATGCCTGAATCGGTACTGGTTCGTTTCAAAGGTAAGATGCAGCCCGGTATTACATTGCGTGACCTCGTCAATGCCATTCCTTTGTATGCCATCAAGCGCGGTTTACTCACCGTTGAAAAGCAAGGCAAGAAAAATATTTTCTCGGGTCGTATTTTGGAGATCGAAGGCTTGCCTGATCTCAAAGTTGAACAAGCCTTTGAGCTGTCAGATGCCTCAGCGGAACGCTCTGCTGGTGGTTGTACAGTACATCTGAACAAAGAGCCCATCATTGAGTACATGCGCTCCAACATCACTTTGATGAAGTGGATGATCGCTAATGGCTACGAAGATAAGCGCACCTTATCGCGTCGTATTAAATCGATGGAAGCCTGGATTGCTAATCCGCAGTTGCTGAAAGCGGATGAGAATGCCGATTACGCTGAAATTATTGAGATTAACGTTGAAGAAATTAAAGAGCCAATCTTGGCCTGCCCTAATGATCCAGATGATGTGAAGTTCTTGTCTGAAGTGGCTGGCGATAAGATCGATGAAGTCTTTATCGGTTCTTGTATGACTAATATTGGCCACTTCCGCGCAGCTGGTCAGGTTCTGCAAGGTAAGAAAGATATGCCTACCCGCCTATGGATAGCGCCTCCTACCAAAATGGATGCCATGACTTTGATGGAAGAAGGTTATTACGGCATGCTTGGTAGTACTGGTGCCCGCATGGAGAGCCCAGGCTGCTCACTCTGCATGGGTAACCAAGCGCAGATTCGTAAGGGATCTACAGCTGTATCGACTTCGACCCGTAACTTCCCGAACCGTCTAGGTATCGATACTCGCGTCTATCTTGCTTCTGCTGAGTTAGCCGCTGTAGCCGCCCTACTTGGTAAGCTCCCTACTCCTCAGGAGTATTTAGAGCAGGTACAAAATCTCAACAGTAAAGCTGCAGAGGTTTACCAGTACATGAACTTCGATAAGATGAAATCATTCAGCGACGTAGCAGATACGGTTACTGTCTAAGAGTTCTAATTCTTGATATAGAAAAGGCGGTCTTTGGATCGCCTTTTTTGATTAGATTCGCAGTTGCGATTCTTGCCGTGCATTGGCTTGGCTCAAGCCCTTAACCCAAGTTCGAGTTGGCAGGCCTGTTTGCTGCTCAAGTAATTTTGCACGCTTTGATACATCTTGCCACTCTACTTCGAGCATGGGGCCTTTAAATG
>Ga0364867_10481_pt1 | contig 21404 bp, 13 predicted proteins | sample ExccelAu500001D4_3_FD_206915 | JGI IMG/M metagenome (GOLD analysis project Ga0364867, IMG submission 206915) | Enriched cells from Trout Bog Lake Hypolimnion, Wisconsin, USA - BchlTB.Aug13.5000.01.D4 | ecosystem: Environmental > Aquatic > Freshwater > Lake > Hypolimnion/Profundal zone | place...
AAAATCTCAGATTTGAATTCCATTTTGACACCTTCAACAGCTTTAACTGGGTAAACCTAGGCGGACCCGACGCTACCATGACCGATCCTAATTTCGGAAAGATCACGAGCGCGGGTGGCATGCGTCAACTGCAACTCGGAGGAAAGATCGTCTTCTAAAAACCTGACAATTTGTAGCAACGCGTTGTGGCCTGTCGCCCATCCTGGGTGCCGGGCCACAACGTTATAGACTCCCGGTTGTTATCTCCAGCACGGATTCCATCGGGAATGCTCGTAGTCTGGATCCATCTAATCGAATTCGTTTGTACGGTGACATTTCTGACGAGACGGCTGTTGACCGTCCAAGTCCTCGAAATACGCTGGGCGATCTGGGTAACCGGCATTGATGGGCTCGACAGAGTTAGGATGAAAGGCGCAATGACAGACCACGATCAAGTCGGCCGAAGAGAGTTTCTGAAAGGCGCATTGACCGTTGCCGGCTCGGTCGCAATGATGCCGGCGGGCAGACTAGGCGCAGCTACGGGCCCCGCCATTTCAAAGATCACCATCCTGAATGTTCCCGGCGAGTTCGCCCGTCCCGTGGCTATGAACGCGTACGACAAGCGTCCGGTTGGCAAGTCGGGACATATTCGCCTCGTGCGGGTGTTTCTATCCGATGGAAAGATGGGACTTGGCGTGGAGGGCTATCTTCCGATTCGCAATCAGGGGTTGGCCTTCTTGAAGGGGATGATTGGAGTCCGTCCAGAGCAAGTGTTTCTGTGGCAAGGCGATCGCATCGCCGGGTATGCGCCGGAATTTGCGGCGCTGCTTGAGGATGAGAACAATTGCTGGTTCGAATTGCCACTGCTGGACTTGGCTGGAAAGCTGCGGGGAAAGCCGGTGTACACGCTCTTCGGACCTGAAGTGCGAAGCGGAATTGATGCCTACGATGGCTCTCTCTACTTTGTCGATGTTGCTAGCGGGAGAGGTGCGGAAGCAGTGGGCGAGGTGGCGAAGGCCATTCGCGGCGATGGTTATCGTGGACTGAAGATTAAGGTGGGGCGTCCGTGGAAGTGGATGCCGGGTGAGGCCGGCGTAGTGCGCGATGTAGAGGCAGTTATCGCGGCGCGAGAAGCAGTCGGGGCGAATATGAATCTGATGGCCGACGCCAATAACGGATATCAGGACCACCACGACTGGGCGGTACGGTTCCTAAAGGATTGCTCTCCCTGTGGATTGCGATGGATAGAAGAAATCTTCCCGGAGACTTTGGAGGACTACCGCACGCTCCACCACCAATTGCAGGAACTGAATGCGGATACGGCGGTGGCGGATGGCGAGAGCGTGAGGAACATGGACGAGTTTATACCGTTTCTCAAAGCGGGACTTTACCGGTATATCCAACCGGACATGCGCACTTGCGGATTCTCGAAAGTGCTTTATGCTGCTGAGTTGGCGGAGCCTTGGCGCGTGAATGTGGTGGCTCATAACTGGATGAGCGTGTTAGGGAAGGTTGCTTGCCTGCATGCGGCGAAAATCCGGCGCAATATTCCGCTCATCGAGGATGACCGCTATCATAATCTAGCTCTGGACACGTCGGCATACGAGTTTCGCGATGGGCAGTGGTTCGTGCCCGATAAGCCTGGATGGGGAATTGAACTTAGTCCGAATTATGATCAGTTCTCCCGCATGGGAGAGGAGATCGTTATCCAGTAGGATTATTAACGATTTTCAGCAATGGCGCTTTCGGCCGCGGTTGAAGCAGTGCAGGAGGGACAAATCAACTCGAGCATAGGAAGAGATTCGGCAGAGTCACGGTTTTGTTTGCGATGGGCGATGTTGCTTGTTGTGATATCGGAACTGCTGCCAGCTTCGGCCATTGCGCAGCCTACCGCGCAGCAGTGCCTGGGGACGCATCTTGCGAATAGCACCTTCTGCATCGCTTTTGACGACGAAAGCGCGGGAGTGATGCGGCTGGAGTTGCCGGGTGACAAGTTTCACACAAACTATGTAGTAGGGAAAGAGGAGCATCCGGAGTTCGCGGTTGCAGACTCTCGTTGGTTCGGTGATGTAGTCTTCCGGTTCAGAAATGGTACTGGAGCATGGGAGCACGCCAGCACTGCGCGCTCCCGCGCTGTGCGAAAGATGCAGCGGAGTTCGTCAGCGGGAGCGCAGAGGATTGAGTTCCAGTACGCAAGCGACCCGCGAATTGCGGATGGAATTCGCGGCTTTGACTTCAGCGAGGCATACGAGCTTCATACGGACGCGCTGGTGTGGAGTCTTACTATTCGGAACCGAGGTGCCGGCACACTTGAGATAGGAGACCTTGGACTGCCGCTGCTTTTTAATACGATATATGCGAAGGATCCGTTTGTTACTTATCAACAGCGGGTCATTCGGCACAGTTACATTGCTGGAGATAGTTCTTTCATCTTCTGGACAAGGGCGAATGGTGAAGGCCCCTATCTAATAATGACTCCAAGAGATGGCACTCATCTGGAGTATTTCGAGGGAACATCCGCGGGCAACAAGGCTGATGCGAGCGATCCTGTATTTGGTCCGAGGAACGCATGGGAAGGGCTCTACACGGCCTACATTCATGCCGCGGCCGAGGGCGGAGAGATTGAGAGGCAGGGCAGTTGGCGACAGCCGTTGACGACCAAACTTCTGCAGCCGCGCGGCTCTGCTGGAGACTCGGTAACCTATGCTTTCGAGTTCCGCTGGGCGCGCGATTATAGCGATGTTCGCAATATCCTCTACCGCGCGGGCCTTGTGACTGTCACTGTCGCTCCGGGAATGGTTATCCCGTCCGATCTTTCTGCGCTGCTGGCACTTCACACGAAGCGCTCGATTCACTCCATCGAGGCGGAGTTTCCGGATCAAACCAGCATTGAGGCGTTGCCATCGCGGATTGCAGACACCAAGCTATACAGGATCAGGTTTAAGCGGCTTGGGGAGAACAAACTTACTGTGTTGTATGGAGAGGGCCGGCAGACGATTCTCGAATATGACTCGGTGGAGCCATTGGAAACTTTGATACAGAAGCGAGCACGATTTCTTGTCGACCACCAGCAGGTCAAAGACCCATCAAAGTGGTACGACGGTGTTTTCTCACTTTGGGATATGCGGGCGCATGCGCTTCGAACGCCGGACGATGCTGGAGGGTTGGACGCTTACATGGTTGGAGGATCGGACGATCCCGACCTGTGCAAGGCGCCTTATATCGCGGCAAAGAACATTTCGTTTCCGGACGATCGCGAGATCGAGGCTGTGGAGTATTACATTAAGCATTTTGTGTGGGGCAAATTGCAGCGAACCGGTGATGAGTCGCCATTTCCTTATGGGATTTACGGTTCTCCCGGATGGCAGACCAATCGCAACAGCAGCGTCGGTCTAGACTCCGGGGGCAACGGCCAGGAGCATCTTTGGCGCACCTTCGATTACACGCATCTTATCCAGCTTTATTACGAGATGTACCGAATCGCGAAATTATATCCGGAAAGGGTGCACTACCTGAATGCAGATGGATATCTTGACCGCGCATTGCAGACGGCGCGGGCGTATTTCCGGGTGCCTTACTCTATCAAGATGGGCGAGCCTTGGGACTTCAGGGGATGGACAGACTGGGCCTACAAACAGGGGAACTTCCACGAAGTGTTCATCCCCGACCTAATCGACAGCCTGGACGAGGAAGGCCGCAAGGCCGATGCCGATGAGTTACGAACTGAATGGAACAAGAAGGTGATGTATTTCATCTACGATGCTCCGTACCCTTTCGGTAGCGAAATGTGGTTTGATACCACAGCATTTGAATCGACGCATGCCATCGCGAAGTATGCAATGGAGCATCCTCTGCATCCTGATCACGGTTTGTGGACAGATAAGAATAGCGGCAAAGTGTACGAGCATGAAAAAGTCTCACAACTTGATGTGGCTGTATTCGAAGCCAGGGAAATTGGTGGGAACATTGCGGCCAGGGGATGGCTCGAAACAAATTACTACCAACTCGGCAGTGATATTCGCCAATTTGGCAATTCAGAGTATCTGCTTAGCTACATGACGCAAATGGGAGGGTGGTCGATTCTGGATCACGGTTTATATTTCTCGCGGGGGCAGGACGGGGATGACTCGCTTCGGTTGGGCTATGCGTCGTATTTGGCTGGATGGGCGCTGGTCAACTCTGGTAACGCCGAGAATCATTACGGCTTTTGGTACGGAGCGAGGGAGAATGACGGAGCCGCAGGATGGGGATTTAATCCGGCGAAGTATGGTTCCACATGGATTCCGGGGGACCGGATGGAAGTGCGAGGCGTGTGGCCCTACGACGGCGAAATTGACAGCGGATTTTCGGGGGCTCTCAGGTCGGCGTCCACGGTGGTGACCGATGACCCTATCTTCGGCCTGATTGCCTATGGCGGAGAGGTGAAGAAAGAAGGTGACGGGGTTGAGGTAGAGTGCCACGACGGGCTAAGGCAGAGACTACACCTGATGAATCTCGCTCAGCCAGTTCATATTGAATTAGACCGAGATGGATTCTCGACTGGAAGACCGGTAGAAGTCAGGACCGATGGGGGGAGGATTGAAATAACTGTTGAGTCCAGATCGGTGCCCAAACATACAGCCAACTTGTCGATCAACGGGCTTGCCGCTGGGAAATACGAGATAACGAAGGGGGTGGCTTCACCGACACTGGTTGCGGTAAGCGCGTCTCGCGTGCTGAGGATTCCAATCGATTTGCTCGGGACGGAAGAGGTGAGGATTGTAGTGACGAAGGGGCAGTGAATTTGGGTTGTCCCTTTACATGTCGAGGCTGGACGCTGCGCCCGTTAATGCCGAGACAAAGCTTGCCGATCATAGTCTGTCATCAGGTCAAGCGAATCGGGAAAGCAGAGAGTCGCGCCCTCCAAAGTTAGAGTTCGGCGCGTCGGGTGATTAGGATCTGCATCTATAATCGTTAATCGCGGAGAGCGCGAATGCAGGTGGATTTCTGGCTTCTGGAGATCTTTTGCAACTGGTAAAGTGCTTCAAAAATTGGGGTTATAGCAGAGAAATGGATAGATCCTGGTCATGTAACTCCGCTTCTCGGGTCAGGGGAAGGGAAACCGTAAGGCACATGTATATTAAGGCTATTATTTTCTTTATTTTGGATGAGCATTCGTCGGAATTGGAAGTAATCGATGTTTTCATTTGACTATAGACTATAGATTATGTAAATTAATCTGGTTCTACCAAAGGAGTTTGTTCGTTTGAGTTGTGGGATGAGCGGTCACCACTCGTTGAGCTCGCCGCGCAAGAGTCATCAGGCGAGCCTGACACACGCTGAGATACTCTTCCGATGACTTGAGGAGCATGAGTCAATGATGAACGACAGACCAGTACAGGATTCACCAGAACCAGCCCAGAGCGCCCCACGGTCATTGGCGTTTTCTCGCGAGGGCAGAGTTGCAGGTCCTGCATGCAGAGTGGCTCTGCTGGCAATGCTGCTTGTCGTCTTATGGGGCATCGGAACATTGGCCTGCGCACAGGAGGCAAAGAGCGCGGATATTGCGCCTCTTGTTGCGGATCACTTTGGAGCGGGGGACCCGAGCGAGCCCTACCTCCCGGGCAAGCAAACCTACATTCCGGGATTCCATCGTGACCACTTTGCGCGCGCCTATTTAGGCGACGGGTTGCTCGGAATTCGCCCCAATCCCAATCCGCTTTCGCAGTCGGAGACGGTTGCGGCCGGTTTTGTATTTAGCAATGCCGAGGGCGGTTTTGAAATGTATGCGCCAGCGCCGTATCCGCTGGGAACCGATCTGCGAGTAAATGGATTGAGCCTGCTGAAGGATTCTGGTCGCCTGACAGTACATACGCAGACGCTGGACATGGAGAGCGGGGAACTGGTGACGGCAATGAGCTTCAAGGCCGGCGCCGACTGGGATCTGCAACTGAAGGTGACACAGTTTCTTGCGCGGTCAGTGCCCTCTCTGATGTGTCAGGAAATCCAAGTCATATCCTCAGCGGATGGAGAGATTGAGTTATATCCGGAGATTCAACGGGAAGGGATTGCCGGCACAGTATTCCGGGATAAAGTTCCAGGCCCGAGAACGCGAATCAACCAAGTGCTCGGCCTGGCAAGCGACCGTGGAAGCAAGATCGGAATTGCGCTTCTCCATCCGAGTGGAGAAGGACTCCGGCAGAAAGAGACTCGCGGCTATGTTCTCTCGTTGAAGCGAGGAGAGCCGGCTATCTTCCGCACCCTGGCCGCCGTAGTTACTGACGTCTATGATAGCGCGCCAGATACCCAGGCAATCAGAGTTGCAAGCTGGGGTGGCATGATCGGCTTTGACCAGTTACGCGAACAGAACAGGCAGGCATGGAAAGAGCTTTGGCAGTCACGGATCCAAGTTACCGGGGATGAAGCGGCACAGAAGGCGCTGGATGCAGCATTCTTCTATGTGCATTCCAGCGTGCATCCCTCTTTGCGGACGGGCGTGCCGCCGTTCGGAACCAGTCAGTGGTCCGATTATGCCGGTCATATTTTCTGGGATATGGATGCGTGGATTATGCCGGCAGTTCTTCCCGGCGATCCGGAATCGGCAAAGGCAATGATTGAGTATCGCTATCACGGATTGGAAACAGCCGAGGGAAAGGCGGCAAGCTTTGGGTTTCCAGGGGCGATGTATCCATGGGAGGCCGGGGTCAGCGGCTCAGAGACTACTCCTTCATGGGCGGAGACAGGATGGGCCGAGCAGCACGTTGTTCCGGAAGTAGCGATTGCAGCATGGGAATACTACGAAGCTACGGGCGACAAGCTGTTTCTGCATAAGGCTGTCTGGCCGATTGAACGCGAAGTTGCGGAGTGGATTAGCCACCGCGGTACATTTACGAAAAATGGATACGAGATAAGTAACATCATGGGGCCCGACGAATGGGTATCTGGCATCAAGAACGCGATAACCGTGAATCTGGCGAGCAAGATGGCAATCTCCGACGCAGTGAAAGCGGCGCGAGCAGTTGGACTTACGCCGCCGGCGCGCTGGATTGAGATTGAGCAGGCAATGTTTATTCCTGTCGACAAGCAACGGCAGGTCCTGCAGCCATTCAGCCTCGATGCTCCTATCCTCTACTACAACGAGGCGAAGGATCGCTACGAACCGGGAGATATCAGTCAGCATCCTGAGGCATACACGTTGGGAAACGTCCAGTTCATGGTCTACCATGATCCTCCTGTAGCTTTTGACCTTTACAGGAATACCTGGAAATACGAGGAAGATCTGCGGGCGAAACGCCCTCCAACCCCCAGCGTACCAGGCAGCGTGCGATCGCCAGGATTTACTATTCCTCCTCTTGCTGCGTGTGCCGCCATGTTCGGGGACAGAAAGAAGGCGGCGGAGCTAATTCATGTGGCGGCGACGGAATACACGCTGGCGCCTTTTTCAATCAGCAAGGAGTATCGGCCCTACCAAGAGGGGGATTATGTTACCAACCAGGCATCCTTCCTAATGGCGGCAATGTATGGATTTACGGGCTTGCGAATTTCGAGCGGCGATTGGCGAAAATATCCGGTAAGTCTGCCGGAAGGATGGACACGGATTGAAATGCAGAGAATATGGATTCACGGTGAGGCATTTCATCTAATTGCAGAACAGGGCAAGCCGGCTTTGCTGGAACCACTTGCCGCAAGGGAAAAGAGCAAACAGGGAGTTAGCAAAGAGATTGGGAAGAAGTAAGAGGACTAACTCCGCACCCGCGCAGGGAGCAGGGTTCTGTTGATGGCTGACGCGCGGTGCAGAGAATGTCTTGAATCAAGTAAAGCGCGGCGGAAGTTGGTCGCTGTTGCCGGCGAAGTAACGTTTTAGCAGCAATAGATCTGCGCCAGAGTAAGGAGGGAACAGATGGAGGTTACGCTCAAAGGGAAAGTGGCCGTAGTTACCGGCGCTTCTTCAGGGATAGGACTCGCAATTACGCGAAATTATCTTGAATGCAACGCCGAGGGAGTGGTGGCCGTATTCAGGCGGCCCGACACGCCTCCGGAGTTGGCCGAATGTCTATCGACTTATGGAACGCGGCTGCAAATTGTGCGCGGCGACGTTGGGGAAGAGTCGACTGCAATCGAGTTCACCAAGGTCGCACTTGAGAAGTTTGGCAGACTTGACGTGCTTGTGAGCAACGCCGCAGTGAGTGTCGTGAAGCCAATTCATCTGCACACGCCTGAAGAGTGGGATGCGGTGATGAACTCCAATGTGAAGGCGCTTTATTGGGCTACGCGTCATGTAATTCCAGTGATGATTCGCCAAGGTGGAGGACTTATCCTGACGAGCGGTTCGATTTCGGGCGTGGTTGGAATTCCGACACAGGGAGCCTACGCACCTTCAAAGGGCGCGCTACACCAGATGACCAGACAGATGGCAATTGAATACGCAAAGGATGGGATTCGTGTCAATACGATTGCTTGTGGCACGGTAGATACGCCGATCGTGTATAAGTCCGCCGAAGCATCAGGAGATCCTGAAGCGTATTGGGAGATGTTGCGAAAGAACCATCCTATAGGCCGGATTGCCAGCGCTGATGAAGTTGCGAAGTTCTATGTGTATATGGCGAGCGATAACGCAAGCTTCTTCACTGGATCTATCCTGATGATGGACGGTGGATTTACCGCGCAGTAACGCAAGTGGAGCCTTATGGCAACGATGCTCGCAGCCAGGTATCTCGGTCCGAACCGCATTGAGCCGGTGGAGGTTCCGGTCCCTTCAATCGGCAGCGGAGAAGCGTTGATAAAGGTGGACGCATGCGGGTTCTGCGGTTCGGATCTGGCCATTGTGGCAGGCCTTCATCCAAGGGCAAAAGCGCCGCTGACTCTTGGCCATGAACTTTCCGGCAGAGTTGTTGAAATCAACAGCGCTGACACCCGCTTGGCGGTGGGGGATCTTGTTACTCTTTACCCGCTTATCTCCTGTGGGCATTGCTATGTTTGCCGTACAGGCAATCCGCATGTTTGCCGGAATCTGAAACTCTACGGCTTCGATGCCGACGGCGGCATGGCTGAGTATGTGAAGCTACCAGTTGATAACTTACTGAAGCTGCCCGACGACATGGCAACTTTGTGCGGGGCGCTGCTTGAGCCCCTAGCGGTGGCAGTGCATGGTGTTTCCCGAGCGCCGCTTGCAGATGTCAGGACTGTAGTTGTAATTGGCGCAGGGCCTATCGGCCTACTTACCGCACTTGTTGCTGTTGCGCGGGGTGTTCCCAATCTTCTGATAACTGACATTTCACCGTCGCGATTGGAACTGGCCGCAAAGCTAGGATTGCATACAGCCATGGCCGGAGCAGAGGCCAGGGAATTGGTTTTGCAGGAAACCGATGAGGAGGGTGTCGACCTGGTTTTTGAGTGTGCCGGCGCTCCTGCTTCGGCGGAAGAGATGACTCGACTGCTTCGCCCCCAGGGCACCATCGTTAACCTCGGAGTTTTCAAGGGGCCCGTCAAAGTCCAGATGAGGGATGTGAATTTCAAGGAACTGACGATTATCGGGTCGAGAGTGTATGCAAAGAAGAACTTTGAAGAGGCTGTGCGCCTTGCTGCGGTACTCCCGCTGCGCGACATTGTCACACATTCCTTCCCTCTTCTTGATGTGGAGACGGCTTTTGATTCCTTTCGGCAGGGTGAAGGCGTTTGCAAAGTGATCGTTTATCCGGGTACGTCTGGGGTATGAGTGCGTCCAGGCAAAGATGAGTCTGGCACGACTTTTTTGGATGAGGAACGGTTTTGCCAACTTGTGTTTGTTAGAAATAAAGATTGCCCAAAAAATGGGAGGAAAACCTATAGACAAGCAATAATCTAGTATCTAAACTCTTGCAATGAACGCGATAGGTCAAGCTTCTACTCCGAAATTTGCCGAGCTCAACTCGACTCTGATCCGGGCCACAGCCGTGGCTGGACTTGGCGGCCTGCTGTTCGGGTTTGATACGGCGGTCATCGCCGGAACCACCCAAGCTCTTCGCGTACTGTTCAGTCTTACGCCTTCGACACTCGGACTGACCGTGGCGATCGCTCTGTGGGGAACAATCATGGGCGCCATGCTGGCAGGCTTTCCGGGTGATCGCTACGGAAGGCGGGACAGTTTGCGCGGACTTGCCACGCTCTTCTTTGTCTCAGCAATCGGCTGCGCATTGGCGTGGAACTGGCTCTCGTTCGTCGTATTCCGATTCGTTGTGGGGCTGGCTATTGGCGGGTCATCGGTGTTGGGGCCAATGTACATTGCCGAGATTGCTCCGGCGGGCTGGCGAGGGCGACTGGTGGGCTTTTTCCAATTTAGCGTGGTATTCGGCATTCTCACTGCATACTTCTCAAACTATGTCATCGGTACACTCCACCTTGGCGCAGTGGAGTGGCGTTGGGAACTGGGCATCTCGTCGCTTCCGGCCGTTCTGTTTTTTGTAATGCTCTTTCGAATTCCGCGCAGTCCTCGGTGGTTGGTCAAGAAGGGCCGGTTGCAGGAAGCCGAGCAGGCACTCGCGCAGCTTGGAGAGGGCAGCGAAGGGGAACTGGCGCAGATTATCGAGTCCCTGAGCACTGAGCACAGCGAAGGATCTCAACGTCTGTTTTGCCGGCAGTACAGGCTTCCAATCATGTTGGCCGTGGCGGTAGGAATGTTCAACCAACTGGCGGGGATCAACTCAATACTCTATTACGTAAACGACATTTTCACCCACGCTGGATTCAGCAAAATGTCTGGCGACCTGCAGGCGGTTGTGATTGGAGGGACCAACCTGCTTTTCACTATCCTGGCAATGCTGGTGATCGACAAGTTAGGGCGGCGCATGATGCTGTTGGTCGGATCAGTGGGAACCTGCGCGTGCCTTTTGGTTGTGGCTTCGATTTTCCATACTGGGCGTCATCAGGGCTTGTTGATTGTGCCGCTGATTGGCTATATCGCCTTCTTTGCGTTCTCTCAGGGAGCGGTTATCTGGGTCTATATCAGCGAGATTTTCCCCAATCGCGTACGAGCCAAAGGACAAAGCCTGGGTAGCTTCAGCCACTGGTTCATGACGGCCGTTCTCGCGTGGGCTTTCCCAATTCTGAGTGCGCATTCCGCGGCGGCTCCGTTCGCATTTTTCTCATCTATGATGGCTCTGCAGTTTGTTGTCGTGTTCTTCTTCTTTCCCGAAACCAAAGGCGTTTCACTGGAGCAATTGCAACGGAGGCTGGGAATTGAATGACACAGGGTGCACTGCATTCACGCGAATCTCTTTCGGGCGATGAAAAAACCGTGGTGACGGACAGCACCAACGGGGAAGCGCGGGCAGCCTCCCGCTACAATTTTGCAGCCAACGATCCCTACGACCGTAGTGCGCCGATCCAAATGGTTTTGCCGCAGGCGATGCCTAGCCTAGCCTTCATGGCTTCGATTCGCAGTTATCAGGTTTCATCGGACGCTCTCGCAATCTGGTATCTCGGCCAGAATGGGTTTCTGCTGAAGGATGCTTCAGGCTTACTTATCGGTATAGACCTTTACCTGAGCGACAGTTGCGCAATCACCTACGCCGATTTGCCTTTTCGTCTCAATCGGCAGCTTCCCGTTTTCATTGAGCCGGAGGATCTGGATGTGGATGTATTTGTCACCACGCATTCGCATCAGGATCATGCCGATCCGGAGACGCTTCGCCGACTGGTCAAGAATGATGTCACAGATTTTTTCGGTCCATGGGAATCAATCCAGCGTTATCTGGAATGCGGGGTACCTCAGGGCCGGTGCCGCTTGATCCATCCTAATGAAGAGGTATTGTTGGCTGGTTCTACCCGCCTTCGTGGCGCTTTTGCTTTGCCCACCGACGATACTGATTTGAATCACATGGGCCTGGTGTTGAAATTCGCAAATGGGACCACCTTCTACAATACCGGGGACACGGGCCATTGCGAGCTTCTGCAATCATTGGTCCCGCACGGTGTGGATATTTGCGCGGTTTGCATCAACGGCGGATTTCGTAACCTGGACGCCATGCGTGCTGCAGAACTCGTTAAGGCCATCGAACCGCGAGTGGCCATACCGTGCCACTACGACATGATGGTTAATAACACAGGCAATCCCTGGATGTTCAGATCTTCCCTGGACGTGGTGGGAAGCACGGCGCGATGCGTGATTATGCCTTACTACGAACCGTGGCTCTATAGACGATTTGCGGTACCGCTTTAACACTGCGAATCGGTCGAGAGAGAGCTAATCGCCATCTGTAATCTTGCTCCATCCGCCAGTGAGGGGTGGTGCGTGAGGAACAGAGAAATTTGTTCTGGTGCGAGGCAGGACGACCAGATCAACCCGGCGGTTTTCGGCGCGGCCATTGGCGGTGTCATTGCTGGCAACTGGATGGAATTCGGCAAGGCCAGCTGCCGAGAGCCTGTCGGGAGGAATGGCTTTCTCTTCAAGCAAGAGCCTTGCGATGCGTGTGGCGCGAGCAGAAGAGAGTTCCCAATTGGAATCGAATTCAGCGTTGCTGATGGGGATGTTGTCGGTGTGTCCCTCAATGCGCAGGTCATAGCCTGTGCGGCCCAGCGAAGAAGCAATCAGGCGCAGTGTGGGGAGTGTTTCGGGACGTGGTTTTGCGGAGCCGGAAGCGAAGAAGCCGGCCTCGCGCAAGCTGATAACCAGTCCGTCACGGCCCATCTGGATGGAGACGGTATGCTGGGCAACCTGGTTGGAAAGTGTCTGCTGTAACTCGCGACGGAGGTGGTCCATGTCATCCTTGACCTTGGCGGGCGAGAGCACATCTTCTCCCATGACGATGTTCATAGGGATGGCGGCCTGATCTTTGCCTACGGGCGCCGAAGGGCCGTTGGCAGGCTTGCGGGAAGTTTCGGGAAAGATACCCAGGGAATTGAAGGCAGCATCGATGGATGCCGCGACTTGCGACTGTTTTTTTTGATCGGCCTTTGCGAAAGCGTAGAGAACAACGAAAAGAGCGAAGAGCAGGGTAATGAAATCGGCATAGGAAATCAGCCAGCGATCCTGGCTGACGCGAGCTCGCGGAATGCGCGGTGTCATGCCGCCCGTCATTTCCTGTCTCCTTTTGCTTCATCGAGAAAACCTGCCAGCTTGACTTCAAGCATGCGCGGGTTCATGCCTTCGAGGATGGAGATTACGCCTTCGAGCATCATCTCGCGGCGCTGGTGGTCTTCGCGTATCTGGATGCGCATCTTGCCTGCGAAGGGCAAGAAGAAAAGGTTGGCGATGCCGACGCCATAAATGGTGGCAACAAAGGCAACAGCGATGCCGCGGCCGACTTCTTGAATGTTATCGATATGCTGCATTACTTGAATCAGCCCCAGCACCGCTCCGAGGATGCCGATGGTGGGTGAGAAGCCACCCGCCGACTCGAATACCGCCGGAAGCCTCTCCTGGTTTTCGGTATTGGAATCGAGGCTGACGCGCATGATCTTGCGCAGGTCGTTGGGCTCGGTGCCATCGACAGCCAGCATGATGGTTCTCTTGAGAAACGGATCATCGATGGTCTGCAGGTCGTTGTCCAGCGAGACTACACCGCTGCGTCGGGCTTTGTTGGCGAAAGTGACGAGGAGGCGAACGAGTTGGTCATTGTGCTTGCGAGGCGCGGTGAAGACGTGCGCAAGACTGCGAAACGCGGCCACTACAGTCGTGAGTGGAAATTGGAGCAGTACGGCGCCCATGGTGCCGCCAAAGACGATAAGTGCCGCGGTGGGCTGCAATATCTGGCCCAGGTTGCCGCCCTCCATCAGCAGTCCGGCCACGATGCCAGCTACGGCCAGAAAGACTCCCGCTATGCTCGCCTTATCCATGGACTGCTCCTTCGGAAATTAGGTGTGGGGAATTCCGAGTCACACTTCAAGAGCCAATGCTCGGGTCAGCTTGTTCCGCGGCAGAGCTGGTTTGGCCGGATACGTCCAGGCTGGCGAGGGCGACAACGCGCTGCAGATCGCCATAAGTCGGCAAGCGCCTGGCCACCGATGCCAACAGGCGCGCCCGGTAAACCAGCACCCTTTCAACAACCTCAGCACAGTCCTCGCGCACGATGAGCTTTTCTCCGTTGATGAGGGTCAACATAGTGTCTGGATAGGCGTCGGCAGTCTTTATTAAATCGCTGTTCAATATCATCGTGTTGCCGTTGAGCCGAGTGAGTTCAATCATTGCCAGAAAGCTCCTTCGCTGGTGTTATCGGCGGGTGAAAATAAAAGTTAAAGAATTAAAACGGAAGGAACGAGAGTGTCCTCAATGGGACACAAATGCCAGGGTGATAAAGTCCTCAAGTCGAGTGCCGAAGAAGGGGCAAGATGCGACGGTTTCAACCCGAAGGCAGCAGCCCAATGCTTCATAAAGACAAAGGGCGCATGTTATGGGGGGAGGGCCGTAATTCAACGCATCCAACAAGGAGTACCCCATGTCCCTGGGTGTCTTGAATAACATCAACGCGATGTATGCGGAGAATAATCTTAACAACACCAGCAACAGCCTCTCGACAGTACTGAACCAGTTATCTTCCGGATCGAAGATCAACTCGGGCGCAGACGATGCCGCTGGTCTTTCACTGGTAAACGGTCTTCAGGCTAACTCCATGGCCTTAGCCCAGTCGCAGACCAACTCCGCTGAAGGTGTAGGACTTTTGAAGGTAGCTGATGGCGCTCTCTCGCAAGTGACTAACCTGCTCAACCGTGCCGTGACGCTGGCTACCGAAGCCTCGAACGGCACCCTCACCGGCTCACAGGATACAGCCGCCAACAATGAGTACCAGTCGATTCTGTCGGAAATATCCAACATTGGCGCAACGACCACTTACAACGGTCAAGCAGTATTTGGCAAGAGCGTCAACATCTATACCGGCGACTCTTCTACTACAGGCTCTTCAGTCGACTCTCTGAACGTTCGCTCTCTTTCTTCAGCGAACGTGGGCGACGCGAATGGCACCATGTCTTACAGCAACGGCTCAGGTAATGTCTTCATTAATTTGTCGAGCGCGGGGCACAATGCCGCGGTTACCGACAGCCTGGGCGCAGCCACCGCCACCACCACCATCAATGTTGGCTACATGAGTTCCGGGGCCAACGGTTCTGTGGTATCCGCAACCGCGGCCATTAGCGTGGGCGCAGGCACCAGTTATGCAAACAGCACTCAAGGGTTGATCAGTGCCATCAATAACTCAGGCCTTGGACTCAACGCGACATTCGCCACGGCCGCGCAAGCTGGCTCGGCGGCAGTTGCCACAGCCACAGCAGCCGCGAACGGCGGCGGCGGCGCCACTGACACAGGTATTGAAATCTCAGCCTCTGGCATCGGGGCCAACGGAACAGGCACGAACGGCGCAGGGGTAGTCGGCGCTCTGTCGCTTGATTCCGGCCAGACTCTTGGCGGCAGCTTGAGTATCGTCGGGTCTAACGGCGCCACTCACAACATCACTCTGGGTACGGCCAACTCCACTGACACTCTTGCCAACCTGGCGTCCAACATCAACGCTGGCGGCTACGGCGTAACGGCTTCGATCAACAAGTCTGGCGCGCTGCAGTTCACGTCCGCTAGTTCCAACGTCTCCGTCTCCGCCAGCAACCTGACGGAAAGCACCACCGCTGTTTCTCAAACGGCAATCCAGATGTCTGGGTCTGTATTGGGAACAATCACGGTGGCCAATGCCGGTGATGTGTTAGGTGGCACGCTGTCAATGAATGAGGGCGTAGACGCCGCAGGGACTAAACTCGCCGACCTTGCCCTGGGCACCAAGGGTGGCGCAGCAGGGACCAACACCGACACGCTCGCCAACTTGATGGCCACGATCAATGCCGGCACGACAACCTCGGGCATCTCCGCCAGCACCAATTCGGCGGCTATCGGCACAGTAGGTCAAGCTGGTTATCAAGCAATTGGTACTGTCTTGACGATGACCAAGACAGGTGGTGATCTGGGTACGCCGACCATCTCCTCCACTGCCATCACCACAGCGGAAGCCAAGGTTACCAACACCCCAGTGGGCGTTGCGGCCGGCGCCAATGGCACACTGGGTTCCATTACGCTTGCCGCCGCTGGGGATACGGTGTCGGGCACCATTGCCATCATGAACGCCGCTGCAACCCCGGCCGCTGCAAACCAGGTTATTGCCCCTGGCTCTGACCAGACTCTTACCCAGATCAGGGACACCATCAATGGGGTGGCCACAGACGGAATTACCGCAGTGCTCAGCACAGATGGCAAAACGCTGTCGTTTTATGAAACAGCGGGCGACGCATCCACACCTACCATCAGCAGCACTTCCCACACGACGGGACTCACAGACACGACTCCTGCAGCTACCGGGACGGCGACCTTTGCTGCCAGCGGCAGCGGCACGGCTAGCCTGGGTAGTTTGACGGCTACCAGCAAAACCGATGTGCTGACCGGAACCCTGAGTGTGACACCCGAGAATGGCGGCACACCAACCAACGTCAGCCTCGCCAACCAGACGCTTGCCCAAGTGGCAGCGACTATCAACGGCACCGCCAGCTACGGGATCACTGCTACCCTCGACACGGCTGGGACTACACTGTCGTTCACGGCAACCAGCGGAGACACGGGCGCCAATCCATCCATCGGTAATAGCGGCAACATCAGCGTAACAACTCCGGCTGTTGCAACTACCATCAAATTGGCCGATACGCCCACCACGGGCGCGGCGAATTCAACTACCCTCGGCACCCTGGCAATGTCAGGCACACTCAGCGGCAGCATTTCGCTGGGCGCAACCAGCATCACTATCGGCGCCAACAACAATACCGCAGCCACTCTGGCGTCGACCATCAACGCTGGAAACTACGGTGTAACGGCATCGTACGAATCCGGAACCATGACGTTTTCGTCGGCTAACTCCGCCATGACGATTGGTACCACAAGCCTAGATTCCGCGGTTGGCAGCGCAACACCTGCCGCTGTCGGCTCCATGGTCACGACGGGTTCAGTTACCTCATCCAGCTATTACAGCCTCGGAATTTCGGGTAATGTTGCGGATAGCAGCAGCAACGGCGGCACGTTGAACGTGGGCATTACCACAGACTCCAACGGTTCCGGCGGAATTGCCACTATCAGCTACGCGGACGCAGCCGGTGTGTCGCTCAGCAGTACCAAACTGTCCTCCCAGAGCGATGCGCAAGCTGCCCTGACCAGTCTCAACGCAGCGATCACTGCGGTTGCGGCGCAGGATGGCTACATCGGGTCGCAGATCAACACGCTGAACGCGGTCAGTTCCGTGCTCAGCACCCAGCAGCAGAACGTAACTGCCGCGCAGAATGCGGTGCAGGCCACCGACTATGCGTCGGCAACCTCGAACATGTCCAAGTACGAAATTCTGAGCCAGACCGGTATCTCGGCATTGGCTCAGGCCAACAGCATGCAGCAGGAAGTGACCAAGCTGTTGCAGTAATCCGGGGTCCCCGGCGACGGGTCCTCGTCGCAGGGGTGGAGTAAACCGGGCCCCAGCGATACGGTTTGGTCGCTGGGTTGGAACAAATTGGCGTAAAGCCGCTAACCAGAGAAGGGCGTCCGGAAGGGCGCCCTTTTTGCGGTCAAAGCGAGATTTGTATGCAGTTCAATGGGCCAGGTTAAAGCCGGTCGCTTCCAACGTCGATGAGGTTATTGCGCGGCAGAGATTCGCCTCACATCGTCAAGCCTCGGAGGATTTCGGCTCGTTTGGCATGACTGAAGCATGACCCTTGAGAGCCATGAGATTCTTCCAATCGTGCTTTGGGCTGGATGGCTCTAAAGCTGCTTGAGTTTTCGATGGAGGTTGCGATGGGCACAGTAGGACTTAGTTTCGGGTCACCGACCAGCGGAACAGGCTTCGATGTGAGTGCGACAGTGGCCTCGATCGTGAGCAATCTGAAGAATGTGGAAACCCCGTGGAATACGCAGTTGACCGCGCTGAAAGCTCAGGACACTGCGATCTCCAGTCTTGGAACCCTGATGTCCAGCCTTTCGACCGACATGAGTTCGTTGACTGACCTACAGGGGATCATGGCGCAGAAAACGGGTTCCAGTTCCGATACGAGCGTTTTGGAGCTAACTGCCGCATCGGCATCGGCAACTGCGGGAACGCACACCGTGGCGGTGGCGAACCTGGCGACGACTTATAGCGGCTACCTGACTCCGATCACTGATGCAACAGACAAGCTTTCCGGTTCGATTACGCTTCAGGTGGGCACGGGCACGGCGAACACCATCACGCTCGGCTCCTCGAATAACACGCTGGCGGGGCTGGCGTCGGCCATCAACTCATCCGGAGTGGGCGTAACTGCGAGTGTGTTGACCGATTCGTCAGGATCCCGGTTGAGCCTGGTTTCGGGAACATCGGGTGCGAAAGGAACCTTGACCGTGACTCAATCGATAACCGACAGTACGAACAAGAGCGCATCGCTGAGCTACACACAAACGGTGAAGGGCGTGGATGCCAACCTGACGGTTGATGGCGTAGACCTGACCAGCGCCTCGAACACGGTAACCAATCTCATTCCCGGCCTGACATTTCAACTGCTGGCTCCGAGCACGAAGGAATCCGATGGAAGCCTGGAACAGGTGCAAGTAGTTATCGGCAACGATACTACATCGGTCGAAAGCACGATCAACCTTTTTGTGAGCGACTATAACTCCTTAATAAGTGCCGTAAATGCCCAGGAAGGGCTCGACAGTTCGAACAATTCCGAGCCTCTTTTTGGTTCTCCGACTCTGTCTTTGCTGCAGCAGCAGCTTCTGAGTGGCCTGAACGTTCAGAACCCGAACGGCAACATGGATGCCGTTGCTGCCGACGCGAACACCACGCTGGCGGGCTCGATCTCAATCCAGGTAGGCAGCGGAACGGCGAAGACCATTACGCTTGACTCGTCAAACAACACGCTCTCCGGCATGGCCAGCGCCATCAACTCAGCCAACCTTGGGGTCACGGCCACAGTGGTCACAACGGGTACCCAATCGAGTCTGTCGCTTTTATCGCAAACGGCGGGAAGCAACGGAGCACTGACGATAGGGTCAAGCATTGTTGCCACCAGTGATACGCAGCTAAGCTACTCCGGCACGGCGGGCAGCAGTACGGAGACGTCTCTTGGCGCGTTGACTTCCGTCGCCAGCGCCAGCGATGCGCTCTCGGGCTCAATCTCAATTGCGGTGGGCAGCGGCGCGGCACAGATTGTCAGTGTGGATTCGACGAATAATACGATTTCCGGGCTGGCCGATGCAATCAACAAAGCCTCCATCGGCGTCACTGCCTCGGTTGGGACAGACAGCAACGGGTTGCAGAACCTGGTGTTGGAATCCGGGACCACCGGGACAGCGGGCACTCTGACGGTGACCTCCAGCATTCTGGATACGACTAATACCACCAGTGCGGATTTGAGCTACTCCAACTCATCCGACATCTCGAACCTGGCCAACCTGGGGATTACCATTTCCCAGAGCTATAACGGAACGCTTTCATTCGATGCGACATCCCTGACATCGGCATTGACTTCTGACTTCAGCGGCGTGGTCGGTTTCTTCCAGAACGCAAACAGTTGGGGCCAGACCTTTTCTACCATGTTGAACAATGCAGGCAGCACGTCAGCCACAGGCATTCTTTCGCTTGCCACAAAGTCCAACAGCAGCATCGAGTCCACGTTGAATGCGGATATCTCCAGAGAAGAGAGCATGATTTCGATTCAGCAGAAGAGCCTGACGGCGGAGTTGAACAGCGCCAACGAGATTATGCAGTCGCTTCCAACGCAATTGGCCAGTGTCAATATGCTCTACTCTGCGATCACCGGGTATAACCAAAGCAAATAACCTAGGAGCGGCGAACTGATGGGAAGTTATCAGGAACATGCGCTGGAAGGCGCTTCGGCGATTGACCTTGTTGTGGCTCTTTATGACGGCATTCTCCGCTTTCTCTATGCTGCCAGTGCGGCTGTGGAACACAGAGATGAAGTAGCGCGCCGCACGGCGGTGAAGCGGGCGCTGGACATCATTATCCACCTGCAGGCGAGATTGCGCATGGATGTAGGAGGCCGGCCGGCGCAGGCGCTCAGCGAATTTTACGCATCTATCTTTGCACAGATCCTGCAGGCATCGCAGTCAGCCTCGCAGCCGAAGTTCGAACACGCGATTGACTGTGTGCGCAACGTACGCGATGCCTGGAAGCTGGTGGCGAAGGACCCGGAAGTCAATCCAGTTCCATTGCAGATGTCCGCGAGGTCATCCGGAAGGCGACAGGGGGGATTTGGCGGTGACGAATACGATTCAGAGGCAGGCAGTGTTTCACACTGGAACGCCTGAGAGGCTTTATCCGGCTACGGTGAGTTCCTCTTCAAGTTGTTGTTTTTGGTAAAGGTCAGCGTAGTAGCCGTCGAGGGCAAGTAACTCGTCGTGCCTGCCCAATTCCACAATCCTGCCGTGGTCGAGCACCGCGATCTGGTCAGCGTTGCGCACGGTAGAGACGCGGTGTGAGATGAGGATGGTGGTCGATGAGGAGGTGTAGCCGCGGAGCCCGCCGAGTATGCGTTCTTCGGTGTAAGTGTCCACGCTGGCCAGGGCATCGTCGAGGATGAGGATAGCGGGACGGCGCAGCAGGGCGCGGGCAATCGCGGAGCGCTGTTTCTGTCCGCCGGAGAGCGTGACGCCGCGCTCGCCCACCATGGTTTCAAAGCCTTGCGGAAACTCCTCGAATTCCTTGCGGATGTGCGCGGCCTCCGCAGCTTCCATGAGGTCCTCCGCGTTGGCATGTGGAGCTCCAAATGCAAGGTTTTCGCGGATGGTTTCGCTGAACAGGAAGGTCTCTTGCGGAACCATGCCGATGTTGCGGCGCAAAACTGCCAGCGGGTAATCACGCACCGGCCGGCCGTCTATCAGGAGAGAGCCCTCGGGAGCTTCATACAATCTTGAGAGCAAGTTGACGAGGGTGGTTTTTCCCGAGCCTGTGGGACCGACGATGGCCAGGCTTGACCCTGCTGGTATGTGCAGGGATATGTCGTGCAGGACCTGTGTTTCGCCGTAATTGAAACTGAGATTGCGGAGGTCGATTTGGCCCTGCAGAACGGTGTCGGCGGGAATCGTTGTGTCGGCCGTGCTGTCGTTGATTGCCGGTTCAGCCTGCAGCAATTCGTCAATACGTTTGATGGAGGCGGTGCCGCGCTGAAAGAGATTCACTACCCAGCCCACGGCGATAATTGGCCAGATGAGCAGGATCATGTAGGTATTGAAGGCGACGAAGTCGCCCACGCTGATGCGATGTGCAATGACCAGGTGGCCGCCGGCCATGAGGGTGATGATCATGGAGACGCCGAGGATGAACTCCAGTGATGGCCAAAGCATGCCCATAAGCTGAACCAGCCTCAGGGAGCGGGCGATGTATTGCTTGTTGAGGCGCTCGAAGATGCCGATTTCAGACTCTTCGCGGGCAAAAGCGCGGATGAGTCGTGCGCCAGAGTAATTCTCC